>Ga0209630_10000088_pt1 | contig 102309 bp, 110 predicted proteins | sample COG_01_FD_184745 | JGI IMG/M metagenome (GOLD analysis project Ga0209630, IMG submission 184745) | Pelagic Microbial community sample from North Sea - COGITO 998_met_01 (SPAdes) (version 2) | ecosystem: Environmental > Aquatic > Marine > Neritic zone/Coastal water | place: Helgoland, sampling...
ACGCGTACTTTTCGTGGACACATTGCAGATAGAAAATCTTAATTATTAGAAAACTATACTTATGACAACTTCAGCAACATTAAAACATACTCATTTGTCACCGCAGAAATTGCGTTTAGTGGCAGATCAGATTCGCGGATTAGCAGTAGACCGTGCAATTAATCTACTCGCGTTCAGTAACAAAAAAGGTGCGGATGTCCTTAAAAAGGTGCTCGAATCTGCGATTGCTAATGCTGAAAATAACGATGGTGCTGATATCGATGAGTTAACAGTCAGTGCTATACAGGTAAACCAGGGTCCAACAATGAAGCGCTTACGTCCACGCGCTAGAGGCCGTGCCGATAGAATTATAAAGAGAACCAGTCATGTTACCGTGACGGTATCTGAACCGGAGGCTAATAAATAGTATGGGTCAAAAAGTACATCCAACGGGGATACGCCTCGGCATTATTAAAGACTGGACTTCAACCTGGTATGCAGACAGTAAGGATTACGCAAATTATTTGCATGCAGATTTAAAGGTTAGAGAATATGTGCGTAAGAAACTAGCTAACGCATCTGTCAGCCGGATTCAGATTGAGAGACCTGCGGGTAACGCACGTGTGATTATTCATACAGCTCGACCTGGTATTGTGATTGGTAAAAAAGGTGAAGATATTGAACGTCTTCGTTTTGAAATATCAAAGATGATGGGTGTTCCTGCACATGTCAGTGTTGAAGAGATTCGCAAGCCAGAATTGGATGCTTATCTTGTTGCTGAAAGTGTTGCGCAACAAATTGAACGACGCATAATGTTTCGTCGCGCTATGAAACGAGCTGTTACAAATACAATGCGTTTAGGTGCGCAAGGCATCAAGATTAGCCTTGGTGGTCGCCTCAATGGTGCTGAGATTGCTCGAACAGAATGGTATCGGGAAGGTCGTGTGCCACTTCATACATTACGTGCTGATATTGACTACGGCACTGCTGAAGCCAATACAACTTACGGAATTATAGGTATTAAAGTCTGGATCTTCAAAGGCGAAGTATTTGTTGGTCATGAACAGACTGTAGAAGAAGAAGGCCAAAAAGAAGACGGCAAGAAAGATAAAGCCAAAAAAGAACAAGCCAAGGCTTAAGTTAAGAGTAAGCAACTAATAGGAATTTGACGTGTTACAACCAAAAAGAACGAAATATAGAAAACAAAGTAAATTACGTAATCGTGGTCTTGCCACTGTTGCTAATAAAGTCAGCTTTGGTGAATTTGGTTTGAAAGCTATTGGCAGAGGCCGTATTACGGCACGCCAAATTGAAGCTGCACGACGTGCATTAACACGTAAAGTAAAACGTGGCGCTAAGGTCTGGATAAGAATATTTCCTGACAAACCGATCACCAAGAAACCTTTGGAAGTTAGACAAGGTAAAGGTAAGGGTAATGTTGAGTATTGGGTAGCCCAGATTCAACCAGGTAGAATGCTTTATGAAATGGAAGGTGTGCCTGAAGATTTAGCACGTGAAGCCTTTGAATTAGCTGCAGCCAAGTTGCCGATTAAGACAACCTTTGTTGCGAGGACAGTACTGTAATGAAAGCAGCAGAATTAAGAGAAAAGACAGCTGAAGAGCTGCAAACAATTTTATTGGAAGAGTTACGTGGCCAATTTAATTTGCGAATGAGGAAAGGCACCGGGCAACTTGATAAGCCTAGTGAGATGAAAAAGACTCGACGCAATATTGCACGGCTCAATACGCTTATTAATGAGAAAAAAATCGCATCAGGTAAAGACGCATGAGCACAGAATCAACAGAAGCAAAGACGGTTACCGGCACTGTAACAAGTAATAAAATGGATAAAACTATTTCTGTAATGGTTGAGCGTAAAGTAAGGCATCCGTTGTACGGTAAGTTTATGCGCCGTTCTACCAAGCTATTAGCTCATGATGAAGCTAACGAATGTAATGAAGGCGATGTTGTTGTAATTGAAGCATCACGGCCTTTATCCAAAAACAAGTCTTGGCGCTTGCAGAAAGTCGTCAGTAAGGCACAAGTTGTATAACCGGTTTAGGGAGATAGAGCGCACATGATTCAAATGCAAACAATGCTTGATGCAGCAGACAACAGCGGTGCACGCCGGCTGATGTGTGTGAAAGTATTGGGTGGCTCAAAGCGTCGATACGCTAACGTTGGTGATGTTATTAAAGTCAGCATCAAGGAAGCTATTCCTCGCGGCAAGGTTAAGAAGGGCGATGTTTATAACGCTGTTGTTGTACGTACCCGTAAAGGTGTACGTAGAGCAGATGGGTCGTTGATTAGGTTTGATGGCAATGCGGCTGTATTGCTGAATGCTCAATTACAACCTATTGGCACACGTATATTTGGCCCAGTAACACGAGAACTACGTGGAGAACAGTTTATGAAGATTGTTTCTCTGGCACCGGAGGTACTTTAGAAATGGCTCGCATAAAGAAAGGTGACGAAGTTGTTGTCATTGCTGGCAAGGATAAAGGTAAGCGTGGTGTTGTTTTATCTGTGATAAATGAATTGGATAAAATCTTTGTTGAGAACGTCAACATGATTAAGAAACATACCAAGGGTAACCCGATGCAAGGTACACCAGGTGGTATCGTCGAAAAAGAAGCAGCGATTCATATTTCCAATGTCGCTATGTGGAATCCAGTAACAAACAAGGGTGACCGAGTCGGTTATCGCTCACTGGAAGATGGACAAAAAGTACGATATTTCAAGTCAAACAATGAAGTTGTGGATGTATAAGGTCAATATTCATGGTCAGATTACAAGAACATTATAATAGTACGGTGATTAAGCAGTTAACCGAGCAGTTTGGTTATAAATCATCTATGCAAGTCCCGAAGATCACCAAGATTACCCTTAATATGGGTATCGGTGAGGCAGTTGCCGATAAAAAGGTTGTTGAACATGCAGTAAGTGATATGACTAAAATTGCCGGACAAAAACCAATCGTTTGTAATGCAAGAAAATCAGTTGCGAACTTTAAAGTGCGTGAAGGATGGCCTGTCGGTTGTAAGGTAACTCTACGTCGCGAACGTATGTATGAGTTTTTGGATCGTTTAATCTCGATTGCAATCCCACGTATCCGGGATTTTCGTGGATTAAATGCAAAGTCTTTTGATGGTCGTGGTAATTACAATATGGGGATTAAAGAACAAATTATTTTCCCGGAAATTGACTATGACAAGATTGACACTCTGCGAGGTATGGATATTACGATCACTACCTCAGCACGTACAAATGAAGAAGGCCGTGCTTTGTTAGCGGCATTTAACTTACCGTTAAGGTCTTGAGGTCTATTTAATATGGCAAAGTCATGCATGGTCAATCGCGAAGTCAAACGTATACGTTTGGTAAAAAAATACGCGGCAAAAAGAATTGAATTGAAAGCAATCATTAAAGATACGTCTTTAAGCGAAGATGAACGCGCAGCAGCGCGTGAAAAGCTTAATAAAATGCCAAGAGATGCGAGTCCGGTTCGTGTTCGTAACCGTTGTAATATCACGGGACGACCACACGGTTATTATCGTAAGTTTGGGTTAGGTAGAAATAAATTACGTGAAGCGGCTATGCGTGGCGATGTGCCAGGCTTGGTTAAAGCGAGCTGGTAAATAAAGAGAGAATATAAACATGAGTATGTCAGACCCCATTTCAGATATGTTGACTCGAATTCGTAATTCACTTCAACGCAATAAGCGTGATGTGAAAATGCCCTCATCAAAATTAAAGGTGTCGATCGCGAATATCCTGAAACAAGAAGGCTATATTCTTGATTACAGTGTTGCCGAGCATGATAAAAAAGCAACGTTGACTATCGAGCTTAAATATTTTGAAGGTAAAGCAGTAATTGAAAAAATTCAACGCGTAAGTCGACCTAGTCTTCGTAGTTATAAGTCAGCTGATGAGTTGCCTAAGGTATTGGGTGGCCTCGGTGTGGCAGTAATTTCTACGGCCAAAGGCGTTATGACAGATAAATCAGCACGTGAGCACGGTATTGGTGGTGAAGTACTGTGTTTTGTTTCTTAATTTGGATGAATTGACATGTCAAGAATAGCAAATAATCCGATAACAATACCTAGTGACGTCGATGTCAATATCGTCGGCAGTATGGTTACTGTTAAAGGTGGTAAAGGTGAGTTGTCACATAATGTGCATCCTTTGGTTAAGGTTGAGCAGGAAGACAATGTATTAAAAACGACTGTTAATAATAACAGTAAGTCTGCTAACGCTTTATCAGGTACCACACGCGCATTAATTCAAAATTTAGTGACGGGTGTTAGTGAAGGTTTTGAAAAAAAGATGACGATTGTTGGTGTTGGTTATCGTGCTGCAGTCTCTGGAAAAGTATTAAATCTTACATTAGGTTTTTCACATCCAGTCGAGTTCGCAATTCCGGAAGGCATTACGATTGAAGCACCGAGTCAAACCGAGATTATTATTAAGGGTTCTGATAAACAACAAGTGGGTCAGGTTGCTGCAAATATTCGTAGATACCGTCCACCTGAGCCCTATAAAGGAAAAGGTGTTCGTTATTCGGATGAACGTATCATTCGCAAAGAAGCTAAGAAGAGCTAGTCGATATGAGTAAAAAAACAGATAGAATCCGCCGCGCCACTAAGGCACGCGCAAAAATTAAACAGCTTGGAGTAAATCGTTTGTGTGTTTATAAAACACCACGACATGTCTATGCACAGGTTATTGCGCCAAATGGTTCGCAAGTGATTGCGAGTGCATCAAGTTTGGATAAAGAAGTTAAGGGTCAGATTAAATACAGTGGTAATGTCGATGCAGCCATTACTGTTGGTAAGATTCTGGCTGAACGTGCGAAGAAAGCAGGTGTTTCGAAAGTTGCTTTTGACCGCTCAGGTTTTAAATACCATGGTCGCATTAAAGCATTAGCCGATGCTGCTCGCGAACAAGGTATGGAATTTTAAGGAAGGGTCTAATGGCTTTAGGAAACTCAATAACCGGAAACGAAGATCTTCAAGAAAAGCTTGTTAACGTTAATCGCGTTGCCAAGGTAGTCAAAGGTGGTCGTCAATTTGGTTTCGCAGCATTAACAGTTGTTGGTGATGGTAATGGTCGTGTTGGTGTTGGACGAGGTAAATCTCGTGAAGTGCCTCTTGCGATACAAAAGGCAATGGAAGATGCGCGTCGCAATATGATTTCAGTACCATTGAATGAAGGCACACTTCAATACTCGATTATGGCAGAGTTTGGTGCGGCCAAGGTCTATATGCAACCCGCCTCAGAAGGTACCGGTATTATTGCTGGTGGTCCAATGCGAGCTGTGTTCGAAGTCGTCGGGATTCATAATGTTCTGGCCAAGTCGATCGGTTCGACTAACCCTATTAATGTGGTTCGTGCAACGATTGAAGGACTAAAATCAATGTCTTCACCAGAATACATTGCTGCAAAACGCGGCAAGTCTGTAGAAGAAGTGGTTAGCTAATCATGGTTAAGAAATCGGACAAACAATTAAAAGTTACGTTGGTTAAGAGTACTAATCGACGTATTCAGAAACATAAAGCCTGTGTTAGTGGTTTGGGCTTACGTCGTATTGGTCATACTGTCACCGTTGGTGATACGCCAGAAAATCGTGGCATGATTAATAAAGTAAGTTACTTGCTCGCAGTGGAAGAGGACTAAGCTGATGCGTTTAAATACAGTTAAACCCCATCCTGATTCAACCTCAGATGCAAAACGTAGAGGTCGCGGAATAGGATCAGGTCTTGGTAAAACAGGTGGACGTGGCCATAAAGGTCAAAAATCACGCTCCGGTGGCTATCATAAAGTAGGTTTCGAAGGCGGGCAGATGCCTTTACAACGTCGTTTGCCAAAAGTCGGGTTTAGTTCACGTGTTGGTCGCGTAACTGAACAGATTCGTCTGCATGAGTTAGCAAAACTTGATGCTGACGTGATCGATATTGAAGTGCTTAAAGCAGCACGACTAATTAACAAAAGCACGTTACGAGTGAAAGTTATGCTTTCTGGTAAATTGGAAAAAGCAGTGACCGTAAAAGGTTTGATGCTTACTAAAGGTGCTAAAGCGGCTATTGAAGCAGCTGGTGGGAAAATAGAAGAATAAATGTCAGCTTCTAACCCAGCAATTCCAGGCGGACTTTCAGGTCTCGGACAGTTAAAAGAACTGCGCCAACGTCTGTTGTTCGTATTATTAGCGTTATTTGTATATCGAATTGCAACACATATACCTGTACCGGGCATCAATCCAATTGCCTTGGCCGATCTGTTTCAACAACAGCAAGGCACGATTTTGGATATGTTCAATATGTTTTCTGGAGGCGCTCTGAGTCGATTCTCAGTGGTTGCCTTGGGTATTATGCCGTATATTTCGGCATCAATTATTATGCAGCTACTTTCGGTTGTTGAGCCGAAATTAAAACAGCTGAAAAAAGAAGGTGAAGCAGGGCGACGTAAGATTACGCAATACACTCGTTATGGCACTGTTGTATTAGCAACGTTTCAAGCCTTTGGTGTATCAGTTGCGCTGGAAGGACAACAGGCAGCAGGTTATGCCGTTGTTATGGACCCGGGTATAGGCTTCCGAATTGCAGCAGTAAGTACATTGGTTACTGGCACCATGTTTTTAATGTGGTTAGGTGAACAGATCACAGAACGCGGGATAGGCAATGGTATTTCGATGATTATCTTTGCTGGAATTGTTGCGGGCTTACCGTCTGCGATTGGCGGGACGATTGAATTATCAAGAACAGGTGAGATGCATTTGTTAGCAGTGGTTGGTTTATTTGCACTCGCTATTGCTGTGACTGCATTTGTTGTTTTTGTAGAACGTGGTCAACGTCGTATTACGGTGAATTACGCGAAACGTCAGGTAGGTCGTAAAATGATGGGCGGCCAGACGAGTCACTTACCACTGAAACTCAACATGGCTGGCGTGATTCCACCTATATTTGCATCAAGTTTGATATTATTTCCAGCGACGATTGCGGGATGGTTTGCACAGACTGAGGGTATGGGTTGGTTGCAGGATATTGCAACAACACTATCTCCAGGACAGCCGATTTACGTAATTACTTATGCTGCCGGGATAATATTTTTCTGTTTCTTTTACACAGCGATGGTCTTTGATCCGCGTGAGACTGCAGATAATTTGAAAAAATCAGGTGCGTTCATTCCGGGTATGCGTCCGGGAGAACAAACAGCGGCTTACCTTGATAAGGTTTTAACCAAGTTGACTTTGGCCGGTGCTGTCTATATCACATTTGTTTGTTTATTGCCTGAGTTTTTAATATTGAAATTTAATGTGCCGTTTTATTTTGGTGGTACATCACTATTGATTATTGTTGTGGTTGTTATGGACTTTATGTCTCAGGTTCAGTCACATTTAATGTCCCATCAGTATGAGGGGATAATGAAGAAAGCTAATCTAAAGGGGCACGGCCGACGTTAATTCGTTTGCTTGAGCATGCCGGAGAAAGAAAATGAAAGTTAGAGCATCAGTAAAAAGAATTTGTCGAAATTGCAGAATCATTCGGCGTAATAGAGTTGTACGTGTTATCTGTACTGACCCGCGACATAAGCAGCGTCAAGGCTAGATGATAAGCGCTAGAAAATTATATTGGAGAGATTGAATAATGGCTCGTATTGCAGGCGTTAACATACCAGATAATAAGCACTTGGTAATTGCTTTGACTTATATCTATGGTATCGGTGGTACCCGTGCACAACAAGTTTGTGATGCAGTGGGTTTAACAGGTTCCAGTAAGGTTAGAGAACTTAACGAAGCAGAGCTAGACAAGGTTCGTGCTGAAGTTGGTAAGTATGATCTTGAAGGTGATTTACGTCGTGAAGTCTCAATGAATATCAAACGCTTGATGGACCTTGGTACTAATAGAGGTATTCGTCATCGTCGTGGGCTGCCGGTCAGAGGGCAACGTACCAGTACTAATGCCCGTACCCGTAAAGGTCCCAGAAAAGCGATTAAAAAATAAAACAACAGGTTTTAAAAAACTATGGCCAAAACAGCAACAAAGACTCGCAAACGTGTAAAGAAAACCGTCGTAGATGGTATTGCGCACATACATGCTTCATTTAATAACACTATTATTACGATAACCGATCGTCAGGGTAATACTCTGTCATGGGCTACTTCCGGTGGTAGTGGTTTCCGCGGTTCACGTAAAAGCACACCGTTTGCTGCACAGATTGCATCACAGAAAGCAGGTGAAGTTGCACGGGAATTTGGCATGCAGAATTTAGAAGTATTTATAAAAGGGCCAGGACCAGGTCGTGAATCAGCGGTTCGGGCACTTAATTCAGTCGGTTTTAAGATCACTAATATATCTGATGTTACACCGATTCCACACAATGGGTGTCGCCCGCCCAAAAAACGTCGGGTTTAATTCAGGAGCTTTAGAATGGCACGTTATCTCGGACCAAAATGTAAACTTAGTCGACGTGAAGGCACAGATTTATTTTTAAAAAGTCGTGCTAGACCGATTGAATCAAAATGCCAGATAGATAAGTTACCTGGTATACAAGGCAGCCGTCCAAAAAGGTTGTCTGATTACGCATTACAGTTGCGTGAAAAGCAAAAGTTACGTCGTATCTACGGTGTCTTGGAAAAGCAATTCCGTAAGTACTACAAAGAAGCCGCTCGTCGCAAGGGCTCAACAGGTGAAAATTTGTTGCAAATATTAGAATGTAGACTGGACAATGTTGTTTATCGTATGGGCTTTGGAGCTACGCGTAGTGAAGCACGTCAATTGGTAAGCCATCGTTCAATATTGGTTAATGGTAAATCAGTAAATATCGCTTCGTTTCAGGTAGCACCGAGCGATACTGTTGCGATTCGTGAAAAAAGCAAAAAGCAATTGCGTATTCAAAACGCAATCAACGTGGCTGAGCAGTATGGTTTACCAGATTGGGTTGATGTCAATACTAAAAATATGGAAGGCGTCTTCAAATCAATTCCAGAAAGAAGTGAACTGCCATCAGAAATTAATGAACAACTCGTTGTAGAACTCTACTCCAAGTAAACAACGTGTAGAGGAGAATCACGCATGCCAATGACATTTAATGAATTACTAAAACCAAGAAGGGTTGACGTAGAAACAGTAAGTAATACTTCTGCGAAGATTACGATAGAACCTTTGGATAGAGGCTTTGGCCATACATTGGGCAATGCATTACGTCGTGTGCTCTTATCTTCAATGCCAGGTTGTGCAGTAGTTGAAGCAGAAATCGAAGGAGTTTTACATGAATACACAGCGATTGAAGGTGTACAGGAAGATGTCACCGATATTCTGCTGAACCTTAAAGGTCTTGCAATCATGATGCATGCCAAAGATGAAGCTACTTTAACGTTGAAGAAAAGTGGTCCTGGTGAAGTGTATGCCAGAGATATCACGTTAGATCATGATGTTGAAATCATGAATCCTGATCATCTTATTGCTAACCTTACCAAAGCCGGTGAATTAAGCATCGTCATGAAGGTAGCTCGTGGACGTGGTTACAAACCCGTCATTATTGGTGGAACTGAAGAAGTCGAGCAAACCATAGGGCAATTAAAACTGGATGCGTCTTATAGTCCTGTTAATCGTATTGCCTATGAAGTTCAAAGTGCTCGTGTAGAGCAACGTACTGACCTTGATAAATTGGTTATTGAAATAGAAACAAACGGTACTATTGATCCTGAAGAAGCAGTGAGTGAAGCAGCTAGAATCTTGAGAGCTCAGTTGGCCGTGTTTGTTGATTTAGAAGCAGAAGAAGCTATTGAAGCAAGTCAACAAGCGGAACCAGAAATTGATCCAATTCTTTTACGCCCGGTAGATGACCTCGAATTAACCGTTCGTTCTGCAAATTGTTTAAAAGCAGAGAGCATTTACTATATTGGTGATTTAATCCAGCGTACAGAAGTTGAATTATTAAAAACCCCGAATCTCGGTAAAAAATCTCTAACAGAGATCAAGGATGTCTTGGCATCACGTGGTCTTTCATTGGGCATGCGACTGGAAAACTGGCCGCCTGCTGCATTAGAGAATAAAGAAACCGCGTCAGCACAATAAAGAGAGAATAATAATGCGTCATCGTGAAAGTGGTCGAAAACTAAATCGCAATAGTTCACATCGTAAAGCGATGTTTCGAAATATGGCGGCATCCCTCATGGAACATGAGGCAATCAAGACGACCTTACCAAAAGCAAAAGAATTACGCCGTGTAGCAGAACCATTGATCACAATGGCGAAAAGCGACAGCGTTGCCAATAGAAGACTAGCCTTTGCGCGTCTTCGTGATCGTGGAATGGTGACAAAACTATTTAATGAAATTGGTCCTCGTTATAAAGAGCGTCCTGGCGGTTATCTACGAATTCTCAAATGTGGTGTTCGCACCGGTGATAAAGCACAAATGGCCATTGTTTCATTAGTTGATCGACCCGTTGTAGCAGAAGAGGGCGTTGAGACAGCAGAACAAGCATAATAATAATCATAAGCTTGTATCCTTAAAACCGGGCTTTGTCCCGGTTTTTTCTTTTGAGCCATAATTTGACGTTATTATGTCTAACAATGGTCAATCCTCTGCAGCCGTGACACTCGGGTATCCTGTCCATCGCGAGAGAAAAACTAGAAACCTCAAATTGAGCCGTAATAATAAAAACATTGCTTCAATCTTGTGTCTTGTCTACATTGTTTAAATGATATTTTTATTCACAGACTATGGCTTGGAAGGTCCATACATTGGACAAGTTGAGACTGTTCTGCATCAGCATGCCCCGAATGAGAAAGTTATTAATATCATGGCGGATGCGCCTCGTAATAATCCAAAAGCCAGCGCCTATCTTCTCGCTTCGTTAATGACTCAAATACCAGTGGAATCAATCTTGCTTTGCGTCGTTGACCCAAGGGTAGGTAGTAATGAAGACAAACCTGTCATAATGAAGATTGATAATTCCTGGTTTGTAGGGCCTGAGAATGGTCTGTTTGATATTGTGGCAAGACAAGATAAGGGCTTGGAATGTTGGGAGATAACTTGGCTTCCAGAACAACTATCAAAAAGCTTTCATGGACGAGATCTATATGCACCGGTTTGTACAATGATTGCTAATAAAGAGTCTATTCCGGGTGATAAGTTTGACTGGATTGAAAGACATAATTTACCGAGTGATTTATTTGAAGTTATCTATATTGATCACTTTGGTAATTGTATGACGGGTATCCGTGGTGATGTTGTGAATAACAAAACGATATTTAAAATAGATGAGAAGGAAGTGTGCAGAGCAGATACTTTTACAAATGTAGCAACAGGACAAGCTTTTTGGTATGTGAACTCAAATGGACTTATAGAAATCGCCGTTAACAAAGCCAGTGCTACCGATTCACTCAATCTGTCGATAGGTGACCCTTTAGCCATTCTGACTTAATTTATTATGGCTATATCCCCCATATTTACGTAACTAAATCATATTTAGTATAGATAGTTAAATTGTTAGGATAAATTAATAATTTCACTGTGCTGACTGAACAGTTCCTGTTTTACCTATACTGTTTGTCCCAACTTAAAAATAATTGTTTTAAAACTGGAGTTAAGAAGTGGATATACCCATATTAAACGATAGCCCTATAACACAACAACGCTATCGTGATCTTCCTATTACAATGTTTTCTGAATCAAATATCGCAGCATCTTCAGCACCATCGCTAATCGTACTTAATGAAAAACTGCTCAGTGAATATGGAATAGGTAGTGATTGGTTTAAAAGTGAAAAAGGATTAATGACTCTGGCGGGTAATGATGCAGACCCAATCAGTTCTCCTGTTGCTATGGCTTATTCAGGACATCAGTTTGCCCATTGGGTGCCTCTACTTGGCGATGGCCGCGCACATATGCTCGGTCAAATGAAAAGCAATGTTGGTTCATTGATAGATGTGCAATTAAAAGGCTCAGGTCGTACACACTATTCTCGCGGTGGAGATGGTCGTGCAACGTTGGGATCAGTACTTCGAGAATATTTAATTAGTGAAGCAATGGCTGGTTTAGGAATTCCTACCACACGATCGCTTGCCATCATAAAAACTGGAGATACGGTTCAGCGAGAAAAAATTACACCGGGTGCTATTTTAGTTAGAACTGCTAGTAGTCACATCCGTGTTGGTACCTTTCAATATGCATCTGATACGCAGGAAATAAGCGTAATTAAGGCATTAGCCGATTTTGTTATCAATCATCATTTTCCAGAATTAGAACAGCATAATGATAAATATGTAGCACTTCTGAGTGAAGTTATTAATCAACAAGCGGAACTCGTAGCACAATGGATGCTGGTTGGCTTTATTCATGGCGTGATGAATACAGACAATATGTCGATTGTCAGCGAAACAATAGATTATGGGCCGTGTGCATTTATGGATACATTTAAACCAAATAGAGTTTTTAGTTCGATTGATCGGAATGGTCGTTATGCATGGGATCAACAAGCTAATATCGCTGTTTGGAATTTAAGCCGCCTTGCTGAAACATTATTGCCATTATTAGATCTTGAAACGGAAAGTGGAGTAAAGGTCCTTGAGGAACAGTTAGCTGAATTTATACCGAAATTTAATTTTACTTTACGACAAGGCATGTTAAAAAAGTTCGGCTTTTATCAACCTGCCGATAAGCATTTAGAATTCACCAGTGATTCGTTAACGATGCTATCAGAACAGAAAATTGATTTTACATTGTTTTTTAATTATCTAACGAACCTGCAAAAAGGTGATGATGATGAGCCATTGCTAGAATTATTTACAGAGCGAGACAAAGGCATAGCGTGGTTAAATAAATGGCGACACTTAAAATCAGATAACCCAGAGATAAGAATCGCTATGCGACGAGCAAACCCAGTATTTATCGCGCGTAATCATCAAGTTGAAAAAGCAATAAGAGCGGCTGAAGATAATGGCGATTTTAGCCTATTCAAACGTTTAGCAAAATCACTGGCAAATCCATTTGAAGTTTCTCCAGATAACGAAGAGTTTCAATCCCCGCCATTACCTGAGGAAATAGTTACTCAGACATTTTGTGGTACTTGATGTGATAATGAAAACCCACATATTGTTTACAAGGGGGGTATGCTGCCCTGATAAACTATCTGAACTGAACGATGTAATCTATATTTAATTTATGTCTTTTGCCGGCTACTAGCAGACATTGATTAGATTACTCATTTACGACTGCTTCATACGGTGAGTTCAACTGAAAGTAGATATTAACGCTCGTATCAATGATCAACACAAGAGCGAAGTAAAGAATTTTAATCCGACTGCATGCGTTTATTAGCGCTGTTTATGCGGCGTCCAAAGCATCGAGAAAATCATCCCGGATAATGTCAAAAGACTCTATACCAACGGATACTCTGATCAAATTATCCTCAATCCCCAGCTCCAAACGTTTACTTCTATCTAGTTCGCGATGTGAAGATACTGCCGGCACGATCAACATTGTTGCGACATCACCCAGCGTTGGTCCATAGGGTATATTTTCGGCAGCTCTTAAAAACGAATTTAAGTTTTCATGTGTGCCCTTAAGGACAAAACTTACTATCGTTCCAGAATCACCATTGAGCAACTCTTTAGCCAGTGCATAATCAGGGTGTGTTGAAAGACCCGGGTAGTGAACTTCAGAAACCTTGGAATGTTCGCAAAGAAGTTGTGATAGTTTGTTAGCGTTGTGCTGTGCCTGTTTCAGGCGTAGATCAAAAGTATGTAATCCACGCTCCGCCAGCCAACAATTGTAAGGGCTGGCATTTAAGCCTAATGTTGAAACTGTTTCATCTAGTTTACTTAATAGCTTCAGATCGTTTGTACCTATATATCCAAGATTCAAATCACTATGTCCCGAGAGCATTTTGGTAACCGAATGTATGACTATGTGCGCTCCATGATTGAGAGGGTTAAACCCGGAAGGCGTTGTAAATGTATTGTCAATTACCAGCAATGCACCAACATTTCTAGCGGCCTTCTCCAAAGCCGTAAAATCAGTCACTCTTAACATTGGATTTGATACAATTTCGGCTAGAACGATTTTGGTAGAGGGAAGTATTGCATCAGCGAAAGTATCTGGATCTGAAGCATCAAAAAATGTAGTTTTAAATCCCAGACGCGGACAAACTTGAGATGTCATTTTCAAGGATTGTCCATACAACTGCGTTGCTGCGGCTATTCCATCCCCCGCATTTAGAATGCCCATAAATACCGCAGAAAGTGCTGACATACCTGAAGCAGTCATCACCCCACCTTGAGCATTTTCCATCCAGGAAATTTTGTCTGCAAGAATCGCAGAATTAGGATTGCCGTAGCGAGCGTAAGTAAACCCATCAATTTGGTTCTCATAAACTGCTTTTAATTGATCGACATCTGAATAGTGATAAGCCACCGATGGTGATAATGGTGTTACAAGCGGTTTACCGTAATTATCAGGTTCACGGCTTCGCCTGACTACCGAACGACGAGTTTTACTCATATGAAGATTCACTCAAAAAGACTGTTTCGTATGTATCGTTTAAATAGGAATTTATGATCTGAATTTGAAATGCCTAAATCGATCTGGATATTCTTTAGTTTCTAGTTATATAGACTAACAGTATGTTAATGGGAATCCCTTATATTTATTTAAGAATATTGGTGAAGTGTCCTTAAATCCATGTTTTATCTTCAGATTCTCCATATATCCCATTTCTTGCTTTATCTATTAAAGAGAAAGGTTGCTTTTAAATTATAATGTTTTCAAATATCCCTATTTATTTCTGTTAACGAATATCTTCGATTGCAGACATTCGGAGCTTAACTAGAAGACTGAATATAAGCCCTGTCTTATGGCGGCTTAGCTCAAAACTTTAATTTTTTTCTATCTCGGCCAAAAAATTCCTAGCTAAAGTTTTGGCAGAATTACGATGATGATTCGAAGAATTTCCCCATTCATTGCAGTACCAACATATTCGTTCTGCAATTGAGCCCGCAGATGATTCGTTTAATTTTGTTTTCAACGATAATATTTGTCTTCCGATGTCGATTAATTCTTCTGTGGTCTTATCCGTTTTATGTTTAAATCCTAAGTATTGGTTGTAACCTTCAGCACAAAATACTAAATCGTTATTTCCGATTGCAGCATGCTTTAAATGCAGAATAAGTTTTTCTTTTAACTCGGATTCAAGTGCGTCGAGCCGTGTGTATAGTTTCGTATGGGATACCATTTCATTTCCGATTACACTTAACTAAAGGATATAGGTTGCTTTTTCAGCTTAGGGTTGTGACTTCAATAGATCGATGCAACACATGCGTTAAAACATTCTGCCGGTGTTTCAAAATATAATGTCTCACGTGGTCCGTGGTCGTTTATTTAATTCGTTCGCAATTGGAATTTATCACCTGAAAATGCTTGTAGTTAAAGACAAATATTCATAATCATATACTAGATAGCTAGTGTAATAATCCAAACTCTTGACCTTTTAAATTCCCATTCTTCACCAAACTACTGGCTGCTTTTAGAACTTCATTATGATATTTTCCAGTTTGATTATTCATGATATCAATTGCTTCTTCAAATGAAAAAGCTTTACGGTAAGGACGAACGCCAGAGATCGCTTCTAAGGAATCAGCAACCGAGACAATAGCAACTTCCAAGGGAATATTAGCCCCCATTGTTCCGTCCGGGTAGCCAGATCCATCATGGGATTCATGATGATGCAGTATGATCTGTTTTATTGTTTCATTGAAATCAACCTCGGCAACAATTTCAAACCCTGTGGTTGGATGACTTTTTATAAATCCCCATTCGAAATTATTTAATTTATCCGGTTTGGTTAGTATCTCAATGGGGACAGATATTTTCCCAATATCATGAATACTGGCGCCAATCCAGAGAGTATCTATAGTGGCCTTATCCAGTGACATCTCCTTAGCAATCTCAACAGTAATTGCAGCGGTACGAGCCATGTGACCAGTGGTATAGCTATCTCGCTTTTCGAGAATATTTGTCAGAGTTCGTGCCAACTTTTTAAATTCGTTAAGTTGATATTTCTGGAGATTAATCACTGGCGTGTTATCAAAGCATGCTGTAAGCCTGTATGTAACACCATCAATTTCATAAATACTTGGAAAAACGCTTACAAATTTAACGGTTGAATCCTTAGTGAACAAGCGTGCATGATAATTCGTTTGATTCTTTTCTCTTATTCTTTTTTCTACGTCTTGCTGATCTTTTTGATAAATTAACTTTTGGATACTTTGACCATATAATTCGCTTTGTTGATAACAGACGAGATCTAAAAATGCATCATTAGCAGCGACAATATTTCCATCAACTGTGATAACTAAAGCGCCGTCTACAAATGGAAGATTGTTTGCAAGGCCTTCTACACCATCTTGCTTAAATACTGCTTCTAAAAACGACTGAAATTCTTTGTTGTATTTATCACGTGTCATATTCAGCGAACTTATTGATAATGATAGAAATATTATACTAACGGATTATTTTAGATAATAATTGAATATGAGCTTAAAGATCTTTCTAAAAACGTAAAATCATCTGAATTTAGGTATCCTTGTTCAGCATCTTTATCACCAATTTAAGGTGTATTCTATCTGTGCAGTACCATGCTAGGGATGATGTTGAATTCTTGTATCAAGCCGATTATAAGTCGTCTGTTTAAAAACGTGTAATAAGATTTGATGTTGGGATTGCTCTTGAGGCATTTGAGATTAATCACATAGGGCAAGTCTCCCCATGGGTAAAGATCCAGTAACTGATTCAACAAAGCCTCTAGCTTTACATTATGGAAAGGATTGTTTTGTTGTGTTTCAGCTGGGGGTTATATCTTACACTGGCTATTAAGCCTTTAGCTTTTCTTTCAATAATTCATTAACTTGTTTAGGGTTAGCCTTACCTTGTGATTGTTTCATGATTTGTCCGATGAAGTAGCCTATCAGCTTTCCTTGTTTATCTTCTGGGGCCGATTGATATTGTGCGACTTGGTCTGGGCTATTGGCTATTACAACGTCAACCAGTTTTTCTATGGCGCCAGTATCGGTGACTTGTTTTAAGCCTTTGCTCTCGATGATTGAATCTGCATCACCTTCACCATTCCACATGGCTTCGAAGACTTGTTTTGCAATCTTACCGGAGATGGTGTCGTCTTTGATGCGCCTAATCATACCGCCAAGCATTTCTGCAGAGACAGGGCTTTCTGTAATATCTTTGTTATCCTTGTTTAAGGAAGCAGACAAATCACCAGCTATCCAGTTAGCGCTTAGTTTGGCTTCACCTTTGGCTGTCTTCACACAGGTTTCAAAATAATCGGCCATTTCTTTTTGTGCGGTCAGTACGCCACTGTCATAGTCAGATAGTTTAAATTGATCTATGAAGCGTTTTTTCTTAGCGTTGGGTAGTTCAGGTAATTCACTACGGATCTTTTTAATTAGATCAGCTTCAATTTGAACGGGTAGCAGATCTGGGTCAGGAAAGTAGCGATAGTCGTTTGCTTCTTCCTTACTGCGCATTGAGCGCGTTTCATTTTTATTAGGATCGTATAAGCGTGTTTCTTGAATTATTTTGCCACCATCCTCAAGAATATCTATTTGTCTTTCTATCTCGATATTTATCGCTTGTTCGACAAAACGAAATGAGTTGATGTTTTTTAGCTCTGTACGTGTGCCAAACTCTTCCTGACCTCTAGGTCGCATGGATACGTTTGCATCACAACGGAATGATCCTTCTTGCATATTACCATCACAGATTTCCAGATAGCGCACTATCGAATGGACCTTCTTCATATAGGCAACCGCTTCTTTAGCACTGCGCATATCAGGTTCAGAGACGATTTCGAGTAAGGGTGTACCCGCACGGTTTAGGTCGATCCCTGTTTGGTCACCAAAACCTTCATGCATGGATTTCCCTGCATCTTCTTCAAGATGTGCGCGTGTGACGCCAACTGTTTTAGTCGTGCCGTCTTCTAACTGAATATCGAGATTGCCTCTGCTGACGATAGGTAATTCAAATTGGCTAATTTGGTAGCCTTTCGGTAGGTCTGGGTAAAAGTAATTTTTTCTAGCAAATATCGAACGTTCAGGTATTTCTGCATCTATAGCCAGTCCAAATTTAAGGGCCATCAAGACCACTTGTTCATTGAGCACGGGCAAGACGCCGGGCAGACCCAGATCTACTGCACAGGCCTGTGTATTGGGTTCAGCGCCATAGGCGGTAGCGGCTCCAGAAAATATCTTGCTCTTGGTCGCTAATTGGGCATGAATTTCTAGTCCGATGACTGTTTCCCATTCCATTATTCAAATCCCTCTGGTATTGCTTTGTGGTGATCTGTTGCTTGCTGGAAGCGATGAGCGATATTTAGTAACCTCGATTCTTCAAAATAATTTCCTATCAACTGCAAGCCGACTGGCAGGTTGTTTACAAAACCAGCGGGTACTGAGATGGCAGGTAGACCAGCGAGATTTACCGAGACTGTATAGAGATCGGAGAGATACATGCTGACAGGGTCATCTATCATTTCATTTAATTTGAATGCAGTGCCTGTTGCTGTTGGTCCAGCAATGACATCAACATCTTTAAGTGCATTTTGAAAATCGTCCCGAATGAGATGTCTAATTTTTTGCGCCTTTAAATAATAGGCATCGTAATAACCGGCAGATAAAACATAAGCGCCGATCATAATGCGGCGTTTTACTTCTTTGCCAAAGCCTTCACCGCGACTACGACAATATAAATCAGAAAGATCTTTTGGATTTTCACAACGATGTCCAAAACGAACGCTATCAAAACGTGACAAGTTGGATGAACACTCTGCTGGCGCAACAACATAATAAGCAGGAATCGATAACTCTGTATTCGGTAATTCTATTTCTTTACAAGTGGCACCGAGCTTTTCTAATTCCTTAATGCCTGCTTCAACTATCTTGGCAATATTGCTATCGAGTCCTTCACCAAAATATTCTTTTGGAAGACCAATCTTGAGGCCTTCTATCGAATCGTTTAATCTTGCCGTGTAATCATCAACCGGATGCTCGGCAGAGGTTGAATCGCGTTCATCAAAACCAGCGATCACATTCATCATTAGGGCCGCGTCTTCAGCGGTCTGCGTCATCGGTCCGCCTTGATCAAGACTTGATGCAAAAGCGATCATGCCATAGCGGGAGACCCTGCCATACGTGGGTTTCAGGCCGGTGATGCCGCAAAGTGAAGCGGGTTGTCTAATCGAACCACCGGTATCGGTGCCTGTTGCTGCTGGACTTAAACGAGCGGCAACAGCGCTTGCCGAACCACCTGATGATCCACCGGGGACAGTATCTTGATCCCATGGGTTTTTAACCGCACCATAAAAACTGGTTTCATTAGATGAGCCCATGGCAAACTCATCCATGTTGGTTTTACCAATGTTTACTATTCCAGCGGCATTCATTTTTTCAATAACAGTTGCATCATACGGCGCAATAAAATTATCTAACATCTTTGAACCGCAAGATGTTTTTATACCGTTGGTGCAAAAGATATCTTTTTGCGCAATGGGTATGCCAGTTAAAGGTGAGGCATTACCTGCTGCACGTTGTTGGTCAGCAGACTTTGCTTGATCTAATGCCAACTCCTCATTGATGGTGATAAAACAATTCAATGATCCATTAAATTGTTTACAGCGATCAAGATAGAGCGTTGTTAATTCTTCACTGCTGATCTGATTAGATTCAAGTGCAGTTGATAGTTGAGCCAATGTAGATTGATGCATGATTGTTATTGAATAAACTTAAGTTTAAATACTGGAAATATTATTGAGATCTTATTCAATAACTTTTGGTACGAGATAACAGCCATTGTCTGTTAACGGTGCATTCTTTTGAAATTGCTCACGTTGGTTAACTTCCGTTACCGCATCGGCACGAAGCCGTGCAGTTAAGTCTAAGGGATGGGCAATTGGAGAGATGCCGTCGGTATCGACAGAATTCATGGTTTCAACCAGACCTAAAATATTTGAAAGTTCATCACTATAAGTGGAGATATCTTGCTCATCGATTGACAATCTGGCCAACCAGGCGATTTTTTGCACTTCTGATTTATCGAGGGACATAAACTAGCCGTTGTTATTTGTTGAAAGAAGAGGAATTTATCACATTCCTTTGCTTGCCCAAAGCCTCGCCCATTGTTAAAGTTACGCTTTCGAACTTTAGGTGATCTTAGCGGGGGCTGGGATTGCTAAAATGGCGCAAACAATGATTTTAGAGGATTTCAGCATAAGACAGTTGCTACCCAATCCTTCCACTATAGCCATCTGTCGAGACTATATCACAATGCTAATACTAACTAACTGGTTTAATACATGTTTAACAGATTAAGAGGCCTTTTTTCCAACGATTTATCTATTGATTTAGGTACTGCAAATACCCTTATTTATGTCCGTGGAAAGGGGATTGTCCTGAATGAACCCTCCGTGGTGGCAATCCGGAATGATGGCGATAAGATAAATTCTAAATCAATTCGCGCAGTGGGTACTGAGGCCAAAAGAATGCTTGGCAGAACACCGGGACATATTACGGCAATTCGTCCATTGAAAGATGGTGTGATTGCCGATTTCACTGTAACTGAAAAGATGTTGCAATACTTTATTCACCAAGCACATGGTTCTACATTATTTAGACCAAGCCCTCGCGTGCTGGTTTGCGTTCCTTGTGGTTCTACCCAGGTAGAACGACGCGCTATTAGAGAATCGGCCAGTGGTGCCGGTGCTCGAACGGTACATTTAATTGAGGAGCCTATGGCTGCCGCGATTGGTGCTGGTATGCCCGTCAGCGATGCACGCGGTTCTATGGTGCTAGATATTGGTGGTGGTACTACTGAAGTCGCTGTTATTTCATTAAATGGTATCGTCTATTCCGACTCAGTGCGTATTGGTGGTGATCGATTCGATGAGGCAATCATAAATTATGTGCGACGGAATTATGGAAGCTTAATTGGTGATGCAACGGCTGAGCGCATTAAGCATGAATTAGGCTGTGCCTATCCAGGTAATGAAATTAAAGAAATGGAAGTAAGAGGTCGTAATCTTGCAGAAGGTATTCCCAGAAGTTTCACATTGAACAGTAATGAAATACTGGAAGCCTTACAAGAACCATTAACAGGCATCGTTGGTGCTGTTAAGAATGCATTGGAAAAGACGCCGCCTGAGTTAGGCTCAGATGTTGCTGAACGTGGTTTAGTATTGACGGGTGGTGGTGCCTTGTTGAGAGATTTGGACAGACTATTAATGGAAGAAACAGGACTGCCTGTCATCATTGCAGAAGATCCATTGACCTGTGTTGCAAGAGGCGGTGGACGGTATCTGGAAATGATTGATGAGTTTGGAACCGATATTCTCGCAGTGGAGTAACCACTAAAGGCGGAGGACACCTATTACTACTCTGTTTCAAAGAAGTTCGTCGGCTAACATTCGATTTGTCGTCTTTGCTGTACTCTGCGTTATCTTAATGCTTGTCGACCACCATCAAGGTCATCTAAAAATTATACGTTCAACGCTATCTACTCTGGTTTATCCCATACAGTATGTGGTTAATCTGCCCATCGAAGCAACAGAGTGGATTTCAAATAGTCTGGTTACTCACAATAGTTTGTTAAAAGAAAACGATCGGCTAAAACAAGAACGTTTACTACTAAGTTCAAAATTACAGCGATACGAAGTGTTGGAAACCGAAAATCGACGCTTACGTGAACTACTTGAATCATCTTTCCGTATTAACGATAAGGTACTTGTTGCGGAACTGATTGCAGTAGAACTGCAATCTTTTAGAAGACAAGTCGTTATCAATAAAGGCCAACGAGAAGGTGCTTATGATGGCCAACCGATTGTGGATTCAGCCGGCATCATGGGCCAGATTGTTCATGTTGGACCTTTTTCAAGTACGGTTCTTTTAATTACTGACCCAAATCATGCCTTACCCGTTCAAGTCAATAGAAATGGTTTACGTGCTATTGCTGTTGGCACTGGACAAAATGATAAACTCTTACTTGAACATTTACCCAATAATGCAGACATCCGTGTTGGTGATCTAATTGTCTCTTCCGGTCTCGGTCGTCGATTCCCATCGGGTTATCCTGTTGGGAAAATTGAAAAAATTTCTCGTGACCCCGGAGAACCTTTTGCCAAAGTGATGATCAAACCGAGTGCGCAATTGAGTCAGAGTCGCGAAGTCTTGATGGTTTGGCCTTATGAAAAAATAAATGCAATCAATAAAGAAGCAGAAGAGTTGGCTATAAAATGATTGGATTGGATGAACCGCAAGAAGGTAACGGGATAATTGCTATGAGTTTTATCGTGGCGCTTATGTTGACGGCCTTGCCTTTACCCGATTGGGCAGTTAATTGGCGACCAGCATGGGTTGCCATTGTCTTAATCTATTGGTGTATGGCGGTGCCGGATCGTGTCGGTATTTTTATAGCCTGGTTTTTAGGGTTATTACTGGATGTGCAGCAAGGTACAGTGCTTGGTCAAAATGCTTTGGGCATGATCTTAATAGCAGTTCTTACGATAAACTCTCATCAACGTATGCGAGCCTATCCCTTGTTACAGCAAGCTGTATTGGTTTGTTTTTATCTTTTATTCTATGAACTAATTATGCTGCTGGTGTCAGGTTATTTAGGTACGAGTACACGGAATTGGACTTATTGGATGCCAGCTATTACCAGCATGCTATTGTGGCCATGGTTATTCATTATTTTGAGAGATGTGCGTCGTAAGTACAACATCGCTTAAGGCCAAAAAAAATAGTCATGGCTAAAGAGTTTACCCTTAAAGATCAAGATCATGAGTCAAGTCTGATAACGAGGCGTGTTTACATTTCTGCTTTTATAATCTTGATATTAATCATTATGGTTATTTCAAGAATATTTTATTTGACGGTCATGCAACATGAGCACTATACGACCTTATCAAAATCAAACCGTGTCAAAATCACACCTATAGCACCAATCAGGGGGCTTATTTACAGTCGTGATGGCGTCATCCTTGCGGAAAATAAACCAACATTTAGTCTCGGCGTAATCCCTGAACAGATTGATGATATAGACGAAACTATTACGAAACTTAAGAAAATAGTCTTGATTGAAGATAGTGATATTGATCGATTTAATAAAGCGCGCAAGAAAAAAAGAAGATTTGAGAACATTCCATTACGACTAAATTTAAATAAAGAAGAAGTTGCACTGTTTGCAGTTAACCGACATCGTTTTCCTGGCGTTGATGTTGTAGCCGGACTCAATCGGCATTATCCCTTAGGTGAAAAATTAGTACATGCCATCGGTTATGTTGCCCGTATAGATGGTGATGATGTTAAACAGCTTGATGAATCAAATTACAGTGGCACAACCCATATTGGCAAATTAGGTATTGAGAAATCTTATGAATCACTACTGCACGGTGATGTGGGTTATCAACAGGTTGAAGTTAATGCTAAGGGAAGAGTGATTCGTGTACTTGACCGTACTGCACCGAAACCGGGTGAGAATATTCATCTAACGATAGATCTTTCTTTGCAACAGATTGCAATCGATGCGTTAGAAAATAGACGCGGTGCTATTGTTGCTATGGATCCAAGAAATGGTGATGTATTAACGTTTGTCAGTTCGCCTGGATATGACCCAAATAAATTTGTAAATGGCATTGATAGTAAATCATATAATTTATTATTGAAGTCAAAAGACAAACCATTAATCAATCGTGTTATTCAGGGAAAATATCCGCCTGGTTCCACGGTTAAACCTTTTATGGGCTTAATTGGTTTGGAGAATGGCGTTAGAGTGAATACTGATGAAACCTGGTGCCCAGGTTGGTTCTCCTTGAAAGGGCATGCTCATCGATACCGGGATTGGAAGAAGCAGGGGCATGGCCACACAGATTTGCATAAAGCGATTATGCAGTCATGTGATGTGTATTTTTATATTCTGGCATATGAGCTTGGAATTGATCGTATTTTTGAAGGCATGTCTCAGTTTGGTTTTGGGCAGGTAACAGGTATTGATATCGGCGGTGAGACAAAAGCTTTAATGCCCTCAAGAAAGTGGAAGCGCAAGGCATTAGGACAGCCATGGTATCCAGGTGAAACATTAATACTGGGTATTGGACAAGGTTATTATTTAGCAACACCACTGCAATTGGCCAAGGCCACAGCAACTCTTGCGAATAAAGGGCACATTATCCGACCGCGACTGGTTTCAAGTACAAGTAATTCCATTACCAACGAAGTAAATGCAATACCTAATCATTCTGAGAATAAGGTTACACTTTCTAGTAGCGCCTATTGGGACGACATGATTGCTTCAATGAAAGATGTTGTGCACGGTGTCGGTGGTACTGCGTGGCGTAGCGGCTTGAATGCCGAATACAACTTTGCCGGTAAGACTGGTACTGCACAAGTTATAGGAATAGCACAGGATAAAGAGTATAAAAAAGAAGAGATTGCTGAAGAGTTTCAAGATCATGCGTTATTCATTGCTTTTGCACCTGTAGAAGCTCCAAGAATTGCGATAGCAATCATAGTTGAAAATGGTGGCGGCGGATCCAGAACGGCTGCGCCTATAGCACGTAAAATGTTTGATCATTTTATGAACAATCGCGACTTGATAAATAAAGGTTAGGGCTCTTGGAAGAACAAAGTCTTGGTCAACGTCTGCATATTGATTTCCCATTATTTTTCGGGATTTTGGTGTTATGCCTTATTGGTTTAGTGGTTATTTACAGTGCTGGTGGGCAGGACATGAACCTGGTTTACCGACAAGCGGTAAAATTATTGATTGCCTTGGTCGGCATGGTGATAGTTGCGCAATTACCGCCAGCAGAGATCGCTAGATGGTCATTTGGTTTGTTCCTGTTCGGCATAGTTCTGTTAATCCTGGTTATCTTCTATGGAGATGTAGGGAAGGGTGCCCAACGTTGGTTAGACTTGAAGATATTTCGTTTTCAACCATCAGAATTAATGAAGTTGTCAGTCCCCATGATGGTGGCATGTTATCTTGCTGATAAAACATTACCACCACGATTTTTAACGGTCGTGATAGTTTGTGTGATGATTACCATCCCGGTTTTATTAATTGCGAAACAACCTGATTTGGGCACTGCTTTATTAGTAGCCACTGCCGGTTTTTCAGTCTTGTTTATAGCCGGTATTTCATGGCGCTTACTCATATTCATGGGGGGAGTAGCGGCTGCAGGGGCCCCCGCACTTTGGTATTTCATGCATGATTATCAGAAACAACGGGTTTTGACCTTTCTGAATCCCGAAAATGACCCACTGGGAGCCGGATACCACACAATTCAGTCGAAGATTGCGATTGGTTCTGGCGGCTTTTATGGCAAAGGCTGGTTGAACGGTACCCAATCTCATTTAGAGTTTTTACCAGAACGGTCGACCGATTTTATCTTTGCAGTATTTTGTGAAGAGTTTGGTATGTTAGGCGTGTTGTTTTTGTTATGCCTCTATCTGTTTATTATTTCACGTGGCCTCTATATTGCCATTAATGCGCAACATACTTTCGGTCGACTATTAGCTAGTGGTTTAACGCTGACCTTTTTTGTTTATATCTTTGTGAATATGGGCATGGTTACCGGACAGTTGCCAGTAGTAGGGGTGCCATTGCCACTGGTTAGCCATGGAGGCACCTCAATGGTAACATTAATGATTGGATTCGGTATCATAATGGCAATACACACTCATAGACGTTTTCTCTCATTTTAAAAACATGCAAAAACTTAATTTAATAATATTCACGCTACTGTGCCTATGGTTTCCACTCGCGCAGGCTAATACAGATGTGTCATCTATGCAGGATGAATTTATTGAAAAGATGGCATCTCAATATGATTTTGATGCGACAAGCCTAAAAAATCTGTTTAGCCAAGTCATCGTTTCGGAAACAATCCTCAAAGCAATTTCAAAACCAGCAGAAAAAAGATTGCCTTGGTATAAATACAGAAACATATTTTTAAAGAAAAAACGTATTGATGAAGGCGTTGAGTTTCTGGATAAAAACCGGGAAAAACTACAGGCAGCGGAAAAACAATTTGGCGTCCCTGCTGAGATAATTACCGCCATCATTGGTGTTGAAACTTTTTATGGTCGGATTGCCGGAAGTTATCGAGTCGTCGATGCGCTAAATACTCTAGGCTTTCATTACCCAAAGCGAGCTGCTTTTTTTCGTAACGAGTTTGAGCAGTTTTTATTGCTCGCACGTGAACAGGGTTTTGACCCACTAAGCTTAAAAGGATCTTACGCCGGAGCAATGGGTATGCCGCAATTTATATCGAGTAGTTATCGTCATTATGCGATCGATTTCGACGGAGACGATATAATTGATATCTGGAATAACCCGGATGACGCTATTGGCAGTGTTGCAAATTATTTTGCTGAACATGGTTGGCAAAAGGATAAGCCTGTTGTTGCCAGAGTGAAAGTAGAAGGTGATAAATATAAGGGTGTGTTAGGCAATGGCCTTAAACCGGATGTGGATGAATCTGAATTGAAAAAGCTTGGCATAAAATCAAATTCACTATTTGAAAAAAATGAGAAATTAAAATTATTCGTATATGAGCAGAAAAATGCCAATGAATATTGGTTGGCACATAAAAACTTTTATGTCATAACTCGTTACAATCATAGCCATCTATATGCTATGGCTGTCTATCAATTAGCATCAGAGATAACGAAACGTATCAATAATTCATCTCAGGCTTCAGATTAATAATAATGTCCTTAGCGTTAAAAGAATTCACTGGAAGTCTAGTAGTTAGGGTATTTATATTCTTTAATGTGTTGTTGATGTCGGCATGTGGCAGTGTGAATACTGCGCCTTCTTCTTCAAGCGATAAAGCGCCTAGTAAGCAAGTTGATGTCTCCAGTATCCCGAATGCTTTACCCAAGGATGAGCCTAGAAGTCGTTATGGTAATCCAAAGTCATACGTTGTTTTTGATAAGCGTTATTATGTTATGGAAAGCAATAAAGGATTTGTAGAGAAAGGCATTGCCTCATGGTATGGCACAAAATTCCATGGCCGACGTACTTCTAGTGGTGAAACCTATGATATGTATGCGATGACAGCGGCACATAAAAACTTGCCATTACCTACTTATGTTGAAGTCACTAATTTAAAAAATGGGAAATCTATTATTGTTAAGGTTAATGACCGCGGCCCATTTCATGAAAATCGTATTATTGACCTTTCTTATACAGCTGCCACCAAGCTTGATATAGTAAAAAATGGTACTGGTCTGGTTGAAATCAGGACTGTAGGACCTGGAGAAACGGTCTATTCTGATCCCGCTAAAGGTGCACCAGTTGTAAACACCCCAACCGTAAAGAATGACGATGGTTTTTATATTCAGGTGGGATCATTTGGCAATTTAACTAATGCTGAAGGCTTAAAGCAAAAGCTGGGGCCAGTTGGCAAAGACAAGATAGGCATCAGTGAGGTTGTCGTTTCTGGTAATACTTTGTACCGAGTTAGGATTGGACCGTTAACTGATATTGAACAGGCAGATGCTATTGTCACAAAATTGGCGAACTATGGCGTTAATGAACATCGTATTGTTACTAATTAGAATTTAATAGATATGAAAACAAGATTATTTAAGATTATTTTTTTTCTGGTATTTATTCCTCTGCAAGTTACCGCAGGAGAAATGATTGTTCCTGCGCCACCGACAATAAACGCTTCCTCCTACGTGGTGATGGATTTTAATAGTGGGGATTTATTGGTAGAACAAAATACGGAACAAAAATTACCCCCGGCTAGCTTGACCAAAATCATGACAATCTATGTTGTGGCCAGTGAGTTAGCGAATGGAAAGATATTACTTGAAGATGAAGTGTTGGTGAGTGAGAAAGCCTGGCGGACTCAGGGCTCAAGGATGTTTATTGAGGTTAATAAGAAAGTCAAACTTGATGATTTACTTCATGGCGTCATTATTCAATCGGGGAATGATGCCAGTGTTGCGTTGGCTGAGTATATATCAGGTACCGAAGGTGTCTTTGCAGACTTGATGAATAAACATGCAGAACAATTAGGCATGAAAGATACGCATTTTGTTAATAGTACTGGTTTACCCGACCCTGACCATTACACAACTGCTAGCGATTTAGCTAAATTGGCTCAGGCATTAATAAGAGACTACCCGGAAGTTTATGGCTTACATAAAATAAAGGAATTCACTTTTAATAAGATTAAGCAACATAATCGGAATAAATTACTTTGGCGTGATCGTAGTGTTGATGGTGTGAAAACAGGGCATACGGAAGAGGCCGGTTATTGTCTGGTTGCCTCAGCCGTAAAAGATGGCATGCGGCTTATTTCTGTCGTAATGGGGACAGATGGAATGAATGCCAGAGCAAAAGCCAGTCAGGCAATATTAAATTATGGCTTTCGGTTCTTTGAAACGCACAAGCTCTATAGTGCAGGAGATTTGATTACCAGTGTTAAGGTATGGAAAGCAGAGATTGATAATCTTAATTTAAGCATTAATAGGGATATCTATATTACTGTTCCCCGAGGCCAGTATGAAAAAATTGAACCGGTTGTAGAGGTTGATAAGCAGATCATTGCGCCAGTTAATCAAGGTGATCAAAAAGGCGTGCTAAATATAATGTTGGAAAATAAAAGCATCACAACTGTTCCATTATTAGCCCTCGAATCAATCGCTGAGGGTGGTATCGTTAATAGACTAAAAGACGAAGTATATCTTTTGTTTGAATAATTTTGATATGACGACGGTTTATTTAAACGGGGAGTATAAACCCCTTTTGGAAGCATCTATCAACGTACTTGACCGTGGCTTTACCTTTGGTGATGGTGTTTATGAGGTCATTCCAATTTTTAATCGTACGCTATTTCGTTTTGATGAACATATGCAACGTCTTGAGAATAGTCTAAAGGCTATTTTTATGGAGAACCCGTACTCTTCTATTAAATGGCGCTCAATATTCGAAAAACTGATTGATACCGTAGAACAATCAGAACAATCCATCTATTTACAAATCACCCGTGGTGTTAGCGAACGAGATCACGATATTTCACTAGCAGATAACCCAACAATATTCGCAATGAGTCGACCTATCGTAAAGCAGGAATTATCCGCCGGTATTAACGCAATTACACATGAGGATATTCGATGGCAATACTGCGATATCAAGGCCATCACGTTATTGCCAAGCGTATTACTCAGGCATAAAGCAAAACAACAGGGTGCAAAAGAAGCTATCCTGATTAGGGATGGTTATCTAACAGAAGGCGCTGCAAGCAATGTCTTTATTTGTAAAGATGATGAGATATTTACGCCACCTAAAAACAATCATGTTTTACCTGGTATTACACGAGATTTGCTACTCGAAATATTAGCGAGTAATAATATGTCTTATTCCGAGTCAACGATAAGTGAAGGAGCATTATTTAATGCGGATGAAGTATGGCTTACTAGTTCAACTTGGGAGATTGTGCCTGTGATTAAACTTGATAATATGCCTATAGGAACTGGAGAGACAGGTCCCTTGTGGCAAACAATCAATCAGCTTTATCAGGAATTTAAATCAGGCTACTGTTAATAATCATGGAAATATATAAATCCTTTACCATTGAAGCAGCACATCGCCTACCTAATTTACCAGACAATCATAAATGTAGTCGACTACACGGGCATTCATTTACTATAGAGGTACATGTTTCAGGTGATGTTGGAGAAGCTACTGGATGGGTGATGGATTTTGCTGATATAAGCGGTGCAATCAAACCGGTATTTGAATGTCTGGATCATCGTTATCTTAATGAGATAGCGGGCTTGGAAAATCCTACGAGTGAGAATTTGGCTAAATGGCTATGGCATAAACTCAAATCAAAGTTGCCATTACTTAGCGCTATCGTTGTGAAAGAGACTTGTACTTCAGGTTGTATCTACACCGGTAGTTGATTTAATTTTAATACTTGATTAAATCAAGATTTAATTCCCACTCCTCTACTTAACAACTGCAAAGAAATTATCAATAATGTAATTGTGAAGACTATAAGCATAATAAAGGCGTGAACGATGCTTATATCAGACTCTCCAAGCATGCCGTAACGAAAAGCATTCACCATATATAAGACAGGATTAAAGGCAGATACTTTTTGCCAAAATTCAGGTAGCAGATCAACCGAATAAAAAACGCCGCCTAAATAGATCAATGGTGTTAATACAAAAGTGGGGATGATGGAAATATCATCAAACTTATTTGCAAAAATAGCATTGATCATTCCGGCCAGAGAAAAGACGATCGAGGTCATCAGTACGACAGCAAAGGTTATCGTAAAGCTATGTAATTGCAGATTGGTAAAAAAGAGTGCTACTACGGTAACAACCGCACCAACCATCAAACCGCGTACAATACCACCAGTGACAAAACCAGCGAGAATAATAAAGTTTGGAATAGGTGCAACTAACATCTCTTCAATATGGCGCTGAAATTTAGCACCGTAAAAGGAAGAGACGACATTGGCATATGAATTATTGATGATCGACATCATAATGATGCCGGGGGCGATATAATCAATATAATCAAATCCATTCATGGTTCCAATCCTTGGGCCTATTAAACCACCAAAAATCACAAAGTAGAGCGTCATGCTGATTGCCGGGGGCAGAATGGTTTGTACCCAAATTCGTGTGAACCGTGAAACTTCTTTAATAACAATTGTACTGAATGGAATGAATAGTGATTGTGTGGACATAATCTAATCCGTTTTAATATTGTTACTTAATAAATCAATAAAGAGTTCTTCCAGGCGATTAGATTTATTTCGCATGCTGCAAACATTTATATTGTTGTTAGAAAAGACATCAAAAACCTGATTGATATTATCTTTACGCAATATCTCAATTTCTACAGTTGTAGGATCGATTAATTTACTTTTAAGCCCGTTTAAATCAGGCAAAGTATTAATGGGGTCAACCAAATCAAAAAAGAATGTTTCTTTATCTAGTTTTGATAAGAGTTGTTTCATTGAGGTGTCTTCAACGATTTTACCGTGATCAATTATAGCTATGTTCTTACAAAGGCTTTCGGCTTCTTCGAGATAATGAGTGGTGAGTACAATCGTAATTCCCTGTTGATTTAATTCAATCAGGAAATCCCACATAGATCGCCTTAATTCAACATCCACCCCGGCAGTCGGTTCATCCAGGATTAACATTTTAGGTTCATGTATTAATGCTCTTGCTATCATCAAGCGGCGTTTCATTCCACCAGACAGGTTGCGTGAACATTCATTGCGTCTTTCCCACAGGCCGAGCTTTCCAAGATATTTTTCAGCACGTTCCATTGCAATACGGCGCTTGATCCCATAGTAACCACCCTGATTAAGGACTATCCTCAGGCATGTCTCGAATTGTGAAAAATTGAGCTCTTGAGGAACGATGCCGATACAAGCTTTCGCTGCATCATTATCTGTGTCTATATCATGTCCAAAAACTTTAACTGTCCCGGATGTTTTATTGACAAGACCGCAAACAATACCAATTGTAGTAGATTTTCCTGCGCCGTTAGGACCGAGTAATGCGAAAAAATCACCCTGATTTACATTCAGATCAATCCCTTTTAGTGCTGCGAATTTGTTTGAATATACTTTATTTAAATTTTTTATTTCTAATGCAGACATGATGAAAAAATAGGATTGCAAATATCAATATAGCTAGCCACATATACAGTGACTCTAAATGGTGTAGTATAAATGAATTGATCTGGAATAGCTTGGGTTGGGAGGAAAGCTAAAGAACAACTATATAATTAGTTGCCCTCGAGTTTCGAGATCTCTTCCTTTTGAGCTTCACCTACTTTTTTTAAGGTCATAGCTAAGACGCTGTCTCGTTTTAATGCTAATTTGAAGTAATCTTTTGCTATCTTGATTAATCGTGTTTCATTATCCGTTCTGACATAAGCATTTCTCTCGCCACTGCTATTATCCATTAATGCCTGTTCACCGAAGTATTCTCCAGGTTTCAATCTAGCGAGTATGTTGATCTTACCATCCTCATCAATTATAAAAACCTCAACAATACCCTCTAGAACGACGAATAAATGTTCACCCGGTTCATCTTCTTTTACAACGAAATCACCGGGGCCCACTGAGACCACCTCGGTCCACGAACGATAGGCATCTAATTCTGATGATGCAAGAGACTCAAATAATCGAAGTTTTCCCAGCATATCGCGAACTTTTTGTTCACCGGACTTAAATACCTGGACGGTGACATCTTCTGACTCATCTAGTCCGCCAACATTTAACAATACATGTTTTTTATCTATACGAAATAGCTTGCTAGGATGAAATGCGCGGACACTGGCATTTCTTCTTCCGGTGCCACCGGGGAGTAAGGATTGCTCACCAAAAAAATCACCTGCACGTAAAGTAGCAATCGAAATCTCACGCCCACCAGCACTACTCTTAATAGAGACCTCAACTGTACCTTCCAAAATGATATACATACAATCGCCAATCTCTTCCTCACGAATGATCCCTTGCTTCATTTCATATTCTTCATAGCCATTGTCTGGAGAATTAATGATTTCTTGTAGCTCAGCATTACTGAGCGATGCAAAGATCGGGATCTTGCTAAGATAACTTGGACTTATTTTATCGTCTACCATTTCTTGACCTTATAATTACTTGTAATTAGATATTTCATAAACATGTTAATTCTATTACAAATTAAGCAACTACATTTGTTATCTCCATCACATGTTTTAATTTACAGGTCAAATGTATAGAGAAATGCATCACATAATAGCTAGTTAACCGTTATATTATATTTCGTCTGAGCCTTTAGGCGTTTTCTTTGTTACTTTTTTCTTAGATGTTTTTTTCTTTGTAGTAGTTGTTTGATTACTAAGAGAGTCTGAATTCAAGACATCATCATCTGAAGGCCATGGACTAAACGGAAATGGACGTTCTTCAGACTTGAAGGTTATATAGAATAGTATTTGGCCGACGTATTTAGTTAAAGAATCACTAAAATCAAGTAATTGCTCATTCAATTCTGTTGTGATCAATTTCATCAGAAATTGAAATATAACCACTAACCAAATCAGGAAAAAAAGGAAGTAAAATATGACGCCATAAATCAGTATAAACAGACCACGAGTCCAGACATCTACATTCTTGGCATTTTCTTTAATATCCATACTTTAATCTCCAAAGGTTGCTAGTTCTATTATAGTGAATAGTTGTGAGGGCATGTAATAAAATCACAATCAATAGTTGAGTTTAATCGCCCAGACGTTATTGCGCCAGTAAGGAGACACTGTCTCCTAAAGTGATAGTTCCACCACGAATTACGGTGGCTGTAATTCCGACATGTCCGCGCATGGCATTATATCCTCCTGTTCCTAGTGCTTCTTCCATGCGTGAGCAAGGATGGCAAAGACCTGTTCCTTCCAGAACGCATTCTCCTATGGAAAATTTCTCACTTTTAAGAGCCAATAAATTGATTCCACCGACAACGAGATTTCGTCTTAAGAGTTCTGGTTCTACGGCGCTCTTCTTCACTAATTCCCGTACTACCGGCAGGTGCTCTTCCTGAATGAGTGTAACTTGGCGCTTTCTACTTGAGCCTTTGGCAATATGATCGCCCTCAATGCCTTGATTTTCCAATAATATAGCCTTTTCTAGCATAATCATCGCCTGTTGGTGTTTAGGTCTGATGCCAATCCAGCTTAATCGACCATTTGCAGCGATGTGTGATCGAAGGCCAGCCAGAGTTTGTTCGTGTTTTAGAATCATCCTTTTAGTATCATTCAGATTAAAGAAAATATGTTAATCTTTCTGTCAAAATATCGAATAAAAGCAAAATCTTATGCAAGAGCCTGAAGAAGATAGCATTATGTCATTTCCCTGTCAGTTTCCCATCAAAGCAATGGGAATGGCAGAAGAAGGTTTTGATATTCTGATTGTTGAGATAGTAAGAAAGCATGCTCCTGATTTGGCTGAAGGCGCTGTCAAAAGTCGTCTTAGTCAAGAAGGCAAATACATCTCAATAACAGTTGTCGTGGAAGCCGAGAGTAGGCAGCAACTAGATAATATCTACCTGGAACTCACTGCACATAAAAAAGTGTTGATGGCCTTATGACCATTCAGGTAAAAGATTTAGGCATGCAGGAATACATGACAAGCTATGATCGCATGCGCGAATTTAATGAACGGCGTGATGCTGATACCGTCGATGAAATATGGTTACTCGAACACCCGCCTGTCTATACATTAGGGCTTGCTGGCAAAAAAGGACATTTACTGAATACGACAAATATTCCAGTGGTTGAAACGGATCGTGGAGGGCAGGTCACATACCATGGGCCTGGACAATTAATCGCGTATCTTTTGATAGATATAAAACAACGTTCTTATTCCATTAAGAAATTTGTTTCATTGATCGAAAAATCAATCATCGATTGTTTATGTGATTATGAAATAAATGCTGAGCGAATTTCAGGTTCACCGGGTGTGTATGTAAACGGTGAAAAAATTGCTGCGTTAGGTGTCCGAGTAAAAAAGGGCAGCACTTACCATGGTCTTGCATTAAATATAGATATGGATCTAAAGCCCTTTGAAGGAATTAACCCTTGTGGTTATGAAGGGTTAGTTTGTACACAACTAGTGAAGCATAAGAAACATATTGCTTTTGCAGAGGTAAAGCAGAAGCTTTCTCAACAATTGATTAAAAATCTGGATGAATCTTCAGGTGTCTTGTCAGATGTTGCATAAGTGAATCAAAGGATGACACATGTATCAAGATAATATACACAAACAGCCAGAACGCGATAAGCGGGGCAAGCTAAAGACCAACAAAAATCCGGTCAAGATTATACCTGTAGAAGGTAAACTGGAAAGGAAACCGGCTTGGATAAAAGCCAAGGCACCTACAGATAAAAAAGTATTAGATTTGAAATCTTTGATACGCAAACATAAATTACATACTGTTTGTGAAGAAGCATCCTGTCCCAATATCGGCGAATGCTTTGGACACGGCACAGCTACATTTATGATTATGGGTGATATTTGTACTCGACGTTGTCCATTCTGTGATGTCGCACACGGAAAACCCAAAGGACTCGACCCAGATGAGCCAACTAATTTGGCTCATGCAATAAAAATAATGCAATTGAAATACGTTGTAATTACTTCTGTAGACAGGGATGACCTACTGGATCGTGGCGCTGGTCATTTTGTGGATTGCATTAATGAGATAAGGACAGAATCGCCAGATACAAAAATTGAAATATTGGTGCCCGATTTTCGCTCCAAGATCGATATTGCTCTTGATATATTAAAGAAAGCACCACCCGATGTTTTTAATCACAACCTTGAATCAGTACCTGCCTTATATACTAAAGTTAGACCAGGCGCAGACTATTCGGCATCATTAGAATTGATTAAAAAATTCAAACAGCAAAACAAGTCAGTGCCGGCTAAATCCGGACTAATGTTAGGTCTGGGAGAAACAATAGATGAGGTCAAACAAGTCTTAAAAGATTTAAAAGATCATGATTGCAATATGATTACAATCGGACAATATCTGCAACCCAGCCGTTATCATTTACCAGTAGAACGCTATGTGCATCCTGACGAGTTTGAAGAATTACGAATATACGCAGAAGGTCTGGGTTTTAATAATGTCGCGAGTGCACCCATGGTCCGATCCTCTTACCATGCTGATTTGCAGGCATCAGGTAAATCTTTAGCGCCTTAGATTATGTTATGATTTTTTATGTTGTTGCTGTTATTAAGGCGATGATTCTTCCACCGTTGATGAATATTATTTTAATATCAACAGGTCTATGCTTAATCAAAAAATATAAAACTGCTTCTTATTTTTTTATCTATTTTGGTGCTTTAACGTTGGTGTTATTTTGTTTTCCGCCATTTTCACATGGGCTGTTGCAAAGTTTAGAACGTTATCCAGCATTAGAACCACCTCTAGTCGTTGATAAAGAGCAAGCTATCGTTGTACTCAGCTCTGGCAGTCACTCGATGGCCAAAGAATTTGGCAAAGCAGTTGACACTGCAGGGGCCTTAGAACGGAATCATTATGCCGCTTTTTTGCACAAGCAAACTGGTTTACCTATTCTTGTTTCTGGAGGATATGTTGGTTCTAGTGAAATTTCTCAAGCATCAGTGATGACGGACACATTGACAAATAGTTTTAATGTGCCGGTAAAATGGCAAGAGGAGAGGTCACATAATACAGCAGAAAATGCAATTTATTCTGTAGAGCTATTGAAACAAAATAATATTGATACTATCTATTTAGTTACGCATGCATGGCATATGTATAGAGCAGTAATGATGTTTGAGCAACAGGGCATTAAGGTTACCCCAGCGCCTACTATGTTTACTTCTTATCTGAGCAATTCTTTCGTGGACCATTATTTTCCTAATGCTTATGCATTATTAGATGTCCGTATAGCATTGCATGAATACATTGGTATCCTTTGGTACAAGCTTAGATACTAGTTCGAATCATTCCCTGATAAGAACAATAGTGGATCAACGGTGGTATTATTTAAAATCACACTCCAATGTAAGTGCGCGCCAGTAACGCGACCAGTAAGGCCAACTCTTCCAATCACATCACCAGTTTTCACCTGTGAACCCTCACTAATGCCGATGTGATCCAGATGGCAATACATGGTTATTAGGCCTTGTCCATGATCTAAAAAAATAGTATTACCATTAAAAAAATAATTACCCGTATTAATGACAATACCATCAGCTGGTGCGGTAATGGGTGTCCCTTTTGGTGCAGCGATATCCAAACCACTATGCGGTTTTCTTGGTTGTTTATTAAAAAAACGTTTTAAACCAAACGGGCTGCTATATGGACCTTCTGTTGGCTTAATGAATTGCAGAGCTACATTTTCGTTATCACGCCAATGTGATTTGGCCTTCGAGATGATTTCTTTTTCTGCAGTTATGCGAGACATATCCTGCTCGTTTGGATTAACTTTGCGTTTGTTCTTGATGGTGAGATATTGTGTTTCATATTCTTTATTGAGAATTTCAAATTGGTAATTGGTTTTAAGATCATTGTCTTTGACAATGAGTGTCTGTGTACCAGTCTTTTCAGTGAGGGGTATACCAACAATGGCTTTCCAATTATCGCTTGAGCCAACCACCATTACTCTGCGCTCATGGAAATAAGCCTCTGGTTTTTTTTGTGTATGAATCGATATGATAGCAATGCCGCCGGGAACAGCAGACTCAGCAGGAAGTTCTAGCGCATTAACTGAAGAAGGCGCTGATAGATAAACCAAGATTACCAATAAAACGAGTTTAATTTTCATGGATATCATCAATAGTTGAATCAATTTCAGCCGCAGACAACCTGATTCGAAGTTGATCACCTTTGTTTAGATCATTAACCCCGGTAATAATGGTATTCGTTTTGGTAGCCGTAACTATGGCATAACCCCGGTCTAATGTTGATATAGGGCTAACAGTATTCAACATTTGATTCAGTCTAGAGATGTCGTTATTAGATTTATCAAGCGTTAGTTTTATCGATTGCTCAAGCTGAGATTGTATATGTTTAACTTTTTCGATCTGTTGGGAAACCCCATGCACTGGGTTTAATTCGCTGATTTTATTTAACCATGTGGAAAGCATTATCTTTCTATTCGATAATTCATTTTCAATTTGATGTCTGATTCGCATTGAATATTCATCAGTCCGTTGTATTAATTCTATCAGGCGTTGCTTCGGATGAGGCACTTGTATCGATAACAATTCAACATGACGTCGGAGATTATGAATAATTTGATTTTGATAACGAATCAGTTGATCTTCACGTTGTTTCAACTTTGCAACAGTCTCGTTTACATCAGGACTGACTAGTTCAGCTGCAGCTGATGGTGTTGGTGCTCTGTGGTCAGCAACAAAGTCAGCAATGGTAAAATCAATCTCATGACCTACGCCGCTGACGATAGGTGTGTCAGTAGCAAAAATTGCACGTGCGACAATTTCTTCATTGAATGACCACAGGTCTTCCAGGGAGCCACCACCACGAGACAAGATTAAAACATCACATTCCTTGCGTTGGTCAGCGAGTTTAATCGCATTAGCTATTTTTATAGCCGCTCCCTCACCCTGCACAGGAACAGGGTAAATGATTACCTTGCCGTATGGGTATCGACGTTTAAGGATGCTCAAGATGTCTTGAACGGCGGCCCCGGTTGCCGAGGTGATAATGCCAATATTCTCGGGAAATAGAGGTAGTGGCTTTTTGTGTTCTTCAGCAAACAGACCTTCAGATGAGAGTTTCTGTTTCAATGCGTCGAACGCAAGCTGTAGTGCACCAGCCCCGGCGGGTTCTAATGATTCGATTATGAGCTGATATTCACCGCGACCTTCATAAAGTCCGATATTGGCTCGTGCCATCACCTGAATACCGTTTTTCGGGACAAACCGCATTCCAGACTGACGATTTTTGAACATGGCACACCTGACCTGAGCGGCATTGTCTTTTAAAGTGAAATAAAGATGGCCTGATGCTGGTTTGGCAAGGTTTGAAATTTCCCCATGTACCCAAATCGTCGGGAACACATCTTCCAGAACTCGGCGGACTTCACGATTTAAACGACTTATTGTGTAGATATCATTTGGATCGGGTGAATTTTTCTTGATTGGAGACATATTATTTATGTTAAGCGAAAAGAATACTGAAACAAAGCAGAAGACAGTTTGCCGTTGGGCGAGTAGAGACTATAATTGGCGGTTATTTCAAATCCACTATATGGACCTGTCATGATTATTGCTGAAGAAGCGCTTACCTTTGATGATGTTTTACTAATACCAGATTATTCTGAGGTCTTACCGCGCGAAGTCTCATTACAAACCCTGTTAACACGGGAAATAACCTTAAATGTGCCTATTGTGTCCGCTGCCATGGATACTGTGACTGAATCGGGACTCGCAATAGCATTAGCTCAGGAAGGCGGTATTGGCATAATTCATAAGAATATGAGTCCCGAGTTACAGGCTAAGAATGTAAGGCGAGTTAAAAAATATGAAAGTGGTGTTATTAAAGAGCCATTAACAGTAGGGCCTTATACCAGTATTCAGGAAGTTATCGAATTAACGCGTGAAAAAAATATTTCAGGTGTTCCTGTGGTTGATGGGGAAGAGTTGGTTGGTATTGTGACCAGTCGCGATTTACGTTTTGAAATAAAAACGGATGATCCTGTGCGTAATATCATGACGCGGAAGGATGACCTTGTAACCGTCCGAGAAAACGCGACAAAGGAAGAAGTCCGTGCTCTCTTGCATAAGCATCGAATTGAAAAAGTTCTGGTGGTAAACGATAAGTTTCAACTCGCAGGTTTAATTACAGTAAAAGATATGCAAAAGGCATCTGAGTATCCCACTGCCTGTATTGATTCTTCCGAGCGTTTACGTGTTGGTGCAGCTGTTGGAGTCGGTGAAGCCTCAATGGAGCGAGTAGAACAACTTGTCGAGTCACGTGTAGATGTCATCGTGGTCGATACTGCACATGGGCATTCCAAAGGTGTATTGGACATGGTCAAATGGGTAAAAGCAAACTTCAAAGAGACACAGATCATCGGCGGTAATATTGCTACTGCAGAGGCAGCACTTGCTCTGGTCGATGCCGGTGCCGATGCCGTAAAAGTTGGCATAGGACCTGGTTCGATATGTACCACGAGAGTTGTGAGTGGCGTAGGTATGCCGCAGATATCTGCTGTAGCTAATATTGCGGAGGCACTGAAAAGTAAAGGTGTGCCGCTTATATCGGATGGCGGTATTCGTTATTCAGGAGATATAGCCAAGGCACTAGCTGCCGGAGCACATAGTACGATGATGGGGGGCATGTTTGCCGGTACCGAGGAAGCACCGGGTGAAGTCGAGCTTTATCAGGGACGTTCCTATAAATCTTATCGAGGCATGGGATCATTAGGTGCAATGTCGCAACAACATGGTTCTTCAGATCGCTATTTTCAGGAGAATGATGAAATTGAAAAATTGGTTCCAGAGGGCATTGAAGGTCGCGTCCCATACAAAGGACCATTAGCAGCAATTATTCATCAAATGACAGGTGGTATCCGTGCCGCAATGGGTTACACCGGATGTTCGTCTTTGAAAGAGCTGCGGGACAAAGCCAAGTTCACTCGTATAAGTAATGCGGGTTACAAAGAAAGCCATGTGCATGATGTCACCATCACAAAAGAGCCACCAAACTACCGTGTCTGATTTTTAATCAAACACAAAATAACTAATTTCATGACTGATATACATTCCGAACGTATCCTGATCCTGGATTTTGGATCGCAATACACACAACTTATAGCCAGACGCGTCCGCGAAGCGGGTGTCTATAGTGAGATCTATGCCTTTGATATGGATGAACAGGCAATAAAAGATTTCAAACCCAATGCCATCATTTTATCAGGTGGACCCGAGTCAGTGACTGTGCTGAACGGTGTAAGAGCACCTGAGATAGTCTTCAATATGGGCATACCGATACTGGGTATTTGTTACGGCATGCAAACCATGGCCAAACAACTGGGTGGAAAGGTGGCTAATTCCGAGTTACGTGAATTTGGATATGCGCAGATCAGAGCACGCGGTCATTCAAACCTATTGAAAGACATACAAGATGAAGTCAATGATGAAGGACATGGTTTATTAGATGTTTGGATGAGTCATGGCGATCGCGTTGATACCTTACCGGAAGGCTTCAAAGTTATTGCCTCTACTGATAATGCACCCATTGCCGGTATCGCGGATGAATCGCGAAAGTTTTATGGCTTGCAATTTCATCCGGAAGTAACACATACAACTCAAGGGCAAGCCATCCTGCAACGTTTCTTACACGAAGTTGCTGGTTGCCATGCACTATGGACGACAGAAAATATTGTAGAAGATGGTATAGCAAGAGTAAAAGAACAGGTTGGTGAAGATAAAGTCTTATTAGCCTTATCCGGCGGTGTTGACTCTTCTGTTGTCGCAGCACTTTTGCATGAAGCGATTGGTGATCAATTGACTTGTGTGTTTGTTGATAACGGTCTGTTACGTTTAAATGAAGGTGATCAAGTCATGGAAACCTTTGCCGAACATATGGGTATTAATGTTATTCGGGTCGATGCCGAGCAACGTTTTCTCGATGGACTAAGTGGCGTCGAAGACCCGGAAGTTAAACGTAAAATCATTGGTGGTGAATTCATCAAAATCTTTGAAGAGCATTCAAACGATTTCGATGATATGAAATGGTTAGCACAAGGCACAATCTATCCGGATGTTATCGAATCAGCTGGCGCCAAGAGTGGTAAGGCACATGTCATAAAGTCACATCACAATGTTGGCGGCCTGCCTGATACCATGAAAATGCAATTAGTCGAGCCCTTACGCGAACTCTTCAAAGATGAAGTAAGGCGCTTGGGCGTGCAGCTCGGCCTACCAAAAGAAATGGTTTATCGACATCCGTTTCCAGGGCCAGGTCTGGGTGTAAGAATTCTTGGTGAAGTTAAAAAAGAATATGCTGATCTACTTCGTCTTGCAGATAATATCTTCATCGAAGAACTTCGTTCGAAAAATTTATACGACGAGGTCAGTCAGGCCTTTACCGTGTTTCTACCGGTTAAATCTGTCGGTGTTATGGGGGATGCACGTAAATATGATTATGTCGTTTCACTGCGTGCTGTTGTCACCGTAGATTTTATGACAGCACATTGGGCGCACCTTCCGTACGATTTTCTCGGACATGTCTCCAATCGTATTATCAATGAAGTCGAAGGCATCTCGCGCGTAACCTATGACATTTCAGGGAAACCGCCGGCCACTATTGAGTGGGAATAGTATTTTTCATATATTCATGATGAACTAGAATAAAATCATGAATAAATTTGAAATAATAATATTTTTCGTTCTGCTATTAAATTCATATTCCATAAATTCAAATGAGCTATTAGATGCTGACGAAGCATATATGCTTCGTGATTATTCTACGGCATTTTCATTATATGAAAAATTATCAGAAGAAGGTGATGTGTCAGCACAGTTCAGCCTAGCCATGATGTATGACGCAGGATTAAGTGTATCTCAGGATTATAAGCAGGCATTTTACTGGTACAAGAAAGCAGCAGAACAGGGTGTTGCCCAAGCACAATACAATATTGGCATTATGTACATCAACGGAGAATATCGTGATAAAGATAGTGTTAAAGAAAATTATCAACAAGCATTTAACTGGTACAAAAGTGCTGCTGAGCAGGGTCTAGTTGAGGCACAAGTTAATCTTGGTGATATGTATAAGAAAGGACAAGGCACCCTCCGTGATTATGAGCAAGCACTACATTGGTTTAAAGAAGCAGCAGAGCAGGGAGATGTAAAAGCACAAATGAATCTTGGTGATATGTATAAGAACGGACAGGGTGTCTCCCATGATAACGTTGAGGCATATAAATGGTTTAAAATAGCATTAGAAAACGGAAGCAAATTATCAAGAACATATATAAATTATATTTCAAATAATATGACATTATCACAAATTGAAACAGCTCAGGAATTAGCTAGAGAATGGAGGCAAGATAATTAATAAAATTAATAGCATATCGCGCGTAACTTATGATATTTCAGGCAAGCCTTCAGCCACGATTGAGTGGAAATTACAATTAACCCTTTAAAAGGTATCTATCGTGGATGAGAATAAATCTATAGATACAAAGATTGTACTTTTAAAAATTTATGCTATTACTGCTTTTGTCCTAGGCTCTTTTTTCTTAGTCTATTCTATAGAAAATTATAGAATCGTTGATGAGAATATCATTTCATTATCAGTAACCGTCTTAACAGTATTTGTTGGCTTAATTCTGATCTTAAAAGGTATTAAAAGTAAATTTCTAAAATCTCACAGGGCAGGCGATGTTACTAACTGGCTGGTCATTAATTTTCTTGCTATCCCTTATTTTCTATTTAGTGCTGGCTATATAATTAACGGTGCGCTTGATCAACAAGATGATGAAACCTTTGACGTTAAAGTAATAGAGGCATTTAAAAAATATCGTTATGGTAATAAAGGCTTTGGCGATAGATATTCTTATCAGGCAAAAATTAAAAACTGGCGGGAGACTCCTGAATTCATCCAACTGAGATTAAATAAGGATGAATACCAAGAATTAAATAGAGTAAAAAAAGGAAGATATATAACAGTAGTAACAAAACCGGGGTTGTTTAATGAAGAATGGATTGTCGAATCAACGATTAACCCAGTGGGGAAAAAGATTAAGACGAATAATAGCGAAGAAGATAAGAGCGCGAGCGGTTTAAGCTTGTATAAAGAAAGCTAATTATTATGAATAATGACGTCGAATGGATGCAGCATGCTTTTGAATTAGCGAAAAAAGCAAAAGAACATGATGAAGTTCCCGTTGGCGCAGTCATCGTTTATGAAGATCGCATCATTGGTGAAGGTTGGAATCAACCGATATCATCTCATGACCCCACAGCACATGCAGAAATAATAGCATTACGTGATGCAGGCAATAATGTCGGCAACTATCGCCTCCCTGATGCAACGATGTATGTCACACTCGAACCCTGTGCAATGTGTGCAGGTGCTATTGTCCATGCACGACTTACTAAACTTGTTTTCGCTGCTGCAGATCCAAAAACTGGCGCCTGTGGCAGCATCTTTAATCTACTACAAACAGAAGAATTAAATCACAAGGTTGAAATAGGCAAAGGCATCATGGAAGATGAATGCCGTGCATTAATACAAACATTCTTTAAAGAGAAAAGATTAAAGTCATCATGAGTGATGTAGCAACACTACAAGCAGAACAGCTCGCTAAACTGTTTTTAAAAACATCAACTAAGGTAGCGACAGCTGAATCGTGCACAGGTGGAGGCCTTGCTGAAATTCTGACACGCATACCCGGTAGTTCTGCCTGGTTTGAACGTGGCTTTGTTACCTATTCCAATGAAGCTAAGCAAGAAATGTTAGGAGTACCGTTTGCTACGATTCAACAATATGGTGCAGTTAGTGAAGAAACAGCAAGTGCCATGGCCAGAGGCGCCGTCGAAAATAGTCGGGCAGATTATAGTGTCGCCATCACTGGGGTAGCTGGTCCGGACGGTAGCTCAGAAGATAAACCTGTCGGTACAGTATGCTTGGGTTGGTACAAACGAGGCAATGGTGGAACAACCACAAGAATTCTTTTTGATGGTGATCGTTTAAAGGTCAGAGAGCAGTCTTGTCTATTAGCAATACAAGGTTTAATAGACCTATTGCAAAAACATTCAGAATAAATATTAATATACTGGTCTCGATCCAAAGCCGACCTACGCTATTTAGGATACACTGAAGCTAAATTCATGATAGTGAACGCCAGTTTGAGTGAAAATATAATCATCCATTGGTTTAGGCAGGATTTACGAATCAGTGATAACCCTTCCTTAGTTGAAGCCGCTCTAGAAGGACATGTTCTGCCTATCTATATCCTTGACGATATAAATTCCGGTGAACACAAAATGGGCTCCGCAAGTCGATCTTGGTTGCACAGTTCTCTATCCGCTCTGGATAAATCATTAGAAGGCAAACTATCAGTTTATATCGGTGAGCCTGAACAAATAATCTTAGATCTTGTTTGCAAATATAATGTCAAAGGGGTTTTCTGGAACCGTTGCTACGAGCCATGGCAGATCGTTCGAGACCAACAAATAAAAGCGACACTAGCTGCACGCAGCATAGAGGCTCGAAGCTTTAAGGGTTCTTTGCTTTGGGAGCCTTGGGAAGTGCTTAAGAAGGACGCAACACCATACAAGGTGTTCACACCCTATTATCGCAAGGGTTGTCTTCAGGCAAGCCCACCAAAAGTGCCTTTTCCGAAGCCAAGTAATATGAGCTTACATATAGATTTAGATAACAAGCTTCGAATTAATGATTTAGACCTACTGCCTAAAATTCGATGGGATCAGGGACTTTTAGCACATTGGCAGGTGGGTGAAACTCATGCGCAATTAAAGCTAGATAAGTTTATTGAAAATCACTTTAAGCACTATAAGATAGCTAGAGATTTTCCAGCCCTAGACGCTGTTTCCAGATTGTCACCTCATCTTCATTTTGGCGAACTATCACCCAATCAAGTCTGGCACGCGGCCACGAACAATGAAGCAACGGATGATTTAGATCATTTTCTCAGTGAGCTGGGTTGGCGTGAATTTTCTTATAGTCTTTTGTACCAATTCCCTGATTTGCCCAGTAATAATTTGCAGCCCAAATTCGATCGATTCCCATGGTTAGAAAATGAAGAGTACCTGCGTTCCTGGCAGACTGGCCAAACTGGACACCCACTCGTCGACGCTGGCATGCGCGAGTTGTGGCAAACAGGGTATATGCATAATCGCATAAGGATGGTTGTCGGCTCTTTTTTGGTTAAGAATCTGTTGCTGCATTGGCATCATGGTGAAGCGTGGTTTTGGGATTGCTTGTTTGATGCAGATTTAGCCGTCAACAGTGCTAGTTGGCAGTGGATTGCAGGATGCGGTGCTGATGCCGCGCCCTATTTTCGAGTGTTTAATCCATCGACTCAGGGCTATAAATTTGACCCTGAAGGCGAATACACACGTCGTTTTGTACCAGAGCTAAAGCACATACCCGATAAATATCTATTTAGGCCATGGGAGGCACCAGACGATATTTTGCATAACGCAGGTGTAAAATTGGGAGATAACTACCCATACCCAATTGTTGATTTAAAGCAATCTCGTCTAAGTGCCTTAGAGGCATTTCAATCTTTGAAAAATGCGCCTAATTGAATGGTATTTGCCCTAGATAAAGTACCGCTTATCAGTGAAAGCAGAAAACTTAGTTAAACGCCCAACTAGCAAAAGGCTCTATTTCATCACGATTCAATACAATCAATTGATATTTATTCGGGTTTAATGAATGGTCTTGTGTCGTATCAACAGACAGTTGTTGTAGTAAATATCCAATTAAGGCGCGTCGGATTTTAATCTCGATAATGTCATTAACACTGCCGTAATCAATTAGCAGGCTTGTTCGATTTTTATCCTCCAGCTTTGGGTGGGGACTCAATTTCATGGTAATAATCTCAACCCAATCATCATCATATTGGGCACTGGATTCAGCCAATTCATCCTTACATTCAGCAGCTTTGAATCGTGATAAGACGAAATCCCTGAAATCGAAGGTATCCTCATTGTAAGCACGGACATGCCAACGAAAACCTGTATTAACTAGAGAATGCGGTTCAATAATACGCCTTTCTTCACTACTTCTATTTGAAAGTGAATGGTAACTAACATTCAACTTTCTCTTGTTATGTATGGCGCGTGTGACTTGTGCCAGAACAGCCTTATCGGGTAATCGATTGGGTAGGGCGAGGCCATCTACAGGAATGCCGAATACTGCACTATCCTGGTTCGGACCACCAACCACGGTCAGATTAGCTTCTATCATGGGTAAAACGATTGCCGGTGAAAGATCCGCAAAGACCTCTTTAAATGAGGGGGTTGGCACAAATCCAAATACAGTGTGCTTATAAGTTAGGTTTTCAGGGGCTATCTCGCTATACAGCTTCAGATCCTTAGTCGCGGCAGCATCGGAGATACCGAAGGCTTTGGCCACTTCACTACGTGTGACAACGCCCGTGTAATAGGCCATAAGCTCTATGTACTGCAAGCGCTGGCGTGTCGCCCATTTGATATCGTTTAGCATTTTTTTTATTGAAATAGGTTTAATGTCACGGATTATACAAAATAAGACTACTAGCTAATAAAATATATTATATAGTAAAAAATACATAGGTAGTAAAAAGTATTGACATTAAAAAAAGTATTGCTTATAGTACTTGCCATGAGGGCTGTTCGGGGGAATGGCTTAGGTATTTCGATTTAAGTAAAAAAATGGAGAATTAACATGGCAAGCGCAGAAAAGATTGAAGAAGATAAGAAAAGAGCTCTATCAATGGCGTTAGGTCAGATTGAAAAACAATTTGGCAAAGGTTCTGTTATGAAAATGGGTGACCAAGCTGTGGCAGCAGTGCCTACGGTGAGCACCGGTTCAATAGGCCTAGATGTCGCGCTCGGTGCGGGTGGATTACCCTATGGACGTGTTGTGGAAATTTATGGACCTGAGTCTTCCGGTAAAACGACACTAACTTTGTCAGCGATAGCCGAAGCACAGAAACAAGGTAAGACCTGCGCCTTTATCGATGCGGAACATGCGCTAGACCCTGTCTATGCGGAGAAGCTTGGGGTGAATATTGATGAATTACTAGTATCACAACCCGATACCGGTGAACAGGCATTAGAAATCTGCGACATGTTGGTTCGTAGCGGCGCTGTTGAGTTAGTTGTTATCGACTCCGTGGCAGCGTTAGTACCGAAGGCAGAAATCGAAGGTGAGATGGGTGATTCACACATGGGTCTTGCCGCGCGATTAATGTCGCAAGCCTTAAGAAAGTTAACGGGTAATATCAAGCGTGCTAATTGTTGTGTGATTTTTATCAACCAAATTCGCATGAAGATTGGCGTTATGTTTGGTAGCCCAGAAACAACTACGGGAGGTAACGCATTAAAGTTTTATGCTTCGGTACGCTTGGATATTAGAAGAATTGGTGCGATTAAGAAAGGCGATGAGGTGGTGGGTAATGAAACCCGCGTTAAAGTCGTTAAAAACAAGATAGCGCCTCCCTTTAAACAAGCTGAGTTTGAAATTTTATATGGCGAAGGTATTTCTCGTCTTGGCGAGGTCATAGATCTGGGTGTGAAGCTAGAGCTCATTGATAAAGCCGGCGCCTGGTATAGCTACAAAGAGGATCGCATCGGTCAAGGTAAGGAAAATGTTCGTAAGTTCTTAAAAGAAAATCCTGAAATAGCGGATGAGATAGAAAAGAATATAAGGGAGCAATTACTGCCAAAAATATCTGCTGAAGATATCGCTAAAGCTGAAGCTGAAGCTGAAGTAACACAAGAAGAAGCAGAAACAGAAACAGAAGGAGCAATAGCCTGAGTAGCGAACGTCAGGAAGTCCTGCAAAGGGCATGTGACTTCCTGGCTAGACGCGAACATAGCCGCAAGGAATTGGCAAATAAACTCGCGCGGCGTTGCAAAGATGAAGTCTTGATCGAAGAACTTCTGGATAAACTGAGCAGTGAAGGTCTACAGAGCGACGAGCGCTTTGCCGAAAGCTTTATACATCATAGTCTCAATAAAGGGCAGGGCCCGAATAAGATCACTCAGGAGTTGCGACAACGTGGAATCGAGCAGATGTTGGTTGAGCAATACCTCGAGTCAGAGTCGATAGATTGGATGTCATTAGCGGAAGAAGTCAGGGTCAAGAAATATGGCGAAAATGCGCCCAGCGATTATCAAAATAAGGCAAAACAATCTCGATTCCTATATAGTCGCGGTTTTAGCAGTGAACAGATAAGCCAACTTTTAAAATAATGAAAACCAGTAACGATATTCGTCAATCATTCCTAGATTTCTTTAAATCGAAAGATCATAAAGTGGTTTCTAGTAGTTCTTTGGTGCCGGCCAATGATCCGACATTGTTATTTACCAATGCGGGCATGGTGCAGTTCAAGGATGTTTTTCTTGGTAGGGAAAAACGAGATTATAAACGCGCAACAACATCACAACGTTGTGTACGTGCCGGTGGTAAGCATAACGATCTGGAAAATGTTGGCTATACTGCTCGACACCACACCTTTTTTGAAATGCTAGGCAACTTCAGTTTTGGTGATTATTTTAAACGTGAAGCGATAACGTATGCTTGGGAATATTTAACAGAAGAATTAAAAATACCGGAATCTAAATTATGGATAACCGTATTTGAAGATGATGATGAAGCAGCTGATATTTGGCTAAAAGAAATAGGTGTTTCACCCGATCGTTTTAGTCGTTGTGGTGAATCTGATAATTTTTGGTCCATGGGTGATACGGGTCCTTGCGGTCCTTGTAGTGAAATCTTTTATGACCATGGTGAAGATATTCCTGGTGGTCCTCCAGGCTCAGCTGATGCCGAACTGGATCGTTATATCGAAATATGGAATCTTGTTTTTACCCAATATGACCGTGATTCGGGTGGCAATTTAAAACCGATACCTCATCCATCAGTTGATACCGGGATGGGACTTGAACGCATTACTGCCGTTATGCAAGACGTGCATAATAATTATGAAATTGAATTATTTGAAAAAATTATTCAGTCAATAAAAGAGCTTGCTGGCAACAACGACCTTGATGTTATTTCTAGTCAAGTTGTTGCTGACCATATTCGCTCCTGTTCGTTTCTGATCGCCGATGGTGTTGTTCCTTCTAACGAAGGCCGAGGTTATGTCTTACGCAGAATCATCCGGCGTGCAATTCGACACGGCAATAAATTAGGTTTTAACGAATCATTCTTTTATAAGCTGGTCGATGTGCTCGAACAAGTTATGGGCAAAGCTTATCCTGAGTTATCACAATCAAGGACGAACATTGAAAGAGTATTATTAGCTGAAGAAGATCGTTTTGCAGAGACTTTAGAACAAGGATTAAAGGTGCTGGATGACGTTATCAGTAAAATGGAAAGTGATTTAATTCAGGGAGAAGACGTCTTCCGTTTATATGATACTTATGGGTTCCCGGTTGATCTGACTGCAGACATAGCGCGTGAGCGTAATCTGAAAGTAGATATGAATGGCTTTAACAAGGCCATGGCTGAACAACGTAAACGTGCTAGAGCAGCGAGTAAGTTTGATGTCGGTGTATCAGTCGATACAGACGATAGCTTAGTGAGTGCGTTCACTGGTTACGAACGCTTAAAGCAAAAGACAACTATCATCGCGCTTTATCAGGATGGTCGTAATGTTAAGACATTAAAACAAGGTGATGTTGGTGGTGTTATATTACTAGAAACACCTTTTTATGCACAATCAGGCGGGCAAGTTGGCGATAAGGGCGAACTTTTTACTGATGATATATTTTTTGAAATAGAAGATACAAAGAAACAAGGCCAATCGCATATACATCTTGGTGTATTACGTACAGGCGCATTAAAAGTAGGTGATGTTGTACGTGCGTCTGTCGATCAAAAAAGGCGCATTGATATCATGCGTAATCATTCAGCAACACATTTGTTGCATACCGCGTTACGTAACCTATTAGGAGATCATGTTTTACAAAAAGGATCTCTGGTTGCGGATGACCGATTACGTTTTGATTTTTCACATAACGAACCATTAACAAAACAACAGATTCAAGAGGTTGAACGACTGGTTAATTCACAAATTTTAAAGAATGAAGAAACCGAAGTTCAAGTCATGTCATTAGATAAAGCCAAGGCTTCTGGCGCCATGTCTTTGTTTGGAGAAAAGTATGATGACACCGTCCGAGTATTAAATATCGGCGGTGATTTTTCATGTGAGCTTTGTGGCGGCACGCACGTTGAGCGTGCGGGTGATATCGGATTTTTCAAAATAGTTTCGGAGTCGGGAACGGCATCAGGAGTGCGTCGGATTGAAGCGGTAACCGGAGTTGGTGCCTTAAACTGGATTGAAAACGCTGAAGGTAAATTGCATAAAATTGCTGAGATACTTAAAACTGATATAGAGTCAGTTGACGCTAAGCTTTCTGTACAAATCGACAAGACTCGCAAACTGGAAAAAGAGCTGGAACAACTTAAAGGCAAGATGGCCAGTAGTGCCGGTTCGGATATGGTCAGTGAGGCAGAAACGATTGAAGGTATCAAAGTCATCGCAAAATTGCTTGAAGGTGTTGATCCAAAAACCTTGCGCGATACGGTTGATCAACTCAAAAATAAATTGGGTACAGCGGCATTGATATTAGCGACCGTGAGTGGCGACTCGAAGGTGAGCTTAGTCGCGGGCGTGACTCAAGATGCGACAGATCGTATCAAGGCCGGCGATTTGGTTAACTTTGTCGCCCAACAAGTAGGCGGGAAAGGTGGCGGTCGGCCAGATATGGCTCAGGCAGGCGGAAATGATCCTTCAGGCTTGGATGACGCACTAAAAAATGTTCCAGACTGGATTCGTAGCCAAATTTACACCTGATTGTCTATTCCTTATGTCGTCCAGTTCAGCTAGAATTCGACGCCTTTTACTAGAATCAGTGATATGGCATTAATAATCCAAAAATACGGCGGTACTTCCGTTGGCACAATTGAACGAATTCAAGCAGTTGCCGACAGAGTAATCCAAACAAAAAAACAGGGTAATCAGGTCGTGGTGGTCTTGTCTGCTATGAGCGGTGAGACTGATCGTTTGCTATCACTTGCAAAAGCGTTATCACATACGCCTACGCCTCGAGAACTGGATGTTTTGTTGTCGACTGGTGAACAAGTTACCATTGCTTTACTGAGCATGGCGCTCGAAGAAAAGGGCTATCCTGCAGTCTCATATACCGGCGGGCAAGTTCATATTCGTACAGATAATGAACATAACAAGGCCAGGATTGTTGATATTGAGGCTGCCCGTGTTCATAAAAAGCTGGATGAAGGCAAAATCGTTGTTGTAGCAGGCTTTCAGGGCATTGATGAAGATGGCAACATTACTACCCTTGGACGAGGTGGTTCTGATACGACGGCAGTAGCGATGGCGGCTGCTTTAAAGGCTGATGAATGTAGAATCTATACCGATGTTGATGGTGTCTATACAGCGGATCCACGAATAGTTCAGAATGCACAGCGTCTCCCCTTGATTACTTATGAAGAGATGCTTGAAATGGCTAGTCTTGGTTCCAAGGTATTACAAATACGTTCTGTTGAATTTGCTAGGAAATATAATGTTAATTTACGCGTCCTCTCCAGTTTTGAAGATGGTCCAGGCACGTTAATAACCGATGAGGATGAAAATATGGAAGCGGCACTGATATCAGGTATTGCTCACAATCGCGATGAAGCAAAGTTGACGATTGTAGGTGTTCCAGACATGCCTGGAATTGCTTCTAAGATACTTGGGCCGATTGCCGATGCCAATATTGAAGTAGATATGATTGTGCAAAATGTAGGTTTGGATAACAGCACCGACTTCACATTCACGGTCAATCGTGATGACTATGACAAAGCATTCGCGATTTTGCAGAAAACAGCAAAAGCTATCGATGCGAAGGATGTTTCGGGTGATAATACCATAGTGAAAATATCTGCAGTGGGTGTAGGTATGCGCTCACATGCTGGGATAGCAAATACCATGTTCAAGGCATTGGCAGATGAAGGCATAAATATACAAATGATCTCTACTTCGGAAATTAAGGTATCTGTCGTAGTGGCCGAAAAGTACTTAGAGCTTGGAGTTCGTACGTTACATACGGCTTTTGGGCTCGATAATGGCACTATTGCAGAAGACAATACCTAGTACCGATTAGTCAATATGGTGAAATATTACCATTTGGCTTGATAAAAGATGATTACGGAAGATACAGGAGAATTGAGATGTTGATATTAACTCGGCGTGTAGGTGAATCGTTGATGATTGGAGATAATGTAAATGTTACGGTCCTGGGTATCCGTGGCAATCAAGTACGTATTGGTGTTGATGCACCAAAAGATGTTGCTGTACACCGTGAAGAAATTTATGATCGGATACAGGATGAGAAAACCGATGAATCCTAAGGATTAGAAATAGATATTAGTCAGAAGGTTCTTTAACTAGTCTTTACCCGGAATCCCCGCAGGGGTATCCTTGACGACCTAAAAATCTAAGGTCAAAAATAAGCATTTAGTTTTGGGAAATCACCCAATTAAAGGGTGTATTGCTGTGTTGAATATATTGGAGAGGTGGCCGAGCGGCTGAAGGCGCTCCCCTGCTAAGGGAGTATACGGTTTATCCCGTATCGAGGGTTCGAATCCCTCTCTCTCCGCCATTTGACTAAATCCCGAAGTTCTATATTATTCGCCGTTCTCAAATAACGCGCCCGTAGCTCAGCTGGATAGAGTACCTGGCTACGAACTAGGGGGTCGGGAGTTCGAATCTCTCCGGGCGCGCCATTTTCAATTCCTGTATTACTTTTACTGAATTCAGTAAACTTGTTCTTATAATAAAAATAAATAATAAGGAACTTAAATGGGAATTCTAGCGATATTTTTCTTTGCCGCTTCTGCTTTAGTGGCTCTTTTTTATGGCGTAATCCTGATAATCAAAGCATTTAAAACTTCAATTTTATGGGGTGTAGCCTATTTGTTGATCCCATTTGCGGCATTAGTTTTTATAATTATGCACTGGGATGACACGAAAAAACCATTTTTAAAAAGTCTGATTTCACTTCCATTATGCTTGATAGGACTAGCTATGGCTCCGAATTTAGTCATGAGCAATGGTCAGGGTATTAGTACTGGTGTTTACGAGGATGTAACGCTTTCTACAGAAAATGATTCATACAGATCAGATAGCGATACAAACTTGGTTTCTGCTTCCTCTGAAGTTCTATTGGAAACATCGGAACCTTTTGACGTCATTAAGACGCCTACCTGGGTTCCTGCATCTCCTGATGATTTACCAACGTATCTTGGGAAAAGAATTAAAATTAATACCACTCAGGGTACCGAACGAATTGGTGTACTTACGGAAGTTAATGATATTGGACTTCTCATAACGACTGACGAGGGATCACAAAGTATTATTCCACCAAGACAAATAAAAATATTTCACGTAGATTCTAGTTGATAAGACATTTAAGTATTCATTAAGTCGATGTGGTTAGCTGTTCAGGCAAAATGTCCCATAGATAAATGGTAGTTTGAGTATTCTTAGATAAGTTTGAAACAGTAACGCTCTAATTGATGGGGCACATCACAGCGCCAGGTTATTAATTAATACAAGACACATTAACTAAAGGATAAATTAATGAACACAGCGATTATCATAGGTGTTGGCCCAGAAAATGGATTAGGTGCTGTACTTTGTAAGCGTTTTGCCTCTCTTGGCCTGCATGTCTTTGTCGCAGGACGAACACAGTCTAAATTAGACGCAATAGTTTCTATCATCGAAGCAAATGGTGGCAAGGCCACAGCACACGTTACGGATTGCACCGATGAAAGCCAAACCCAAAACTTATTTGATGCCGCCTGTGAGACCGGGATCGTTGATGTTGCAATTTATAATGCGGGAAATAATACTCCGGGACGTATCATCGAGATGGAGTCTGATTATTTTATAGACGCGTGGAAAATTTGTTGTTTTGGTGGTTTTTTATTTGGTCGGGAAGCCTTACGACGTATGCAACCTAATAAAAAAGGGACTGTTTTATTTACAGGAGCAAGTGCATCAATGCGGGGTCGCGCAGAATATGGCGCATTCAATTCTTCCAAGGCCGCATTAAGAATACTTGCACAAGCAATGGCAAAAGAAGCTGGCCCCGAGGGCATCCATGTGGGTCATGTTGTTGTTGATGGACTGATTAATGGAGATAGGGTTAAGGAGAGGTTCCCAGATTTTGTTAAAACATTAGGTGAAGAAGGAATGATAAATATCGAGAGTATTGTTGATGCCTATGAATTTTTATACAAGCAACCTAAAACAGGTTGGACCTTCGAAGTGGACCTTCGCACTGCGCTTGAGAATTGGTAGAAATGTTACTAAAGTTAATTTTTAATTAGAATCGAAATAGTTCATGACACGCAGAACAGGTGTCATTTAGACGCTTATAGGAACGATCCATATTCACCGTATCATTTTGTTCTGCCATCTCTTTAATATTTTCGGCTTCTTTTTGTAGTTGTATAGCAATGGCTTGAAAAATATCTTTTTCTTCTGTACTTAAATCAAAACCCGGTAATGCTTCTTGTAAAAATATTGCGGCATAACCCAATTCATTAACGGTATAGACCAGTTCTTCCATGTATTGATTGCGTAACTCTTTTTTACTTAGTTCACTTAATTCTTTTTTATAAATTAATTGGTTTAATCGCTGCATGATATCGCGTAAGTCTTTACTGTAGATAACATGAAATTCTAACTTCTCAGGTGTTGTCGGCGAATCTATTTCTGAATATGCTGGGCTAATACTAATCAAATAGCCTAGTAAACTTATAAGAATATAAAACTTCATTTTTATTCTGTAGCTCCGCATATTTTTATATGATCTTTGGTTTCATAATTAAAACGATCGCGGGTAATAATAATAAATCTCCGACTAATGCTACAAACATGGCAAAACTGGTAAGTAGACCAAAGTAAATGGTCGGGATAAAATTTGAAAATGAAAGTAATGCGAATCCAAACATAATTGATATGGAAGTGTAGTACATGGCTTTACCGATACTGCCGTGGCAACGATTGATAGCTTCTTTATAATTGTGACAAAGCGGATACTCGTGTTGTAGGCGGTGCAAGTAATGAATGGTATTGTCGACTGAAATCCCAATCGTTATAGCAGCGATTGTTATCGTCATCATATCCAGGGGTACACCAGCCCAACCCATGATGCCAAGAATTAGTAATGTTGAAAATATGTTTGGAATAATTGCAATTAATGCCAATTGAATATTTCTGAATAGAATAATAAACATAAACAAGATGGCGATAAAAACTGCGCCGATGGTTAATATCTGTGAACGATAAAGGCTTTGAAGCATGTTGTTATAGAGAACCATCATCCCAGTCAAGTGTATTTGATCATTTTCAAACCCTAAATCATTAATTAAAAAATCCTGAATACTATTCAACAACTCTTTTCGATTCAGTTTTGGATCAGATTCAATAACACGAATACCAAATCTGATTTGATTTGAATCATCTGATAGATACGGACTTATGAGATCATCTGCGATTGATGCTGGAATGCGTTTACGCAACAGGGCTAATTCAAATTCATCAAAGGGGGCTCCATTTAGTCTTTCAACAATGCTCAATGATGTGACTATTGAGATAACTTTGCCGATAACAGGATATGATTCGAGATGTTCATGTATCAGTCTTGCTTTATCCAGCATGATTGGGTTTAACCAGTAATTTGGTGCTGATAAATCATCGGCGTCATCAAAAAACAGATCATCGAGCTCATTAGTCTCAATAGCAAGCTCATCTCTCATTTCTAAAAAGGATGTGTCAGGATCTATAATGATATCAAGCGGCATCGTACCGCCTAATTCATTATCAATTAATTTCATGCCCTGATAAATCTCCGTATCTGATTTGAAGTTATTAATAAAACGATTTTCTACTTCAAGTTTTGAAATACCATAACCAATAAACAACATCAGACATAATGAAGTGATAACTATTAATACGGGTTTATAGTGTACGAATTTAGCCAGATTTAAGGTGATGATTTTTGTTATATCTTTTTGGGCAGGTGTTTCAATCTTTCCTATTAAAGTTAAGCAAGCTGGCATAACAGTAAAACTCACAATAAAGGCTATACCAAGGCCGACTACCATAATCCAGCCAAAATCTATAACAGGTCTGATTTCACTGACAACCAGAGATGCAAATGCCACAGCAGTAGTCAATATCGTATAAAAGCAAGGTCGTGCCATGGAGGTTGTTGTTAATTGTATCAACTCATTATGTGTCGAAGCAGGATGTATTAATTGCAAGTCTCTATAACGTACGATGAGATGAATGGTTAGTGACAGGGTGATAATTAACAAGATGGATATGAAATTTGAGGATATAACCGTTATAGACCATCCACTGAAGCCCATAAAACCAATGGAGGTTATGCCTGTTATTGCACATATAATCAGTGGTAATAAAACCCAACGAACTTTATGAAAAAACAGGGAAAGGATTAATATCAGGAATATAAATACACCACTACCAAATACAATAAGGTCATGTTTAATAAATTGGATCATGTCGACCGTTATCATCGGGATGCCGCCTAAATATGATTTCCCATGCTCACCTTGTCGTTGCATTATTTCGCGTATACGATTTATATCTTGCTCACGTTCTTTAGAAAGTAGCTTGTTTCTGGTTTTTATTTCACGCCTTATCTTTTTGAGTTCAATACTTTCAAGCTCAGACAAGTCATGAGTTGACGATTGTAATTGCTGCCGACGGTTTAATAGGTTTTCATATTCAGTGTCTCTTTTAAATAAAGCTTGTAACGCAGTTATCTTGCCATCTTCGCTGATGATTAGGTTCCGATAGAGAGGGTTTGATTTGAATTCACTATAGGCAAGTTTATAACCCACATTGCCAGATTCTATTGACTGTAATCCTTCAGTAAGTTCTGATAATTCCAGTCCTGATTCATAAATTATGGGTACATCCAGAATTGAATTGACGGATTCAATATTATCAAGTTTAAGTAGCTCGTCTCGGAGTGTGCGAACTGTCTTGATGGATTGTGCTGATAAAAGATCGGAATCAGGCTTGAATGTGATAACAATGAAGTCATCAGAAGCGTATTTTTGACTTATTTCACGGTAGTATTCAAGGCTCGTATCATTCTCTAGTACAAGCGATTCCCCTGAAGCATCAAGTTCAAAGTCAAGAGAATAAAATGCAGCAACGACTATGATGCATAGCGTCACAAGAAGAACTATGACCGGATTTTCTAGTATCAGGCGCTTATATAAAGATGATAAATTCACAGGCGTAACTATTAGCTATTCGCGTCTACCTGAGAATTTCTAGTGTCAAGGACTGCACTCCTTAAAGCTATTAATAAAAACAACAAGGCCTTGTTGTTTTATTTCTTTATGAAACATTGTTCTATAGTTTTTGATAAGGCTTATGTCATCAATAAGAAGATCTGCGACTTTCCAGCTATCGCCATCAGGATGCATGCGATACTCTATTGTCGAAGGGTCTGTTTCGGAACGGTCTAATGTTTGTCTCACAGAGACATAGTCTTTCTCACCAATTGGCTTGGCAGTTTGATAATAAATATCATGACCACGATAACTTAGCAGGATATGTGCGTAGCGTTCGACTAATAGATTTTTGAAACCAAGGCGTAGGCAAGCTTGCGTGCCATCATTTAATATCTCCCAGTTATCACCTAATGCCAGAGCAGACATGGTATCAAAATCCATATGCGGCATTATCAATTCACGAACAATTACTTTTATGTATTTTTTTTCAGTCTTAAGTCTATCTTTGTCAATCTCAAGCTGTTTCAGAACTTCTTGCGTTGTTTCATAGACAACCTCATCAGCAGTTAGGCCAATAGCAACACTAATATGCGAGATGAGATATAAGAAGATAACAGCTCGTAAATTTTTGTAATATGGTTTGTTCATATTGTCGATTACTCCATTAATGCCCTTTAATTAATAATGGGCTATTGTTACAAATTAGTGTTGATCCACATTAACATATAATAAATGTTAATTACTTGTTCCTCAATTAGAATAGCGTTGTCAGATTCAAGTTAATATGGCTCGGCCAGTGAACCTGTGAGACGATGTAAAAAGTCTGGCAATCAATAATAATTGCCTATTCTAGTGACAATCTCATACCTATAAACATAAACAGCAGGTGCAATATTGGAAAAAATCAGTGTCTTTGTTGATGTTCAGAATATCTACTACACGTGTCGGCAAGCGTACCAATGCAGTTTTGATTATAATAAATTTTGGGCAGAAGTGACTCGAGATCGTGAAATTGTCAATGCGTTTGCATATGCAACAGATCGTGGTGATGAAAAGCAGATGCAGTTTCAGAATATTCTGCGTGCGATAGGTTTTAAGGTAAAACTAAAACCCATGTTGCAACGTCTTGACGGTAGCGCTAAAGCAGACTGGGATGTGGGAATTGCACTAGATATTTTCGAAGAAGCGGAAAACTGTGACACCGTCATACTAGCTTCAGGTGATGGTGATTTCGATATTTTATTACAACGAATTAAAAAGCGTTTTAACACCAGAACAGAAGTATATGGTGTTCCGCAATTAACATCAGACTTGTTAATCAAAGAAGCCAGTAAATTTATATCGATTGACGAAAAATTGTTACTAAGAAAATGAGATGATTTGAGAAGTGGGTGATTCCAGCATTGCAGGAATCACCACAAGTATTTTAGACGAAGACGATATGTTTTTGCGTTGACCGCCTCAATATTTAGGCCTAGCGGCGCCCGCGTCCCGGTTTAATGACTTCAAAGTTAACCTTTAATTGTTTACCGTTAAAGTCCTTACCGTTCAACCCAGCAATCGCTGCGCGTGCTTCGTGCCCTTCCATTTCAATAAAACCAAAACCTTTACACTGACCAGAAAATACATCTGTCACAAGTTTGAGCGAACGAACCTTCCCAAATTCTGAAAATAAGTCTTCAAGTTCTTGTTCTTTAGTGCTTGGGGCTAAGTTGCCAATAAATAATTTTTTCAATTCTTTTCCCCTTTCGGAGTATTGAAGTTGTTATTGCAAATAAACCCAAAAAAAAAGAAACCCGCCGAAACGGGATTCTTTGTATCGGTTTATCCGATTCGGTATTACTTAAGCGGTAACGTTAGTTGCCTGAAGGCCTTTAGGGCTATCTTCAACGTCATAATTTACCTTTTGTCCTTCATTCAAGGTTTTGAATCCGGTACCTTGTATAGCATTGAAATGTACGAATACATCTGCGCCGCCGTCGTCCTGGGTAATGAAACCAAAACCTTTTGATTCGTTAAACCATTTTACTGTTCCTGTAGCCATGTCTCTTTTCACCTGCAATTAAATTAAACAAATTATGCGTTTTGTACAGGTAATGAAACGGGGAATTCATGAGAGTATCACGGATGGAAAAGACCAAAACTGCCAATAACACTAACTGTAGCTGGTTGCACTATAGGAGAAACTAACTGGTTTTGCCAGAATTATTAACGATTTCAGGCTTATAGAATGATGTTTATCGGGGAATTAGTCATTAACACGCTAAATAATCAAAAAATACAGTTAAAAAGAAGATAACGTGATCGTTCTAGCTGCAATGTGTATTAGTAAGAATGAATGCTCTAAGTTTCAGGAAAATCTCGATATAAATAGTTTGTAGTTTGTAGTTTGTAGTATGAATTGTGATAAGCAAAATTAATGAAAGTGAAGAATTGTTCTCGATCTAATCGATTTTTTGTCTAATTAAAGAATATCTGTACTATATTGATTGTGTTTGAAATTTTGATCATCTGCATTCATAGATACTCGGGGCAAAAAGATAATGACAACGAATATTCTTCAGAAACTCCAGAGTGCTACCTTTTTTAATGGTTTGGATGAGGCTCAATTAGAAAAGATATGTAGCAAGTCAAAGATACTTTCATTTAATACTGATGAGCTGATCTTTTGCCAAGGAAATGATGCGGCTGCATTTTTTCTTATCATTCGCGGATGGGTGTCGATCATTAAAGAAAATAAAAATGCCGAACAATCGGTATTGCATGTTTTTAAGGACGGCGAGAGTTTCGCAGAACCGGCGGCATTAGTGATGGGGCGTTATCCTGCCAGTGCGTATGCTGCCTCTCCGTGTGAACTTCTAGAAATCAGGAGTTCCTCTTTAAAAAGTATGATCACAGAAGACCCTGACATTGCATTACGCATGATTATCCGTTTGTCTAGTCAATTAAATACTTTAGTCAACGAGTTTGAGCAATATAAAACTATGGGCGTCACGAGACGATTGGCATTATTTCTACTTGATCTCTCAGAAAATAAATCAGATAAAAAAAGCGTTGATCTACCATTTAATAAAACAGTATTGGCGGCTCACTTGGGTATACAACCGGGCACGCTTTCACGGGCGTTCAATCATCTAGCAGAACATGGCGTAATATCTGATCGTAGCAGCCACATTATTTTTGAAGACATTGAACGTTTACAGGATTATATAAACAGTTCGAGTTAAGGGCAGGTTGTCTTTGCATGCCTTATCCGTTTATTTTGAAAATTTCGTATTAATAATAAATTAAATGTTTTCTTGAGATTCTCTTCGATAAATTCAAGCGCTATTAAGTCGTTAGTGCTGTTTATTAGATGAGCATACTAGTATAGATTGCAAAAAAATTAATCAGGTAAAATTAGAAACTATGGAATATATGTCATGAAGTATCTTCCAATATTTTTGGATATAACTAAAATGCCTTGCCTGGTTGTAGGAGGAGGGTCAGTCGCTGCGCGTAAGGTAGAACAGTTACGAAAAGCCAATGCGCAAGTCATCGTAGTTGCACCTGAACTATGTCATGAATTATCAGTGTTGGCGGATAGACAATTAATTGAATACAAATGCAGCGACTTCAATGAAGATAATCTGCGAGACAAAATATTAGTTATTGCGGCCACAGATGATACCTCGGTTAATAAGCTCATATCTGAGCTAGCTAATGAAAGAAACTTACCTGTTAATGTCGTTGATAATCCTGAGCTGTGTAGTTTTATTATGCCGTCTATTGTTGATCGCGATCCTGTGCAAATTGCAATATCAACAGGCGGTGCATCACCTGTTCTAGCGCGACTATTACGCGCACGTCTAGAGTCTTTGATTCCTGCATCGTATGGTGAGCTGGCAAAGTTGATGCAGAAATTTCGCACTGCTGTTAAAGCAAAGTATCCCGATATGCAGCATCGACGGCGTTATTGGGAAAATATATTACAAGGCCCCATTGCCGAAATGATTTATGTCGGCCAACAAAAAAAAGCTCTGGCCGCTCTCGAAAAAACACTCTCTGATGAAGCCGATAATATTAATCAAACTGGAGAAGTTTATCTGGTTGGTGCTGGGCCAGGCGATCCTGATCTATTAACATTCCGTGCATTGCGATTAATGCAGCAGGCCGAAGTTGTGCTTTACGACAGATTAGTTGCGCCAGTGATTGTTGATTTATGTCGAAAAGATACAGACCGTATTTATGTAGGTAAAAAACGGAATCAACATGCCTTGCCCCAAACAGAAATCAGTCAATTATTAGTAGAGCTGGCTAAACAGGGTAAACGTGTATTAAGACTTAAGGGGGGGGACCCTTTTATCTTTGGGAGGGGCGGAGAAGAAATAGAATTACTCGCTGCAGAAAACATTCCATTTCAGGTGATCCCCGGTATCACTGCAGCTTCGGGTTGTGCGAGTTATGCGGGTATTCCATTAACACATAGAGACTATGCACATACTTGCGTATTTGTTACAGGCCACTTAAAAGATGGTGGCATGGATCTTAATTGGGAAACCTTGATTCAACCCAGACAAACTATTGTGGTCTACATGGGGCTCATGGGTTTGGAAGCGCTCTGTAGAGAGCTGATTTTGAGAGGGTTACCAAAAACGATGCCAATAGCCTTGATACAAAGAGGAACTACATCGCAACAGAAGGTTTATATTGGCGATTTGGCAAGCTTACCTGAGATGTCTAAATTACATGACATTACCCCCCCGACAATGATTATTATTGGTGAGGTAGTTAAGTTACATGAATCCCTTTCATGGTTTGAACCTGGTCAATAATGTCAGGTTTATAAAAGAATCTTTCATTAATACTTCGAAATTGGATATGCCGTAATGGAAACCTGAGGAAATGGATTATGGGATGAGTTCTATTGCGACAGCAGTCAACTAGTTAAACATATCTCACTGCTTGAAAACTTAGGGCAAGGGAGTATCAATAATTTCACGTAGTATGCCGCTATTTAACATAATCAGCATTTGACCTTGATCAAGGAATTAGTGTTTTTCAAGTGTTTTACTCTAGCTACTAAGACTATATCGACTGAGGAGAGAGAGTATGATTACTGTGTTTGAGCCTGTCAGATTCTGTACGTTATTATTTTCGATGAGTCTTTTGATACAGCCAGCATCGACTATGGCGGAGTCTAAACTACCAGTAGAAAATGCGGTATTAACTGCTGCTCCACAAGTTCCCCCTCCAATCACACGTGATCATGCTGTGAAGATGGTCGTCAATTTAGAAACGATTGAAAAAGTGGGCATGCTCTCTGATGGTGTCGAATACACTTATTGGACGTTTGGCGGTACCGTTCCAGGCAGTTTTATACGTGTGCGTGTAGGAGACTCAATTGAATTCCATCTGAATAATCACCCTAGCAGCAAGATGCCACATAATATTGATTTGCACGCAGTTACTGGACCAGGTGGAGGTGCAGCATCGTCGTTCACGGCACCGGGACATTCCTCGCAATTCTCATTCAAGGCATTGAATCCAGGTTTATATGTTTACCATTGTGCAACTGCACCAGTCGGAATGCATATAGCCAATGGCATGTATGGATTGATATTAGTTGAACCAGAAGGCGGGCTGCCAAAAGTCGATAAAGAATTTTATGTCATGCAAAGTGAGTTCTACACCAAGGGCGGTTATGGAGCCGAAGGCTTACAACCGTTTGATATGGCGAAGGCAATAACCGAGATTCCAGATTATGTTGTTTTTAATGGTGCCGTCGGTGCTATGACTGGCGACAATGCTATAACAGCTGAAGTTGGTGATACGGTTCGTATGTTTGTTGGTAATGGAGGCCCAAACCTTGTTTCATCTTTTCATGTTATTGGTGAGATCTTTGATAGTGTCTATATAGAAGGTGGTTCGGCAATAAATCACAATGTGCAAACTACCCTAGTCCCGGCAGGTGGTTCTGCAATGGTGGAATTTAAGGTTGAGGTGCCGGGAACATTGATTGTCGTAGATCACTCAATCTTCCGTACCTTTAATAAAGGCGCACTGGGTATGTTGAAAGTGAATGGTAAAGAAGATCTTCTGGTTTATTCCGGGAAGCAACATGACACTGTTTATTTACCTGAAGGTGGCGGCATACAGACCATCAGCGAGAGCGGGCCTGCACCTATAGAAGCCAGAGATAAAAAAGAACGAATCCTTTTTGGACAGAGGATATATGAACAGAACTGTCAGGCTTGCCATCAGGAAAAAGGTCAGGGTATTCCTGGCGCATTTCCTCCGCTAGCAGGTTCAGACTATCTATTATCCAAGCCTGAACGCGCGATAGGTGTTCTGTTGAAAGGACTGTCTGGAAAGATCACAGTAAATGGGACTGACTATAATGGTGTCATGCCAGCAGTCAGTTTGTCAGATGAAAAAATAGCGAATGTACTGACGTACGTTTTAAATAGCTGGAATAATAATGGTGGTGAGATCATGCCGAAACAAGTCGCAGGTGAACGCGGAAAACACTAGGCTCTTAAAACACGCACACCGATACATCATGGCGTCGCTTTGTATCGGTGTGTTATTACAATATAGCAGCATTGATGCGCATGCCGAAGATGATATGGTGGTGATTCCGAAAGGACACTACACACCACTATTTAAAAGTGACGATGGTGTAAAAACTATAGCGGTAGAATCCTTTTATATTGATAAATATCCTGTCACAAACTCACAGTTTCATGCCTTTACCAAGCAGCATACAAAATGGGATAAAGCAGCAATTAAGCCTGTGTTTAGCGATAGTAATTATTTGAAACATTTTTCAGATGATGTAATGGGTGATATCGCTGCTCAACCAGTGACTAATGTGTCATGGTTTGCAGCAAAAGCTTATTGTCGCTCGGTTAATAAACGTCTCCCCACAACTAGTGAGTGGGAATATGTCGCCAAGGCAAGTCAGAATCTGGCCGATGGCAGTAAAGAGCCTGAATACAAGCAGCAGATACTGGAATGGTACTCCAGACCGAACACTGTGACGCTACCTAACGTTCATGAAACACAAGCTAACTATTGGCAGGTCTATGGCATGCACGGCGTTGTTTGGGAGCTGGTGAGCGATTTCAATACCGCATTAGTGACGGGTGAATCCCGTGGTGATACGCAACTCGACAAACAACTTTTTTGTGGCGCAGGTGCAGCATCTTCTGTTGACCCTGGAGATTATGCTGCATTTATGCGTTATGCCATGCGTAGTAGTTACAGTGCGCATTATACAATTGAATCATTAGGTTTTCGTTGTGCAAGTGATGTAAAAGAAATCAGATGAATATGAATATGAATATTATAAAAATAATAGCCATTTTACTATTACAGTATTGTGCATGTCTTTCTGTTGCCGCTGCGGAGTTACCAGATGAATCGATATACTATATTGAATCAGACTGGATAAATCATAATAACGAGAATGTAAATATCACGTCGTTGCAAGGTAAGGTACAGGTCGTAGCATTTGTCTATACGTACTGTGAACATAGCTGCCCAATCATCCTTGCCAAGCTGAAATACATTGAAAACAATATTTCACCGGAAGATAAAGATAAAGTTAATTTTCTTTTAATATCACTGGACCCTGAAAGAGACACACCAGCTATTTTAAATGACTACATGAAAGAAAAAGAGTTAAACGAAGAGCATTGGCAAATGTTCAATGGTGATCCAGATGATGTTCTGGAGTTAGCCGCCTTATTTGGTGTGCGTTATAAACCGATGAATAATACAGAAAAAGATATTGCCCATTCCAATATGATTTCGATACTGGATAAAGCTGGACGAATTCATTATCAGATGAAGGGGCTTGATGCTAGTTTAGAACAAGTCGTCGTCGAAATATCTAAAACCGCACAAAAGTAATATAAAGAATCTAGAATAATTTGAAGTTGTCAATATGACAAGGCCTGTCATTAAAATCGCACACCGTTGCTATCATCCATTTTGGCAGAACATCCCCAAAAAAAAAGAATAGCTTATTAGTATGAGATAAGAAATTTGGTATACGATAGTCCCTGATGAAACCAATCAACCAAGTCTGATTCAAAATGCCTTTTAATTACACCCTTGAGATACCGACAGATTATAGAAGGAATCTGGCTACTATCTGGTTCTTGTTGGCCGTGTCCACACTATTAGGTGCCGGTGTTTTTGCTGTTTTGTTAGTTCTCGCGCGAACGCCAGTGATTGGGGAGTTCATTCCTTTCGCAGATTTTTTTCACACGGCATTGGTGATACATGTAAACCTGTCTTCTTTAGTGTGGATCTTGTCATTTGCTAGTGTGTTATGGAGTCTTAATAGCCGTTCTATATTGCCATGGTTTCCCAGAGTTAGTTTTATTATTGTACTAACAGGAACTGTAGTAATGTGTGTTTCGCCCTTTCTCGGTAGCGCTAATGCGTTAATGAGTAATTATATTCCGGTATTAGATGATGCTCTTTTTTTGTCGGGGCTAGTCATTTTTGGATTAGGCATCGTTTTTCAAGTCGTATTTAGTATGAGTGCCATGTTCAAGGTCGGGGAAGAAATCAGCGGGCAAGGTGTGATTAGATTCGGATTAAACTGCGCGGCAATTGGTGTCTTTATCGCCATCGCATCATTTATTTGGTCATACATAAGTTTGCCCACTCAGTTAGTCAGTGAAGTATATTATGAGCTGCTTTTTTGGAGTGGCGGACATGTGCTTCAGTTTACTTATACCCTGTTAATGATGGTGGCATGGCTATGGCTGTCATCAAGCGCAGGACTCTCTCTGCCGCTAAGCCCGAGAGTTGCCTTGTTTCTGTTTGGTGTCGGTTTACTTTCAATATTTATGACGCCGCTTATTTACTATACGTATGACGTTACCGACGTTTCTCATCGTCAAATGTTTACTATGTTGATGAGTTTTGGAGGTAGCCTTGCCGTATTTCCACTAAGCATGGCAGTATTATTTGCACTATTTCAAAAGAGAGTAGAGTCACCTAAAAAATCTTCGGCATATGCAGCCTTACTGACTTCTTTACTGTTGTTTGGAGTAGGGGGTTTTATGGGTTTTATGATTGATGGCAATAATGTCAAGATCCCCGCACATTATCATGGTTGTATTGTCGGCGTTTCATTGGCATTGATGGGGCTCAGTTACCAATTACTGCATGCGTTGGGTTTTAGCAGTGTTAATTTCAGTATTTCTAAAATACAACTCTGGACCTATGCCATAGGCCAGTTCCTTCATATTGTTGGCTTGCTTTGGTCAGGAGGTTATGGCGTCGAAAGAAAGATTGCTGGCGCTGCACAGGGTCTGGATTCAATAGAACGCATTGCAGGAATGGGTTTAATGGGAATAGGTGGATTACTGTCTGCAGTCGGTGGTTTTATGTTTATTGTGATTGTGCTCAAGGCAATGATGACTAAACAGAATGATCAATTCAAAAAAAATTCTACAGTAGGTTGTTAAACGTTAGCATTCATTTTTTCAAATGAATTATCATTGTTAAATTAATTGTTGCGAACAATAACATCACTGCTAATAAGTTATGTAGAGTGTTAGTCCATAATGGCATTTCAGCTAAGACATTAACGATCCCGAGAATAAACTCGGCAATGAAAATAACACTCACGACCATCAATGGTTTGAGTAATGCGGGATATTCATGTTTTACTTTCCATAATGCCGCTACAATTATAATTAATAATAATACTGCGATGAGTCTATGGTTAAACTGAATAATGCTAGATGTTTCATTTAGTATCAGATGGTAATCACTATCTAGTATTAGTCTGCGAAACACATTTACGCTATCCAGTAAGCTCTCGCTTATATTGCTTGTATAAGTACAGCTTAATAATTCCGGACAGGCAGAGCCGGTATAATTTGCACTCGCCCAGGCACCACTGATCAGTTGGGCTGTCAGTGTTATCGAGACTAGAAATAATATAAAGGGTGCTGGTTTTTTCGGTCTGTCTTTCGTCGCCAATATTTGTCGCCAGACAAGGCCTGACAAAACAATACCGCCTAAAATATTTCCCAGAGTAACAAGAGGCAAACTTCTGGTTGGTGTTGCAATGCCTAATATTGAAAGAAACAGCACAACCATAAACATCAATACAGGCAGCAGCGGTGATGTTTCTTTACGAAACCAAAGTGCTATTAACATGATGACTAATATATTAAGGCCCAATATGCTTGCAATGCTGCGATGCATAGACCGAAATGTTTTAAACGCAGTGTCTGGTATCTGGAGACCTTTTGGACCATCGGCAAAAGAGAGTTGCGCATAACAATCAGGCCAGGGACTACAACCCAAGCCCGCTTCTCCAAGTCTTATGTGGGTACTAAGAAAGACAATGAGCAGCGACATTATTAAGGCACAACAATTTAGAAGAAAAAAACATTTCTTCGGGTAGTGATTGTTATTAAGAATTTGCATGATTGATGCAGACAATATTATCGATGCGTTGCTATTTTACAATGAGTGGTTGTTTTAATTTATGAATTGAGTAAATAATAAATTACAGAGTAATGCAAATTACATCATCACCGTGACTTTATGAAAAAATGTACCAGGACAGCAATTAATGATTGATCTAATAGCTTATACACTAGCCGGGATTATTCTTTACTTCGGCTCAGATTGGATATTAGACCAGATTGAAAATGCTGTGGGGCGTAAGTTTGATAATCGCAACCTGATATTTTTTGGCATCATTCTGATTCTTGCCCTCAGTTCCTTCGCAGCAATTCGCATGTTAGCCCCTGAATAACAAAAGAAATTTTTCCGAACCTCCTTCAGCTTCGCCCATATAAAAACGCCTACTTGATCTAGGTTAAGAAAAAACTGCGACAAATAGCATACATTCGGACACTCGCTTATATGTCTATATAAGTTGGATAGGTCGATGATCTTTTAACGTTCTTAAAGGAGACGTTATGTCTGAAGAAAATGATGCATCTGGCAATGATGAGTCAACGCCTGAACATATCCCCGTCATGCAACAGATATTGGATAACCCTTTTTTACTGCTCTTTCTCGGGGTCACTATCCCAACCGTTTTTTATATCATCTGGGGCATTATGGAAATTATTACGATCCCGGTAGCAAAATAATTTAAGGAGACAACATTATGTCGGTTACCCCTCCAAAAAGCAGGCTCTGGTGGAATGACCCGGTCCCCAAGTCAGAACTCATCTGGGTAATCGTCGCATTCGTATGGGGATTGATTATGTTTTTCATGATGATCTATTGGCATGCATACGGCGAACAAAATTTATCCAACGAAGCATATAAAATCACCGCTGAACAGTTCTCTGCGAAGACTGAAGCGATGACGGAAAAATATACAGTCCGTGAAGAATCGGGCTATCCGGTTGTGCATCCACCACCAGGAGAGGATATCTATATGATTGCTAGACTTTGGCAGTGGTGGCCGATTCTGGAACTGGAAAAAGGTCAATCATATCGATTACACCTCTCTTCTTTGGACTGGATGCATGGTTTTTCATTGCAACCGATAAATATCAACTTACAAATACATCCTGATTACGAAATGGTGCTCACAATTACACCTACGACGACAGGGGAATTTGGAATCGTCTGTAATGAATATTGTGGTATCGGACATCACACAATGCTCGGCAGGATGTACGTAGTCGATAACGAGGGGATATAAACCATGGCAATTAATGAACAATACAGAACATGCCAAACGACAGGGTTACGTGTTTATAAATCGGCGGAAAATCTGATTAAGGCGAACGCTGTCGTAGCAGTAGTCTTCCTCCTTGTTGGTGGGGTCTTTGGAATCATGGTGGCTTTGACGCGTTGGAAGGCTGTCCATTTATTACCTGCGGATTGGTTTTATCTGGCGCTTACCGCGCATGGTATTAACCTCTTGGTGGTCTGGATCATTTTCTTTGAAATGGCCGTCTTGTATTTTGCCTCATCAGTCCTGTTGGGTAGTCGATTGGCAACACCCAGGTGGGCATGGGCAGGGTTTGCCTTGATGTTAATAGGCGCGATCGTCACTAACATTGCCGTATTACAGGGTGGTTCCAGTGTGATGTTCACATCCTATGTGCCATTAAAGGCAGATCCTTCGTTTTATGCGGGTGTCATACTCTTCGCCGTTGGTGCCTTAATTGGTTGTTTTGTTTTCTTCGGAACGTTGGTTATTGCAAAACAGGAAAAGACTTATGAAGGTTCGGTACCGTTAGTTACCTTTGGTGCAACAGTCGCGGCTATTATTGCTGTTTTTACGATTGCATCTGGTGCCATTATTCTCATACCTACTTTTCTTTGGTCCATCGGTTATGTCAGTCATATTGATACTTTAATGTATCGAACTATCTGGTGGGCATTTGGACATTCCTCACAACAGATTAATGTGGCTGCACATATCTCTATCTGGTATTTGATATCGGCAGTCGTCTTAGGTGCGAAGCCGCTATCAGAAAAAGTTAGTCGAGGTGCTTTTCTGCTTTATGTCCTGTTTCTACAACTCGCCAGCGCGCATCATTTATTGGTTGATCCGGGCATCAGTTCAGAATGGAAGATCTTTAATACCAGTTACGCTATTTATCTGGCGGTACTCGGTAGCATGATTCACGGTATGACAGTACCCGGCCAGATTGAATCTGCGCAACGAAAGAAGGGTTATACCAATGGTCTCTTTGAATGGTTACGTAAATGTCCATGGGGCAATCCAGCTTTCTCGGGAATGTTTATTTCCTTAATATTATTTGGTTTCCTCGGCGGTATCTCAGGTGTCGTCATGGGTGTTGAACAAATAAATTTGATTATCCATAACACTATTTATGTCCCCGGTCATTTTCATGCGACCGTCGTAGCGGGAACTACACTAGCGTTTATGGCCGTAACCTATTTATTAATTCCACTCATATTTCAGCGCGAAATAATGTTTCCGAGTATGGCTAAGCTCCAACCCTATGTCTTTGGCCTGGGTGTCGCTGGTATCTCACTGTTCATGATGGGCGCAGGTACGCTTGGTGTGCCAAGACGTCATTGGGATATCTCTCAGGCGGACGCCGTATTACCGTATGATTTTCCAGGTGCAGCCAATTTGATGATGGGTTTGAATGGAATAAGTGCGCTTTTAGCCGGGGTAGGTGGGGTCATGTTTATCGCTGTCGCAGTAGGCTCAATATTCTTTGGGAAGAAAATTGTTGATAGCACAGAAACAGCTGCGGCTGAACCAGCAGAAGCTACGACAGCTACTGAGTATGGTAGTGACGAGCATCCAGCGATTCCAGGCACGATAGTTTTGGTTGCTGTCTTCTTTACAACCTTCGTACTTTACTATTTTGTAAACTGGAAATATCTCGCAGAAGTCTGGCCACTGCGTTAACGCTGGGTATTAATGATGATGCCCGGTGTTATTAGCGACTTAGTATCAGTCTGTAAGCTCAGGATCGGATATGCGATCATGATAACCGGTCTTGCAGGTCTCGCAATTACGCCGGGACCGCTTCCGGAAATATGGAAAATATTTTTGTTTTCTATAGCCATCCTGATGTCATCAGCGAGTGCTGGTGCGTTCAATCAATTCGTGGAACGTGATTTAGACGCAACTATGAAACGCACACGAAACCGACCGTTTGTAACAGGTCGTTTTCAGGCGGATAAATACTGGTTAACGGTTATTGGTTTGATGTTGCTGCTCTCTGTGATGGTAACCTCACTAGCAATCAATTCAGTCGCAGCACTCTATGTTTTTCTGGGCGCGTTTACCTATGGTGTTGTTTATACGGTTTGGTTAAAACAACGTACATGGCTCAATATTGTCATCGGTGGGTTATCGGGTAGTTTTGCTGTGCTCGGTGGCGCAGCAGTAGTTGACCCTTCATTATCTCCAGCGCCAATCTTGTTGGCCATAGTCCTGTTTCTTTGGACACCACCTCATTTCTGGAGTCTGGCATTTGTGTTTGCTAATGATTACAAACAAGCCGGTGTACCCATGTTGCCAGCAGTTTTTAAAAAACCGGTCGCAGCAAAAATTATATTTGCCCATACATTGGCGTTGCTTATAGTGTCGATCCTTCCATTTTTCTATGGTTTAGGCTGGATTTATCTTTTGGGCGCGCTCAGTGGTGGCCTATATTTTTTAAAGACCAGTTTTGATTTGGTGCGTCAGCCATCAATAGAGATTGCACGAATAAATTTTCATGCCTCATTAATTCAACTGACGTTGTTACTCTGTGCATCTGTTCTGGATGTTTTGTTTATTTAAATTATGCGGGAATCATGTGTCGTTCTATTTAACTAAAGCATTGTGCACAGCTTATAAAAATTCAATCCAGCTTAACTTTTTAACAAAGATTTGTTTTTTATTCTTATGTCTTTTTTCTCTCAATGCTTATTCTATCAACCATGACAATCAGGTTGCAGGTCAATACGACAAACATAAAGCGATTGAATTTAGTCAGTCCGCAATAAATCGAACAATAGAAAGTTATACTTTTATTAATAAAGACAAAAAATCTGTTGATATAATGCAATATCGCGGTAAGCCACTGGTTGTAAGTTTGATCTTTACCAGTTGTCATCATATCTGTCCGACATTAACCAACTCACTTGCAGAAGTTGTAGAGGTTGCCCAAGATGCATTAGGCGAAGAAAGTTTCTCGGTTGTCACTATAGGGTTTGATACAGCCGTAGACAGTCCAGAACGCATGCGTCTGTTTGCCCGTGAGCGCAATATCAATTTTCCAGCTTGGGATTTTCTAAGCACTGATCAAGAAACTATTGAAGCTTTCAGTAATGATGTGGGCTTTATATTTTTTAAATCATCCAAAGGTTTTGACCATTTATCACAGATAACGGTGCTTGATGCCGATGGTAAAATTTATCGACAAATCTATGGTGTTAAATACGAACCACCACAATTGATTGAACCATTAAAGGAACTGATGTTTGGAAATAGAACTGAATCTACGTTAGTGGAAGGGTGGATAAATAATATTCGTTTGTTTTGTACTATCTATGATCCACATAGCGGGCGATATGAATTTGATTATTCAATTTTTATCGGAATTATCATGGGCATTCTTATCCTTGGTTCAATTGGGACGTTTATAGTGAGGGCATGGCGTCAAAATAATAAGCACATGGAGAAGTCTTAAGCGTGTTAGTTCTGAAAATGTTGTTGAGAACATTATTCGAGCATATTGAAGATTGGTTCGATGTTGTTTTTGGTGCTAAATGGAATCCCTTTTATCAACTGGGTGCTTTGGGCTGGTTTTATTACTGGATTGTCGTTATCAGTGGTTTTTATCTATACATTTTTTTTGATACTGGGGTTACCCAGGCCTATCAATCTCTAGAATATTTAACCCATGAGCAGTGGTATGCCGGCGGCATTATGCGTAGTTTGCATCGTTATGCTTCTGATGCCTTGGTCGTAATGATGATAGTGCATCTTTTACGCGAATTTGCTATGGATCGGTTTCGAAGTCCGCGCTGGTTTGCCTGGTTTACTGGAGTACCTATGCTCTGGTTGGTTTTTGCAGCGGGCATTTCCGGATACTGGATGGTTTGGGATCAGCTTGCACAATACATCGCTATTACTACAGCAGAATTTCTAGATGCGGTGCCTTTATTTGGTGAAGCAATCGCGCGTAATTTTTTAACTGATGCCAAGTTGAGCGGTCGCTTTTTTACCTTAATGGTGTTTGTGCATATCGCCTTACCATTGTTTCTGTTGTTTGTGATGTGGATACATATACAAAGACATGCTACTCCTAAGGTTAACCCGCCGAAGGAGCTCGCTATAGCTACTCTTAGTATGCTATTGATACTCTCGTTTATAAAACCAGCGTTGAGTCAGGCGCCTGCTGATTTAAGCATCGTGCCTACCACAGTCAATCTGGATTGGTTCTATATGCCGATCTATCCAATCATGAATAATGTCTCTGGTTTAACCGTCTTGATAGCACTTATTGTTGCAACACTATTGTTAATGATGGTGCCATGGATGCCTCCCGGTAAACGTGTTCCGGTCGCAGTCGTTCATCTGGATAATTGCAATGGTTGTAGCCGATGTGCTGCCGATTGTCCTTTTAGTGCCATCGATATGGCACCACGTAGTGATGGCAGTGCCTACAAACTGGAAGCCGTTGTTGATGCCAATCATTGTGTTAGCTGTGGAATATGTGTTGGTTCGTGTCCAACGGCAACACCCTTTAGGACAAAGTCTGAATTATCTCCGGGAATAGAATTGCCTGAGGATAAAATTAAAGAATTGAGAGAGAAGACGGTTGCAGCATCAAGTAAGTTGACTGGTGATGACCGTGTTATTGTTTATGGTTGTCAGAATAGTCTCGACCCATCAAAAATGGCTGATGCAAAAGTGGGCGTCGTGACAATGCCATGTATTGGTATGCTACCTCCCTCGTTTATTGATTTCGTCTTATCAAAAAAATTAGCTGAGGGTGTTTTTCTTACCGGATGTCGTCAAGGTGACTGCGGTTATCGTCTAGGAATAAAATGGACTGATGCACGTCTGGCAGGGCAACGTGATCCCCGTATACGTAAACGGGTTAATCAGGATCGAATTGGTAAATACTGGGCGGGCATGACTCGGCGAAAAGAATTTTTCAAGGAATTAACAGCATTTCGCCTGCGTTTGAATAAACTTGACTCTGCACAGCTTGAAGATCAGAACAAAACAAACAATAGTAGCGAGAAAGACAATGCTCAAGTTTAGTCGGCTGATTGGACAGCTTGTTTCGTTTATACTATTTGGGCTAATGCTAGGATCTTTCTCGAATTCGCCGCGCTATACCTATCACGATCCTGAGATGGCATTAATCATGGTGAGTTTTAGCCATTCAAGCGAGCGTAAAGAAGAGTGTCGCCGTTTCTCGCCGGAAGAATTAGCGGATTTGGCAGCAAACATGCGACGGCCCATGGACTGCAAGCGAGAGCGGGTGCCTGTTTATATTGAAGTTATGCTGGATGGTGAAAATTTACTGAGTAAATCGTATAACCCTACCGGTTTAGCCAAAGATGGTTCCGCTTCTATCTATGAAAGGATTTTGGTTGAACCAGGCCAGCATCAGTTAATAGTAAAATTAAGAGACAGCGGTCGAGTAGAGGGGTTTGATTATAAGAGTGATACTGTAATCAATATTGAACCTAAAGAGCTTTTTGTTATAGATTTTAGGAAAGAGCTAGGTGGCTTTTATTTTCTGTGAGATGAATAGTATGGCATTAGTAGAATGGCGAGATGAATTTGAAATCGGTATAAAAGAAGTCGATTTTGAGCATCAGGAATTAATTGATTTAATCAATGAATCTTATGCTATGGCAAAAGAAGATGATTCCAGAGCGGCAGTGATGGAATGTCTGGGTGATATTTTTACAAGGATATCAGCGCATTTTGCTCTGGAAGAAAAAGAAATGAGAGAATTGAAGTATGACCAGTACGGAGATCATAAAGAAGAACATGAAGAACTATTGGATAATATTAGAGATATAATGGATGACTATGAAGAGCGGGCGACGCTAGATGAAGAAGAATTTGGTGAACGCTTGAAAAACTGGTTTGTAAATCATTTCAGTACAAAAGATGCAAGACTGCATAAGTTTTTAAAAGATTAATTTGTTTAATAAAGTGGAGGAAGTAAAAGGATGAAATTTAAATCTATAATATTAGTGGCCTTGATTGCTAGTATGCCGGCAGTATCTAATGCTGGCGATGCTGCTGCTGGTAAAGTAAAAGCTGCGGCATGTGCTGCCTGCCATGGTGCAGAAGGTGTTAGTGCGATGGATATATGGCCAAACCTTGCAGGACAAAAGGCCGGTTATCTCGTTAAACAGATGAAAGCCTTTAGAGACGGTGGTAGAAAAGACCCAATGATGTCACCTATGGCCGCTGCATTAACGGATGAAGATATTGATAATCTAGCTGCATATTTTAGTGGTTTATAATCATCAATATAAAACGGAAGGAGGGTGTTATTAGAACATCCTCTTTTTTTTCGTCTAAATATCATCAGTTACTTAACCGTGAACAAGTCGAATAAGAGAAATCTATGAGATAACAATACAGGTTCAATAAATGATAAGTAGAGTTCTTTAAATAGCGTTTGAAAACAGTAATCCATCACAAATAAGTGCATACCGGAGATTATGGATAAAACAAATACATCGATTCCAAATATGGCCTTGTTCAATTTGGGGTTCAGGGTTTTCTTCCTTGGTGCTGCAGTTTACTCAATAGTGACGATTCTATTCTGGCTGGGGATGTTTGCATTTAATCTATCTTTGCCTGTATCTGGCCTTTCAAGTTTCCAATGGCATGCCCATGAAATGATTTTTGGTTATGCCTTGGCAGTGATAGCCGGGTTTTTATTAACGGCAGTTAAAAACTGGACAGGAATTCAAACGGCGCATGGATTACCTTTGGCGTTTATATTTTGTTTATGGTTGATTGCAAGGTTGTTGTTTTTATTTGGTTCGACGTTCATACCCATTGCCGCAGTTTTTGACATGTTATTTATTCTTTCAGTGATTATTGCCGCTGCCTACCCGATCGCTAAATCAAAAAACTGGAGACAGCTTGGAATACTTTCAAAGCTGGTATTACTTGCAGTTGCTAATCTATGTTTTTATTTAGGGTTTCTGGGGCTACTTGAACAAGGGCTTTATTGGGGGGTTTACGGTGGCTTGTATCTGGTTATCGGTTTAATCCTGACTCTTGGTAGTAGAGTTATTCCTTTCTTTATTCAAAATGGTGTAGAAAAACACGTGCAACTTTATAATCCTAAATGGATAACGCTATTAGGTTTAGTCATCTTTCTTGTTTTTTTTATATCAGAATTATTTCTTCATGATAAAAATATTACAGGAATAACATCAGTGGCTTTGTTTCTCCTTTATTCTGTCCGGCTTATCGGCTGGTACACCTCAGGTATTTGGAAAAAACCATTGCTGTGGAGTTTGTATTTAGCAATGTTATTTATTGTAGTTGGTTTTTTGTTATTTGCGTTAAGCGTCTATGCGGGCATTCCAAAATTTTTAGCCATACACGCTTTTGCATATGGCGGTATCGGAGTAATGACAATGTCTATGATGGCACGGGTGTCATTAGGTCATACGGGTAGAAATATAAATGAACCACCAGAGATGGTGAAGTACATGCTTGCCTTACTATTGGTAGGTGCTGTTTTTCGAGTGTTTTTACCGATGATTGCACCTGACAACTATCTGATCTGGATAGTCTCTTCCCAGCTGATCTGGCTTATTGCATTCATAATGTTTGTTATATCGTATGCCCCTATGTTGATTAAAATCAGGCTCGATGGTCAGTTTGGATGAAGGCATCATTCATGTGGTGTATTTAATGGAGTTAAAACTAATTTAAAAATTAGCATATTGATCCAGATCAAGAATATATCTTTCCCTTTACTATATCCTTATTAAAAATAAGGTAAACTGATGTTAGTTAATAGATTCTATTACACATTCTTCGTATGTCTCGTTGCAATATCTTCCAATGCAACTGCAGGGGATTCATTTTTCGATGCGTTAATTGGCGGCAAGGTCGATTTAAATATCCGCACACGCTTTGAGCATGTCGATGATGATTCAAAGGCATCAGGTTCTCGGGATGCGGATGCGGTAACAATACGAACTGCATTAGGCTACAAAACTGCTGATTTCTATAAAATGTTTACTCATGTTGAATTCGAAAATGTGTCCGATATTCTTGATGACACTCAGTATAACGACGGCGAAAATGGTTTAAGCTCTTTACCGGTTATTGCTGATCCTAGAGGCACCGAAGTAAACCAGCTTTATCTAGGCTTCAAGTTCATTGATAAAACCCTGATTAAGGCCGGACGTCAGATAATCACTACTCGTAAGGCGCCATTTCATCGTTTCTTAGGCAATGTTCTTTGGCGTCAGAATTGGCAGACCCAAGATGCCGTTACAGTGACCAATACCTCTATTAAAGATACCGAACTCATGGCCGGTTATATCTGGAAGAACAATACTATTTTCGGTTCGGATAGAGATATGGAAGCACCGATATTTAATGCTAAATATAACGGTTTTAAATATGTCAATTTGGAAGCGTACTATTACGATCTTGATTTTACCGAGACTGCTGATCTGGCTAATGCGACCGAGACTTATGGTTTCCGGGCGAATGGTGGTGTTCCCGTTGTTAATGACAAAACCAAGTTCATATATACAGGGGAATTTGCAAGCCAAAGTGATACAGGTTCGAACCCTCGTGATTATGATGTGAATTATTATCTCATCGAAGCTGGCTTTAAGCTGAAAATAGATAGTTTTGTTAAGAGTGTAATGGTGAAGTATAGCCATGAGGTGCTGGAACATGATATCGGTACTCTTAATGCCACTGGCGCCGCCTCTGGTGCTGTCTTCAGAACACCATTAGCAACGGGTCATGCCTTTCAGGGTTGGGCAGATAATTTTCTTACCGCGCCAGGCACAGGTTCAAGCACGGGTGGTGTTGAAGATAACTACTTCACGATGGTGGCCACCGGTAACTACGATACCAAGTTGATTGTTTCCTATCATATGCTAGAGGCGGAAACAGGTGGTTACGATTATGGTGATGAACTTGATATTTGGTTCACCAAGAATTTCTTAAAAAAATACTCAGTTGGTTTGAAGTACGCTGCATATGATGCTTCTTCAGATGCAGGAAATTCCAAAGCAACAGACTTATCCAAGTATTGGGTTTATTTTACATATAAATATTAACAGAGTAGTGTTTGCATAGATGAGAATCGGAAATTAAGTTTATATGACAAATGAAGTAAACGATCAGAAAACCAAGGAACGCCATGCATTTTTATTTCTTACTGCAGTAGTAGCGCCATTCTTTGCTGTCGCTATAGTGGGCGGCTATGGCCTGTTGATATGGTTATATCAACTTTTTACAGGGCCACCAACTGGGTAAATCATAATGACCCAGAATTCAAACATAGACATAAGTCGACGCTCATTTCTCCGTGGAAAATTTCATAACAAATCGCATATCAATAGCCAGTGCCTGAATACTAAAGGTGTTTATTGTCAATCCTGCAGGGATATTTGTGAGGAAAAAGCAATAATGTTTAAGCCTCAAGATAATGGGATTCAGTTGCCGGTGATTATTACCGACAGATGCACAAATTGTAAGGAGTGTGTTGATAGCTGCCCGGTAGATGCTATTAGCATCATTGATGTAGCGGAGAATAGATTATGATTCACGATGTGCATATCGTTAGTTTAATTATTTACGCTAGCCCAGAATATTTCAACGAAGTCATAGATAAAGCAACTAAATTACCACAAGCAGAATGTCATTCTAACAAGGGCGACTATAAGTTTGTCCTTGTGTTTGAAGCTGAATCAGAATTCGCACTCTCTAATCAAGTGAGTGAAATAAATAGTTGGCAGGGCGTTTTGTCGACGCAACTTTGTTATCACCATTGTGAACCCTACGAGTCATTGGAAGAGGAAATTGAACATGCAACTCAAACGGCGTGATTTTATAAGAGCAACCGCGGTAACGTCGGCGGCAGCTGCAGCAGGTATTACTGCACCAGTATCGGCCACTAATTTGATCACTGATTCGGAATATACCAAACTTAAATGGTCTAAGGCTGCGTGTCGTTTTTGCGGTACCGGATGTAGCGTTAATGTCGCAGTGAAAGACGGAAAGGTTGTTGCAACACACGGCGATATTAAATCAGAAGTTAATCGTGGTTTAAATTGCGTTAAGGGTTATTTTTTATCCAAGATCATGTACGGTAAAGATCGATTGCAAACGCCGTTACTGAGGATGAAGAACGGTAAGTACCATAAGGAAGGTGAGTTTACCCCTGTCAGTTGGGATCAAGCCTTCGACATCATGGAAGAAAAATTTAAGAAAGCCTTAAAAGAGAAAGGCCCAACAGCATTCGGCATGTTTGGTTCGGGGCAATGGACCGTTTGGGAAGGTTATGCCGCTTCTAAGTTATATAAGGCTGGGTTTCGTTCAAATAACATAGATCCGAATGCGCGTCATTGTATGGCCTCTGCGGTTGGTGGCTTTATGCGAACCTTTGGTATTGATGAGCCGATGGGATGTTATGACGATATTGAACATGCCGATGCATTTGTCCTGTGGGGATCAAACATGGCAGAGATGCACCCTATACTCTGGACCCGTTTAACTGATCGACGTTTAAGTGCGCCGCACGTTAAGGTTGCCGTTTTATCAACGTTTGAACATCGTAGTTTCGAATTAGCTGATATACCGATGATCTTTACGCCACAAACTGATTTGGCCATTCTTAACTATATTGCTAATTACATTATTCAAAATGGTCATGTTAATAAATCCTTCGTTGATAAACATGTAAATTTCAAACGTGGTAATGATGACATCGGTTATGGCCTTCGCCCGGAACATCCATTAGAGAAAGCAGCAAAAAATGCGGATAAAGCAGGCGGCTCAACACCCATCAGTTTTGAAGAATTTGCAAAATACGTCTCCAAATACGATGAAGAGTATGTCGAAAAGCTTTCTGGCGTGCCGAGAGATAAATTACAGAAAATGGCTGAGCTCTATGCTGATCCAAAGATTAAAGTCACCTCGTTCTGGACCATGGGTTTCAATCAACATACGCGCGGTGTGTGGTGTAACAATCTTATTTATAACATCCATCTCCTAACGGGCAAGATATCAACACCTGGTAATAGTCCTTTTTCTTTAACGGGACAGCCTTCTGCCTGTGGTACTGCGCGTGAAGTTGGCACCTTCTCTCATCGATTGCCAGCTGATCTGGTTGTGACGAAAAAAGAACATCGCGATATAGCTGAAAAAATCTGGAATATCCCCGAAGGAATTATTCCAGGGAAACCCGGTTACCATGCCGTGTTACAAAATCGCATGTTGAAAGATGGCAAACTCAATGCCTATTGGGTGCAAGTCAATAACAATATGCAGGCTGGCCCTAATATAAATGAAGAGGGTTTACCTGGTTATCGAAATCCTGAAAATTTTATTGTGGTCTCAGATGCCTATCCGACAGTAACGGCACAGGCAGCCGACTTAGTCTTGCCAACCGCGATGTGGGTCGAGAAAGAGGGCGCCTATGGTAACGCTGAACGCCGCACACAATTCTGGCATCAAATGGTGGATGCGCCGGGTGAATCAAAATCAGATATGTGGCAGATAGTGGAATTTTCCAAGCGTTTTAAAACCGAAGATGTTTGGCCGCAGGACATCCTTGATGCAAACCCTGATTATAAGGGCAAAACCTTGTATGAAGTCTTGTATAAAAATGGACAGGTCGACAAGTTTCCTTTATCCGATATCGAAGAAGGTTACGCCAATGATGAATCTAAAGATTTTGGTTTTTATATTCAAAAAGGCTTGTTTGAAGAATATGCACAGTTTGGTCGAGGACATGGCCATGATTTAGCTGATTTTGATGAATATCATAAGGCACATGGCCTACGTTGGCCGGTAGTCGACGGTAAGGAAACGCGCTGGCGTTTTAAAGAAGGTAGCGATCCTTATGTTAAAGCTGGGACGGACTACCAGTTCTACGGAAATAAAGATAACAAAGCCAATATCTTTGCCTTGCCATATGAACCTGCTGCTGAATCCCCCGATGATGAATATCCGTTCTGGTTATCAACCGGACGTGTACTTGAACATTGGCATTCGGGCTCTATGACACAACGCGTGCCTGAACTTTACAAGGCATTCCCTGATGCTGTTGCCTTTATGCATCCTGATGATGCAAGTGACATTGGTGTTCGTCGAGGTAGTGAAATAATAGTGGCATCCAGACGCGGAAATATTCGTACCCGAGTAGAAACGCGCGGACGTAATAAACCACCACGTGGTTTGATCTTTGTCCCCTGGTTCGATGCGAGTCAATTGATTAACAAAGTAACATTGGATGCGACGGATCCTATCTCCAAACAGACAGACTTTAAAAAGTGTGCTGTGAAAATAACGGCTGTATAAGAGGTTCATTATGAAACCATTACTTTTTATATTATTACTTATGCCATTCCTTGTGATTGTTGAGCAAGCTATGGCAGAACAAAACATAGCCACCTTACGTTCTGCGGAAATTGCCGTAGAGCCCGAAGCACCACGCTTGGGGAATGAGGAAAACAAGGATATAAAGCGAAAACGCAATTACCCGATGCAACCACCGACGATTCCACACAAGACCGCCAATTATCGTATCGATCTGAATAGCAATAAATGTCTGGCTTGTCATAGCAGACGACAGGTTGATGAGTCACAAGCGCCGATGGTGAGTGTTACACACTATATGGATCGCGATGGTAACTTTTTAGCTGAAGTGTCACCGCGTCGTTATTTTTGTAATCAATGTCATGTGCCACAGGGAGATGTTAAACCGTTGGTTGAAAACACCTTTCAAGATGTTGACGCAATTCTGGATAACAAAAACAAAAAGTAATTGTTATGTTAAATAAAATCAAAGAGCTTTGGGGGACGATTAGTTCTCCCAGTCGTTATTACAGTTTCGGTATCTTGATTATCGCTGGTTTTGTTGCCGGGGTTATCTTTTGGGGTGGTTTCAATACGGTTCTAGAAGCGACAAATACTGAGACATTTTGTATAAGTTGTCATGAGATGAACGATAACGTTTATCAGGAATTAAAATCCACCATTCATTACACCAACCGATCTGGTGTTCGCGCTACTTGTCCAGACTGCCATGTTCCTCATGATTGGACAGACAAGATCGCAAGAAAGATGCAGGCATCGAAAGAAGTGTGGGGGAAGATTTTCAAGACGATAAGCACACGTGAAAAATTTCTCGCCAAACGTAAGGAATTAGCACAGCACGAATGGGATAGGTTTAAAGCCAATGACTCACTTGAATGTCGAAATTGCCATGATTTTGAATACATGGATTTCACTCGACAGGGAAAACGTGCAGAAGCAGCACATTCCACTGGTTTGGCACAAGGCAAAAAGACCTGCATCGACTGTCATAAAGGGATAGCGCATGAATTACCCGATATGGCCGGTGTTGAAGGTTGGCAATAAAGTATTGATAAATGGCTTGCGAGATTCATTTAAACCATTAAGCTAACGCGTTCCTACACAGGTCCTTAGCGCTCGTAGCTCAACTGGATAGAGTATCGGGCTTCGAACCCGAGGGTTGGGGGTTCGAGTCCCTCCGAGCGCGCCAATACTAAGAACTTTAACGACTCGTCAACTTCAATTCTATGCGTCGATTACGTGCATAGGCTTCTGGTGTGTCAGCGGTATCGGCAGGGTGGTGCTCGGCAAAACCGGTAGCGGCCATACGTCTCGCAGGAATCCCTTTTTGTATCATCGCGCGCACAATACTAATGGCTCGGGCGGATGAGAGTTCCCAGTTAGACTGGAAGCGACCATTGATGATGGGAAGTTTATCTGTATGACCATCGATGCGTAATACCCAATCAATATCATCCGGAATAATTTGTGCAACTTCACCCAGAGTCTTTGCCAGTTTCTTAACTTGTTGTTGTCCGGTCAAACCGAGTTCGTCAGAGCCTGATTCAAACAAGAGTTCTGAGGGAAACACAAACCGATCCCCGACCATATGAATATCGGGATAATCACTTAGCGCTTCACGTAAGCGACCAAAGAATTCGGAACGATATTTTTGTAATAGTTGTGCCTTGTTTGCCAAGGCCGTGTTTAATCGTGAACCTAGATCATCAATAGTTGTTTGTTTATTGGTAATATCTTTTTCTGCGATATCAAGAGCGCTGGATAAAGCTGATAGCTGTTGTCGCAGTTCTTCTAATTGTCTGTTTAATAATTCCATTTGAGCGAGATTATTAATGTTAAGTTCGCTCTCTTGTTGCAGACGTTGTTTAACAGCATCATGTTCTGAAATTTCTTTTTCAAGCTCTAGTGTGATTCTATCACGTAGTGCAGTGAATGCTTTGATATCGATGTTCAGTGTTTCGATCATCTCAAGCTGTTCAGAGATCGTTTTTTGATGTTCAGTTATAGTTGCATCACGTTGTGTGAGTGATTTTTCTTTATCCAGAATAGTCTGGCGTTGTGATGAGATTTGACTACTAGCTTCGTCAAGGTTTGCCGTTCTTACTGATAAGAGTTGTTCTAGTCTTGCTGTCTCAGCTTCTTCTAATGAAAGTATCTCGGCAAGTTTGCTGACACGAATGCCGAGTTTTGCAAGTGCATCATCGCGACCGGTTAAGGCTGTGCTAAGAACTAGATGGCCGATAATTGTGAGTAATAAAGCAAAGACAACAACCATTAGTAATGATGCCGTGGCATCGACAAATGCCGGCCAGATATTGAGAGAACGTCTCTGTCGCATTCTTGTCACGCAGTTCCTCGAGTAGAGAGTGCATTGGCGATGGTCTTGGTAAGTAAGCGTAATTCAGAACGCAGTTCATCATTTGCCGACGAATCTTGCGCCTGTTCTGATGTTGCTTTTAATAATCGAGCAATTTCATTTTGTGTTTGGTTGAGTTTGTCGAGCAGAACATTCTGTTCACGCAATTGTTTACCAAGAAACTCACGTTGTTGATCTTCTGATGCTCCAGCTTTTTGCATTTTTTCCAATGCATCCGCTGTTTTTTCCAATAAGGCCTGTACATAGGCGGGAGCACCCAGCGCCCCAGCTTCATCACCGATGATGCCACTTGATATACGTGTACTACTAGAGAGCCATTCTTCCAGTTCGTTTACGAAACGGTTTTGTGAGTGACCTGCTTGTAGGTCGAGAAAACCGACAATCAGTGATCCTGATAGACCAAAAAGTGATGATGAAAAGGCCACGCCCATTCCTGCTAATGGCTCAGATAGACTGGTTTTCAAGTTCTCGAAAATAGCAGCACCATTATTTGCTTCAACGGACATTTCACTGATAAGCGAACCAACGGCACTGACTGTTGCCATCAAACCCCAAAATGTACCGAGTAAACCAAGAAATACTAGTACGCCAATTAGGTATCGCGACAGGTCTCTCGAGTCTTCAAGACGACCACGAATTGAATCGAGGATGGTATGCATTGAGGTCGTAGACATGGCCATATCTTCTTTTCCTTCAAGCATCCTTGCCATAGAAGACAACAGTTTCGGTCTCGATGAGCTCAAGCCTAGCGCATTGCCTTGGTAGGCCTCAATCCATTCAATCTCGGGGTAGAGTTGCAGTACTTGTCGAAAATTTATGGCGATAGCAATGATTAAAACACCGAGAATAATAGAGTTGAAAATTACATTGGATGAATAGGCATGATGTAACGTGTCTGAGAGTAATACAGCGCCAACAGCGATCACTACCGTAAAAATGCTCATCCACAGAATAGTCTTTATTGGACGCGTCATATTACATAATCCTTTGTTGTTAATTACGTAACTATGATTTTCGCATGAAATAGCATTTCTGTCGTATCTTGATTTATGTGTGATGTCATAGTTGCCACGTAGATGGTATCTAAATTTGGCAGACGGTAGATATTTCATTTAAGTCTTCATTAAGTACGTCCCGTTCACTATTCTCAATATCTAATTTTGTGATTTTTTGTATCAATTCCTGCAATTTTTTGAAGATCTTCAGAAATTCCCTATCTTGTTCTTCTTCAGAATTAAATTCACGAGCGGGGTCATCCAGATCCCAGTGCGTTGAAAGTGGATTTCCAGGAAAAACAGGACAGGATTCATTTGCTGCGTTTGAGCAGACAGTGATGACGATATCAATTTCAGGGGTATCAGGTAGGGTGAATTCATCCCAGCTTTTGCTCCGAAATCCCGCTGTATTGAGGTTATTCTTATTAAGTGTCTCGATAGATTTGGGATGTATTTCGCCTTTAGGTTTGCTGCCAGCACTAAAAGCATTAAATTTTTCGTGCCCTAACTGTGCCAATAAAGCCTCAGCCATAATGCTACGTGCTGAATTTCCGGTGCAAAGAAATAACACATTCTTTTTTTTATTTGACATCGGGCTCTCCTGAATAATGGGACAGTTTCACATTATCAATTAATTATTGTAATACTTCGAGTAGGGTTATAAATATCTAATAAACTTGCAATAATCGTCTGTATCATTAATTATGTTTTTTAGAATGAGTCTAATAATCACAACCTACTCGACTTTAGATGGTAATGCAGAATGAATAAATCAGGACAGGTTATCGAGTTTTCTAAAATCAAGGCGACTTGTTCAAACTGCAATTTACATGAGTTGTGCTTGCCTCATGGTCTGCAAGCGACCGATCTTAAGAAACTGGAAGTTGTTGTCAAAGGTTCACACCCGATAGAGAAAGGGAAACATCTCTATCGTACGGATGATATCTTTGAGTCTTTTTATGCTATTCGATCTGGCTCGGTAAAGGTATACGTTATCAATGAGTCTGGCGAAGAACAGATAATTGGTTTCTATTTTCCGGGTGAAATTATCGGTTTTGACGGGATAGAACATCATAAGCATCTCACTTCGGCAGTCGCACTAGAGACAACAACATTCTGCTCACTTCCCTATGACAATATTAATGATATTTGTATGCAAATTCCTGATCTTCAAAACCAAATGTTCCGATTACTGAGTCGGGAAATATCCAATGAAAATCAATTGTTATTGACTATCAACAAACGCAGTGCGGAAGAACGAATTGCAAGCTTCTTGATTAGTCTCTCATCACGTTTTAAAAAGCTGGGTTACTCTGCAAAAGAATATAACCTGCCGATGTCACGTCAGGAGATTGGCAATTATCTTGGCCTCACGATAGAAACTGTCAGTCGTTTATTTTCAAAATTTCAACGTAATGGACTGGTAACAATAAATCGAAAATCTATCAGACTTGAAAACCTGCCTGCTATCCATGCAATTTGTGACGGCTTTTCTGAAGAACCAAAAGACAGTAATAGGTCCAGCCTTTAAACAGTTAAGCTTTATCAGTCAGATAAGTCATGCTTATTTCATTCATTATCGCTTTCAATCTTGGATTGGTGAGTACGGCACATTGCGTTGGTATGTGTGGCGGTATCTTAACCACATTAATGCTCGGTTCACCCGAAGGCGAACAAAAATCAAGCCTCAAAGTATTTAAGCGTAGCCTTGCATACAATCTAGGACGTATCAGTAGTTATTCCATAGCTGGTCTATTCGCAGGTTTATTAGGTGCGAAATTTCTTGGCTTATCACAAAATATAAATGCGCATTTAATCTTGCAAAGTATTGCCGCACTGGTGCTCATTGGTTTGGCTTTAAATATTCTGGGCTTTTCTCCACTCACTAAAATAACTGAAGCTGTAGGTATGAGGTTGTGGAAAAGAATTCAACCATTAGGTAAACATCTCTATCCCATTAACACCCTCTGGCGCGCATTATTATTCGGTATGCTGTGGGGTTGGTTGCCATGTGGACTGGTTTATTCAGCCATGTTATTGAGCCTAAGCACGGGAACTGCGCATGAAGGCATGCTAACCATGATGTTTTTTGGGATAGGCACATTACCAGGCATGTTGACCATCGGTTATTTTTCAGATTATCTCAACCGACTAAAAACAAATATTAAATTCCGCTGGGTAACAGCAAGTCTAATGATTTTGATAGCCATCAGCTTGCCTGCATCTACAGTTTATTTTTCTAGTCACGATGATCATGGCGGTTCAAGTATGTCATCGCATCAACATCATTAAGGTGTGTTTTCTTCTTTTGTCTTAACGTCGTCGTCATCCATCAGTATTTGATGCCCATGTCCTTCCAGGTCATCAAATTGCCCTGACCTTACCGCCCAAAATAATACGCCGGCCAGTATTGCTACAAACACTAAGGATACAATGATAAGTAAGAATATTATTTCCATAGCAAATGTGGTCTAGGAATAATCAGCCGTTGTTATTTTGCTGGCATTGATCACGACAATCAATGAGCTTAAAGACATGCCCAACGCAGCCATCCACGGTGTTATAAAACCAGCAATCGCAAAAGGTAATGCGATAATATTATACGCAAGGGCCCAGGTAAAATTCATCTGAATGGTGCGATTTGTTTTTGTGACAATCTTCAGCATTGTTTTAAGTGACTCTATTTTGTTATTTAATAGCAAAATATCAGCATTAAGTTTTGTGATATCGCTTGCATCAGTCATGGCAATCGCCACATCAGCTTGTGCAAAAGCAGGCGCATCATTAATACCATCGCCTATCATACATACTTGATACCCTTGATCTTGTAATTTAGCAATATTGTTTAATTTATCTTCAGGTTTCAATTCTGCATGATGTTTATCAATATCAAGGTTGTCGGCGACCAGGTCTACGATAGAGCGGTGATCACCACTCATTAATATAATTTTCTTTCCTTGTTGTTGCAGATAGTGAATTAATGATTTGCTATTCTCACGCAGTTCATCATTGAAGTACAAGGTTGCTATTACTGATGTGTCATTAGCTAAAATTATTTTCCTTAACGAATCGGGCGTGTCTTGTTGAGGTATAACTTTTTCTGAACAGTGTTCATTAATGAATTGTTCTGTTCCAATAAACCAGCGGCCTTCGATGTCACCGCTGATGCCTTGACCGGGAAAATTTTCTATATTGGTTGCACGGATTGTTTCAATATTTTTTGATGCATTGCCGATGGCCTTAGACAGCGGATGTTCAGAGGCAGACTCAAGCGCCGTAGCGATTTGCAATACATCGTCTCTGTTAAAGTTAGCGTCAGTGATTTCTATCTCTATGAGCGCTAGTTCACCTTTCGTCAGTGTTCCTGTCTTGTCGAAAACAAAGCAATCAGATTTGGCGATTTTTTCTAGCGCATCATTATTAACCAAGGCTATACCATATTGCATCAATGTCGCTGCGGCAGATGAAAATGCAGTGGGTGTTGCAAGTGATAGGGCGCATGGACAACTGACCACAAGCACAGTAATGGTGATTGCCAACCATTGACTTTGATCTACTTGATACCAATAGAGTGCTACAAGGCTGGCAATGATGAGTAAACAGACGATAAAGATCGATACAATCTTATTTGCCAATAACACGGTCGCCGGCTTATTGCTGCTCGCCTTATCGATGATTCGAGATATATTGGAAAGGACAGTGTGTTCACCAACTTCGCTTATTTTGATAAATAAAGGTGATTCAATATTAGTACTACCGCCAATCACATGCATTCCTGCTGTTTTAGTAACCGGCATACTCTCACCGGTAATCAAAGATTCATTTACCGATGACCGGCCTTCGTAGATCTCACCATCAACCGGGATAACTTCACCCGGCTTAACCAACACCTGATCTGAAACGGATAGCGTATTTAATTCAACAATCTCTTGATCTCCGTTGAGATGAATTTGCACTGCAGTTAAAGGCAATATGGAGGATACTTTATCGAGATAAGCAGTCGACTTTCTTCGACTCATGAATTCAAAATAACGGCCGCCAAGGATAAAGAAAACGAACATAACGATAGAGTCATAATAGACATGCCCCGTGTTTTGCAGGGTTGACCATAAGCTACTACAAAAGGCGATGGAAAGACCAAGCGCTATGGGCACGTCCATACCGGGCCGTTTGTTTTTAATATCTCTATATGCACCAGTTAATAAGGGACGTCCCGAATAAAACAATACCGGCAGGGTGAGAATTAAACTGATCCAATGAAAGAAAATACGATATTGCTTCTCAATCCCAGAGGCCTCACCAAAGTAAAGTGCAATAGCAATCATCATCACCTGCATCCCAAATAGACCGGCAATGCCGAGACGAATTAGTTGTGATTTACGTTCATTGTCGTACACCAATTCGCGTTGTTTATGATTATACGGTTGTGCGCTATAACCGAGCTTGGTAATAGCAGTCAGGATGTCGCTCAATGAAATGATAGATTCTTGCCAGCAGATTCGAGAACGTTGTGTGGAATAATTAACGCTCACGTGACTTATACCCGCCAACGATGAAAGCCGGGATTCGATGAGCCAAACACAGGCAGGGCAACTAATCCCTTCGATGATTAACTTTGCTTCCTTGCTTGAGTCATCGTTGACGCTGACAAACTCGGTTTGAACTTGGGGGTTGTCGAAGATGGCTAGTTTTTTTAAGTCTTTCGGGATAAATTCATCTGGCTTTTGCGGCAGGCTGGTGCGGTGCTGGTAGTAATCAGTTAATCCAAACTCAAGAATCTGTTCCGCAACAGCTTTACAACCATAACAACACATTTCGCGTGCTTGCCTATCAATTTCAACAATTAATTCAAGATCATTCGGGATGGGTTCGCCGCAATGGAAGCAGTTTTCAGACATGGTGCCCATTCTAACGAAAAATAACATCGGATAAGCAGTTTTTTATTGCGACGCAATATTTTCTTGATCTGGATCAAAAAAAACATTTCTAAATCTTGGATAATCGCCTTCAATAATAAAAAATACTAATAGAAAAGAATTCTGCATGAACTATTCAAATTTATTGCTGTTTGCTTCAAGTCTCTCTCTATGTTTGACAGCAGCTTTCTTATTGTTATCAATAAGAAAGAATTTTATATATGGCCAGTCATTTCGTGTTGATTTTTTGGCCAAGATTGAGGCTGCTCGGTTTGGTAATATGTTGAGAAAGCATAATCTGGATCCACAGGAATTAGTCCACTCACAACCCCTCGCGGGTATTGAAAACCAACTTAGAAATTGCCAAGGCTGCCTAAAAAAGACCGAGTGCGACCAAATTTTAGAAAAATCTATTGTCAGTAATAATGAGTTAGCGTTTTGTCCTAATCATTGTTCAATATTGCAACAAAATTCATAATTTAAATATACTAACTACGGATTGATACGAAAGTGAATGAAGAAGTTACATTTTGCGACAAACGGAATATTCCCTGTTACTCTATGTGATAATTTTTTAGTGTTAATTAAGATATTTTAATTGAAAGTAACCGAATATTTAGTTTCTAGGAGATGTCACTATGACAGATAGTGGTACATACAATTATAAAGTTGTACGTCAATTTGCGATTATGACAATCGTATGGGGCATCGTCGGGATGTTAGTCGGTGTGGTCATTGCAGCACAGTTGGCGTGGCCGGCCTTAAATTTTGATATCCCTTATTTGACCTTTGGACGGTTACGACCATTGCATACCAATGCGGTTATCTTCGCCTTTGGTGGTTCGGCATTGTTTTCAACGTCATACTATATTGTGCAACGCACCTGTCATGTTCGCTTATGCAGTGACAAGCTGGCGGCCTTCACCTTTTGGGGGTGGCAAACTGTTATTGTCTTGGCCGCAATCACACTGCCACTTGGTATTACTTCTTCAAAGGAATATGCAGAACTTGAGTGGCCTATCGACATTCTGATTACTGTCGTTTGGGTCGTCTATGCCTACGTATTCTTTGGCACTATTATTAAAAGAAAAATAAAGCATATCTATGTTGCAAACTGGTTTTTTGCGGCTTACATCTTAACGATTGCCGTCTTGCATATTTTTAACAGTCTGGCAGTACCGGTTGGTTTTCTTAAATCTTATTCATTGTACGCGGGTGTCCAGGATGCCATGGTGCAATGGTGGTATGGCCATAATGCTGTTGGGTTTTTTCTGACATCAGGTTTTCTTGGCATGATGTATTACTTTGTGCCAAAACTAGCGGGTCGTCCGGTCTATTCTTATCGACTTTCTATCGTCCATTTCTGGGCACTGACCTTTACTTATATCTGGGCCGGGCCACACCATCTGCATTACACCGCTTTACCTGATTGGGCACAATCTCTGGGTATGGTGATGTCGATCATTCTTTTAGCGCCATCCTGGGGCGGCATGATCAACGGCATGATGACCTTGTCAGGAGCTTGGCATAAGTTGCGTACCGATCCTGTGCTACGCATGTTAATTGTATCTTTATCGTTTTACGGCATGTCTACATTTGAAGGGCCGATGATGGCAATTAAAACGGTTAATGCGCTCTCGCATTACACCGACTGGACCATTGGGCATGTACATTCCGGTGCGCTTGGTTGGGTCGCATTTATTAGCCTCGGTTGCATGTATTACCTGATTCCACGGCTATATGGACGCACAATTTACAGTGTCAAATTGATCGAAGTCCATTTCTGGGTCTCTACCATTGGTATCGTACTTTACATCGTTGCGATGTGGGTTGCCGGTATCATGCAAGGGCTAATGTGGCGCGCGGTTAATGACGATGGCACCTTAACATACAGTTTCGTTGAGTCAGTTGAAGCGATGCATCCTTTCTACATCATACGTTTCCTTGGGGGTGTTTTATTCCTGTCAGGAACATTGGTAATGGCCTATAACATTTGGAAAACAATTGCCGGAAGCGAGCCTGTTACGGCACCAATTCCAGAGCCTGTTGGCGCACATTAAGGAGATAACAAGATGGCGTTACAGCACACACAAATAGAAAAAAACATTGGACTAATGATGTTCTTAATCATCTTGATGATTAGTGTCGGCGGTTTAGTACAAATTATTCCCTTGTTCTTTATGCAGTCAACGACTGAGCCAGTAGAGGGACTAAAACCTTACTCAGCGTTACAACTCTCTGGCCGCGACATCTATGTCAGTGAAGGATGTTACCTATGTCACTCACAGATGATAAGACCGTTCCGCGCCGAGGTAGAACGCTATGGGCATTATTCTTTGGCTGGTGAATTTGTTTATGACCGTCCTTTTCAGTGGGGTTCAAAACGTACTGGACCAGACTTGCATCGTGTCGGCGGTCGATACAGTGATGAATGGCATCGAGTGCATTTAACTAATCCACGCGACGTTGTGCCCGAGTCGATTATGCCAGGTTATCCGTGGTTTGAAACGACGATGCTTGATGCAAGTGATATCAAAACCAAGATGGAAGTTCTGCGTAATTTAGGCGCGCCATATACTGATGATGAAATAGAAAAAGCACCTGCTGCACTTGAAGGCAAGAGCCAAATGGATGCAGTGATCGCTTATCTTCAGGTATTAGGCACATCTGTTAAAACGAGACGTTAATTATGAGCTTATTATTTTCTATGTGGACGGTATTGGTAGCGGTTGTTTTTTTAGGGATAGTCTTATGGGTGTTTCTGGGAAATAAGGAAGAGTTTGATGAAGCAGCTCAAATTCCATTTGAAGAAACGGATGAACCTTTAATAGAAGCGGATTCAAAGGAGAAAAGCCATGGCTGATTTTACAAGTGGGTTTTGGACGTGGTTTATTAGTCTGGCAACAATCGTAAGTATTATCGGAATTTTGATATTCCTTCTTAAGTGTTCCAAGAGAAGTCCAGATGAAGACCCTGATAATGTAAAAACGATGGGACATGTCTGGGATGGTGATCTGGAAGAGTATAATAATCCATTACCGACCTGGTGGTTTTATTGGTTCATTCTTACGATTGTTTGGGCTGCTGCGTATCTCGTTTTTTACCCTGGTTTGGGTTCTTACGCAGGAGTACTAGGCTGGACACAAGTGAATCAATTAGAGAATGAAATGCAAGTCGCCGAAGAAAAGTATGGGCCACTTTACCAGCAATACTTAAATACAGACATCGCCACCCTTGCGACAGATGACGCCGCTCTAAAAGTCGGTGAACGTCTCTATGCGAGTTATTGTACAACTTGTCATGGTTCAGATGCGCGTGGTGCAAGAGGTTATCCAAACTTACGTGATGATGACTGGTTATATGGTGGCAATCCGGAACAGATAAAGACAACATTAATGCAAGGGCGTAATGGTGTCATGCCGCCTTGGAGTGAAATATTATCATCTGATGATGTCTTCAATGTAACCAGCTATGTTGAACAGTTAGCTGCCAGAGAAGTCGATGATATGCATGCCGCTTCAGGTAAAAAAATATTTAATACGAATTGCGCGATGTGTCACGGTGCAGAAGGTAAAGGTAACGTTATGTTTGGTGCGCCAAACTTGACGGATGAAATTTGGCTCTATGGTGGTTCACAGAAAAAAATCATGGAGTCTATTAATGCCGGTAGAAATGGTGTCATGCCTGCACATAAGGAATTTTTAGGCGAAGCTAAAGTGCATATACTTACGGCCTATATTTATAGTCTAAGCAAGGAATAACAGCATGGAGACATGGGCTCGAATTGGTTCGATGTCTGTTGCGCAAAGGATAGCGACAGTCCTGTGGTTGTCATTTTTGATGGCGGGTATTGCGACCGGGTGTTTTTTTTCAGTGATCGACCCTTTTGAATTACAGTACTGTGTTGATTTTCCCGAGATGAGCCGGACCGGGGCCTATTCAATCGGCTTTTTTCTATTCTGGTTATTGACCGCATCATCCAGTTTGTTAGCTGCATTTTTTATCTATCCGACAAAAGAAAGTAAGCCTTCTGATAGTCTGAATTCATAACGGATAACGTTAGTTTTAAATGCAAACAGAGTCGTCTGACAGTAAACCTACTCCAACAAGTTCAGCACCTAAAACTACTGAACAGTCGCTGTATGAAAAACGCGAAAAAATTTATCCGCGTGAGGTTCATGGTCGTTTCGCAATCTTAAGAACACTCTCTGTTGTCGTTTTGTTAGGACTCTTTTTTATCTTGCCCTGGCTGGAAATGGGCGGGCGGCAAGTTATTTTATTTGATTTGCCGGCGCGTAAGTTTCATGTGTTTTGGCTAACATTTTGGCCACAAGATTTTCTTCTATTAGCTTTTTTATTGATGCTCGGCGCATTTTCATTATTTTTCTTTACGGCGCTTGCCGGTCGATTGTGGTGTGGTTATGCCTGCCCGCAGACGGTATGGACAGAGGTCTACCTATGGATCGAGAGAAAAGTTGAGGGCTCACGTATTACACAGATGCGACTTGATAAGGCAGATTGGTCGCTGAATAAAATATTACGTAAATCGATAAAGCATTTTATTTGGTTGTTAATTGCAGGCGCAACTGCTGTGACCTATGTCTCTTACTTCAGCTCCGAAGAACTTTTAAGTCAGGACTTGTTTTCTTTTCAACTGGGTGGCTGGGAATTGTTCTGGATTGCCTTCTTTACACTTGCAACATACATCAACGCAGGGTTTATGCGCGAGCAAGTTTGCAAATACATGTGCCCTTATGCGCGTTTTCAGAGCGCGATGTTTGATAATGACACACTGATAATTTCTTATGATGAAAAGCGTGGCGAGCCGCGTGGTTCGAGACGATCAGACGTGCACACGGATCACAAAAAAGAATCATTAGGAGACTGTATTAACTGTACTATGTGCGTACAGGTCTGCCCGACCGGTATCGATATACGTGATGGTCTGCAATACGAATGCATAGGTTGTTCGGCATGCATTGATGTCTGTGATGACGTGATGGATAAAATGAGTTATCCAAAAGGACTGATTCGTTACACAACGCAGCATGCAATAGACGGTGAGCCTAGTCGGATATTACGTCCGCGCATAATCATCTACTTTATAATACTCACACTATTCACATCGTTATTTGTTTTTTATATTAGTCAGCGTACCTCTATTGGGCTGGATATTATTCGCGACAGAAATCAACTGTATCGTGAGACATCAGGATTGATAGAGAATATTTATACATTAAAGTTGATTAATAAGGATGAGCAAGATCGAACTTTCGATATTAAAGCGGAAGGTATTGATGATCTCATCTTACTTGTTGATAAATCGACTATACTAGTCGAAGCGGGTACGGTTTATGATTTGCCAGTGCGCTTACGTGCAAAAGAGGAAAATCTAAATGGGCGAAGTACAGAGGTTCGTTTTATTCTTTCGGTGCCGAACGATGATGATCTATCAATTACTGAAGTGGGAAAATTTCTGGGGCCAATACAATAATGTTAAATAATGAATCTCAACAAGTACTTCCTTGGTATAAAGAATCTTACGTTTGGATGATTATATTTTTCCCTCTGCTGGCAGTGATAGGCGGCATTGTGACGACAATCTTAGCGGTTCAATCAGACGATGGTTTGGTTGTCGATGATTACTATAAGCAAGGATTGGAAATAAACCGCACACTAGAAAGAGATCAAGTTGCAGTCGATTATAATCTCGACGCCGACATACAAATTGATCAACAACTTGAAGAAGTCTCAATCTCGATGTCATCAACATCAGACTTTGTTTATCCAGCAAATTTATCAGTTACTTTTTTACATGCCACTCGTTCTGGATTGGATAAAGAAGTGCACATGCTGTTAACACAAAAAAACATTTATCGAGGCAATTTATCTGCTTTAGCTGCGGGTAAATGGTATGTACATATACAATATGATAATTGGCGCTTAATAAAAACGATCATCGTCGATCTTTAAGTTGTAACTATTTTATTCAGTTGCTTGCAAAGACTTTAACGCAGCAATGATTTCCTTACTGTGTTCTTTTGGCTTTACCTTTCTATAAATTCTCACAACCTTGCCATCAGGTGAAATGATAAACGAATGTCGTTTCGCCTTACTCAGAGGGCCAAGCTTCCACGCTGCGCCATAAGACTTGGCAACGACGGCGTGTTTATCAGACAGCAAGACAAAAGGTAAGCTGTACTTCTTTGTGAATTCATCATGACTGCCAACATCATCCGTGCTCAAGCCGATGACTTCGGCGTTTGCCTCGCGAATAGGGTAAATGTCATCTCTAAAGTTGCAGGCTTCTTTGGTGCAGCCGGGAGTATCGTCCTTCGGATAAAAATAGAGCACTAACCATTGGCCGGAATAATCTGCAAGTTTATGTATTCTAGAATACTGGTCGGGCAACTCAAAAGGAGGTGCCAGACTATTCAGCAAGTCATCGGCGCTAGAGTTAAAACTGAATAACATTAAATTAATAGCAATAAATAAGTGTAATTTGAAGGATAAGCATTCTGCTTCCCGGTGCTAAAGTTTGACCATTTTGATGGGTTTTCGCCCAATAGCATACTCAATAATCAGCTATAAAGGTGCATGGATGAAAGAAGCCTATCGACAGCCGTATGTTTTGAAGTAAATTTGTGTAAGTGCCTATCTGATATCAATAATAGTAGTGTGCAATTAGGTGTTTGTCTTTGATAATTGCAGCAAAGAATTTGCAAAGCGAAGTCGCTGAAATAAAAAAGAAAGTAACCTGCCTAACCTTTTGTCAGAATTAGAATTTGTCAGAGTAAGGGGCACACCGGACAGCCTTTTAGAGAAGGTGAGTACCCGACTGGAAGAGACCCATGCAGCGAAGTAGACTTATAGCCTAATTACCTGTCTCATTATTGAGACGTTTCCGTTTTTTTAATTATAAATCTGACTATAAAAAATAATCAATATATTAAAAAGTAATTAAAAAAAGGATTTATATCCGAATATATTCTGTTAGAACTCGGCAAAATGTGAACTGCATCATATTTTCCAGATACATATACTAGCCACATGTATTTTAGACCCTATAGGGTAACAAAGAGGCGGTAATATCTATATTATTAATAATTTAGGTATGAATAGTGCAGCAATATAGGTTGAATAAAAGAAATAAAGACGCTTTTATGTATAAATTATATAAGAATCAATGATTAAGGTCATATGCTCAATTACTTAAAACAAAGAATACGTCACTTAAAGCCGACAAGACCAAAGCTCTTGTACGACGGCGCGACCTCGGGGTATGCACTACCTAAAATGACCGTGTCCGACTCCGTTCAGGCGCTCGAACCACGGATCATGTTTGATGCTGCGGGTGTCGTCACCGGCGCAGAGGTAGCAGCTGATACTGTGGCAGAGGAACAAGCTGAGCAAGCACTCACTTCAGAGAGCCTCGAAGCCCAAGCGGTTAATCAGGAAAATAAAGAATCTGACGAAGTCATTGAAGCCTTAGCCGACCTGGTCCCGCCCGCGGGTCGTAATGAAATTGTTTTTGTCGACAAATCTGTCGAAGATTACACCTCTCTAATTGCCGGTATCAGTTCTGATGCCGAACTTGTATTTATCGACTCAAGTTCAGATGGTCTCGAACAGATTGCGAATGTTTTAAATGGCCGTAATGATATCGATGCCATCCATATCGTCTCACACGGTGATGCGGGCCAGCTTCAATTAGGCAATACAGTACTCACTCAGGAATCAATGCAAGGTGAGCATGCCGATGAGTTGGCCACTATCAAAACAGCATTAGGCGAATCAGCCGATATCCTTATTTACGGTTGTAATTTCGCCGAAGGTGAAACGGGTCTAGCGGCAGCAAATGCCTTGGCAGAATTGACTGGCGCCGATATCGCCGCCTCGGAAGATTTAACCGGTCATGCAAGTCTGGGTGGTGATTGGGATCTGGAACAACATGTTGGTGAGATTGAAACGGAAGTTTTTATTTCAGAGCAGGCCACAGAGGTCTATGTCGGTACGCTTCTGACCGTAGTGGATGCTAATACTGTGACGGCAACAGATATAACGACGGAAATGTCGCCCGCGGGTAATGGATTGACGATTACAAATGAAGCTATTCCTAATGCAGGAGATGATGCTGCTGTTGGGCAATTCACGAATGGTGGAACACTAGGTATAGATTCGGGCGCAGTCTTTAGTACGGGGGAAGTAGAGGCACTCGTAAGCGCAAGTAACATTGCTTTAAATATCGATAATCAAAATTTCAATAGTGACGATGATCAGCTTGATCTGGTGGTGAATGGTGATCAAGTCGATCGCTCAGAATTCACACACAATTTTCAGACTGACACAGGCATTACTAAAATCGCCATTCAATACGTCTTTGCTACAGACCAAGATCCAGCCTTGATACCAACTTCAGGCAAAGGAGCAAACAAGGATTATAACGATGCTTTCGCCATATCCATTACGGATGACATTAATGGCAGTGGTGACCCATTAGGTAAGCCAAATCCAGCGGTTTGGACCGAGGTTGCCGGAGACAGTATTTTAAGTCTTGATAGTGCTGGTGAATTCACTAGGGGTTATTTGGGTGCCGACGGTTCAGGTCATGGAACAGGTTTTGACTATATTACTGACGTCAAAACTGGGGTAGCGACGGTTACTGATGCAACGCTCTACCACATGAAGTTTGAACTAGCGGATTATGAGAACTCTGAAGTTGATACCGCCGTATTCGTTTCTTACTTTGGTTCTTCTCTTTCTCTCGATGCAGATGCAAATGATGATAGCGGCGCTGCTGGTTTTGATTATCAGGACGCCTTCAACTATGACCCTGCCAGCACGGGTATTTCAATAGTTGATAGTGATGCTACATTAACAAATTTCGATACAACAAATATTACCTCAGCAACCGTCACTATTAGCACAGGGTTTGATAATACTAGCGCTAACACTCCGCCTGTTACAGGCACCGGTGACCAACTAATATTTTCAGACACAGGTACTATTTCAGGTAGCTATGATGCGGTTACCGGTGTCCTGACTTTAACAGGGGCTGATACAGCAGCAAATTATGAAGCCGCATTAAAAAGTATCTTGTTTAATACACAGTCAGACACAACTGGTGCACGCGCTATCTCCATTGTTGTAAATGATGGGGTGACTAATAGTAATACGGCAACATCCACTATTACTGTTAACAGTGTTAATCAGGCGCCCGTCGCTAATGTTGATACCGCGATTACTAATGAAGATACCGTATTAAATTCGTCAGTCGATGTCGATGTAAACGATACCGATGTGGCTGGTTCAACACTTACAGTTACTGCAGGAACATTTGCAACAACACAAGGTGGCAGTATCACAATTGCTGCAGACGGCAGCTATAGCTATACACCACCGGCGAATTTCAATGGTGATGATACTTACACCTACACTGTCTCGGATGAAGGCGGTTTAAGCGATACAGCTACCTTAACTATTACAGTTAACCCGGTTAATGACCCGCCAGAGGCGACCGACGATATTGGCGTCACTACTGAAGATACGCCTCTAAATAACATTAATGTGATTGCTAATGATACTGACATCGAGGGCGACACATTGAGTGTGACCGCAGCTAGTGCCACGAATGGCACGGTCAGTATCAATGGCGATAATAGCTTGAACTACACTCCCAACAGCAACTTTAGTGGTGTCGAAACCATCACCTACACAATTGAAGATGCCAACGGCGGTACCGATACAGCAAGTGTAACGATCACTGTTAATGCAGTGAATGATCCTACAGTCGCATCTGATGATGTGATGAACACGGTTAAAAATACATCAGTCAGTTTTGATGTCACAGCAAATGATACGGATGTGGATCTTGATACATTAACAGTGACACAAATTGACGGTACTGCGATTACTGCGGGAGGCGCAGCAGTCACAGTAGCCAACGGCTCAGTAAGTTTAGCCGCTGATGGCAAGACACTAACTTTTATACCGACGTCAAACTATGTCGGCGCAATCAGCTTTAGTTACACCGTGAGTGACGGTGCGTTGTCGGATACAGCCAATGTAACAGGCACTGTTGGCGACTCTAACGCCGCCCCCATTGCGGTAGATGACAGTTTTACCGTTGATGAAGACACCACCACCGGCACACTTGATTTAATTAGTAATGATACTGATGCCGATGGTGACACACTCAGTGTGCAATCCATTGCAGGCACTACCTTAACCCCGGGCACAGCACAAACGATTACTGTGACCAACGGCACCGTTAACGTCAATGCAGCAGGCGTGATTACGTTTACCCCGGATACAAACTACAACGGCAGCATCAGTTTTGACTACGTAGTCACCGACGGCACAGTGACTGACATTGGCACGGTAACAGGTACTGTGAATGCGGTGAATGACCCGACCGTCGTTGTCAGTGGTCAGAGTTACACGGGTGATGAAGGCGACACGGTGACCAATACCTTGGTCGCAACGGACGCGGACGGTTTAACCGACGGCACGGTGTTTACCAATACTGCTCCGGGAGTTGCCGGCGCGAGCGCGACGATTAACCCCGACACAGGCGTATGGAGCTACACCCCGGTCAACACGGACTGGTTCGGTACGGACAGTTTTACGGTCACGATTACTGATGATCAGGGTGGTACGCAAACGCAAGTCATCAGCGTGACCTTAACAAATGTAAATGACCCGACCATCGTTGTCAGTGGCCAGAGTTACACGGGTAATGAAGGCGACACGGTGACCAATACCCTGGTAGCAACGGACGCGGACGGTTTAACCGACGGCACGGTGTTTACCAATACTTCCCCGGGAGTAGCCGGCGCGAGCGCGACGATTGACCCCGACACAGGTGTGTGGAGCTACACCCCTGTCAACGCGGACTGGTTTGGTACGGATAGCTTTACGGTCACGATTACTGATGATCAGGGTGGTACGCAAACACAAGTCATCAGCGTGACTTTAGCAAATGTGAATGATGCCCCAGTCGCAACTGACGATGTGATGAACACGGTTAAAAATACATCAGTTAGTTTAGACGTCACAATAAACGATACGGATGTGGATCTTGATACGTTAACAGTGACACAAATTGACGGCACTGCGATTACTGCGGGAGGCGCAGCAGTAGCAGTAACCAACGGCTCAGTAAGTTTAGCCGCTGATGGTAAAACAATAACCTTTGATCCGGACAACGGTTACAAAGGCCCAATTAGTTTTAGTTACACTGTGAGTGATGGCACCTTATCGGACACAGCAAATATAACAGGCAGCGTTGGCAATACTAACGCCGCCCCCATTGCGGTGGATGACAGTTTCACCGTTGATGAAGACACCACCACCGGCACACTTGACTTAATCAGTAATGATACTGATGCCGATGGCGATACGCTTAGTGTGCAATCCATTGCAGGTACTACCTTAACCCCGGGCACAGCACAAACGATTACTGTGACCAACGGCATCGTTAACGTCAATGCAGCAGGCGTGATTACGTTTACCCCGGATGCAAACTACAACGGTAGCATTAATTTTGATTACGTTGTCACCGACGGCACAGTGACCGACATTGGCACGGCAACAGGTACTGTGAATGCCGTGAATGATGAACCTACCGCCTTGGCGCTGGGCTCTGTGGCGCAGACCTTGCCGGAGAATACGAACACCGCCAGCGACGTGGTGTTAACGGCCATCACCATTACTGACGATGCGCTCGGCACCAACACGATTACCTTGTCCGGTGCGGACGCGGCAGACTTTGATGTGGACGGCAGTGGCAACCTGGTCTTAAAGGCGGGCACCGCGCTCGACTTTGAATCAGGCAAGACCACCTATAACGTCACTGTGAATGTTGATGACACGAGTATCCCTGGTGGCGCGTTAAGCCAAAACTATGTGTTAACGGTTGGTGATGTGAATGAAGAACCTACCGCCTTGGCGCTGGGCTCTGTGGCGCAGACCTTGCCGGAGAATACGGACACCGCCAGCGACGTGGTGTTAACGGCCATCACCATTACTGACGATGCGCTCGGCACCAACACGATTACCTTGACCGGTGCGGACGCGGCAGACTTTGATGTGGACGGCAGTGGCAACCTGGTCTTAAAGGCGGGCACCGCGCTCGACTTTGAATCAGGCAAGACCACCTATAACGTCACTGTGAATGTTGATGACGAGGGTATACCCGGCTCAGCGGGCATCAGTGAGAACTTTACCTTAACGATTAGCGATGTCGATGAAGTGAATCCGATCGTTCCGGCGACGACGACCATTGGTTACGATGAGAATAACGGTGCGGGCAGTGTTGGCAGTGTCACGATCAGTGACAACGTGGCGGTGACCACGGCAGCGTTTGTTGGCGGCACGGGTA
>Ga0209630_10000090_pt1 | contig 101973 bp, 62 predicted proteins | sample COG_01_FD_184745 | JGI IMG/M metagenome (GOLD analysis project Ga0209630, IMG submission 184745) | Pelagic Microbial community sample from North Sea - COGITO 998_met_01 (SPAdes) (version 2) | ecosystem: Environmental > Aquatic > Marine > Neritic zone/Coastal water | place: Helgoland, sampling...
TTTAGTACGCTCTTCTTCTTCTTCGCTAAAATCCAACATCGCGTTTACGATCAACTCGTTCCAATCAACGCTATTCGGAATCGCCCCGTACCTCGCCCCTCGTTCCACTAACATTAAATCCATCATCGACCGTACTTTTCTCACTCTTTTCTCGCTCCGCATGGGATCTCCGCGATCTCCTTCGCTCCCGACGAACACCAGCGGAAACTCGCGATAAAAATACTTCCTCTTCCCTTGCTCTTCGATCAAGTGTTTCCTTGCGGCTAAAAAAGTTTCGTCCCGATCGCTGTGCGTGGTCAACCTCGCGCGGTACGCGGTCAACTTCACGTCGACGACAACTGTCGACCGACGCTCGTACACCGCACGCGACGCGAACCCGATCGAGAGCAGACATACGAGCAGCACCAATCCTATTGTTTTAGAAAAAATATCAGATCAGAGATGTGTTTTTCCGAGAAAAAAAAACGCTCAGCTTGGGTGCAAAAGATACAAAAAAAGAAAGAACTCCTCTCCGTGCATTAGTATTCGAAAGTAGGGGGAGAAAAGAGCGCCAAAGTCGTTTTCATCGCGCACACACCTGGTCGTCGACAACTCGCCCGCGCCCAACATCGCGCGACTCTGTTGTTCGTATTATTCCTGTCGTTTGTTTTCGTCAAAGCATCATTTTTGCACATGTGTGCATGTGTGTTGTGCGCGAATAATGCGCTTCAAAAAGAGACGTTTTTTTGGTCTATTTTTAGGCAAAAAATCGTCAAAAATTCATCATCATGCGACGAGAGGAAAAACGAACAAAGTTTTCCTCGACCAACGAGTCCTCGCGGGAAAAACAACAAAAAGCGAAACGATGTCTCTCTTCTCTTCTCACCCCAGTCACGAAAACCGCGTGCGCGTTAGATAAGGCTTTCGCGGCGACGATTGAAGGGAGCAGCAGTCTCGGGGAGAGTCATCGCAGTGCTCGCATTCATCACGTTCATCATTCGCATCATCGTCGTCGGGAAAATTCAAATTTTGGAACAATGTTCTTTGAGAGTCCGGGAATGCCGAGGATGAACTTGGCGAACGATTTCGGCGATGATTTCGCAGAAATGAGAGGGACGAAGAGAAGTTGGGAGGAGGAGGATTTGCACACGCCGGCGCCGAGGCAAACCACGACGGCAAACAACGCGACGACGACGACGAGCTGTTTTTTTCCTCCTCCTCATTCGACGAGCGGAGACACGAAAGAGAGAATAAAAAATTTTCGCAACGACGACGATATCGACGACTTTGACGATTGCTTTTCCATCGGTGTCCGAATGCAGAGAATGGAGGAAAATGCGAGTGGCAGAGCTACTCAATCTGTGACGAGTATTCCGAGCGAAGTAGACGCTTCGCAGGGAGGGATTCCCATGATTGACTCGAACGCGGTGAAAAAATTGTTACTCGAGGATGAGAACGGCGTAGTTTTGATCGATTGTCGATACTTTTACGAGTACCGAAACGGTCGCATATCGTCGAGCCATAACGTGGTGTTCCCGGACGACTGTCAGAGAGGTTTCATAATTGCCAGAGATAAACTGCTGAATTGTGCGAATCATAGAAATAGCGAGAAGAGGGATTTGGTGTACGTCTTTTACGACGACGGCGAAGCGAACGCGATGGCGATGCATCACCGAGCCACGCAGTTATTTCGACACATCAGAAACTTAGACAGATTGGATAACATGCGCACGTATCCAAACTTGTGTTTCCCAAACATGTTCGTTTTGAAAGGAGGATTCAAGGCGTTCATCGAGTCGTCGAGAGATCGAGAATGGGAAGACGACCATCGAATATTTTACGAAGGTAGTTTTGTCTCCATGGACGATTGGCGTTTCTCGAACGAGACGAAAGAGTTGCACAATCAAGTCGTCAAGCGATGGATTTTGGCGGCAGCCGCGCAAAGCCTGAACGATTTCCCGACTCGAGTGTAAGAATATGAATGTTGTACATGTAAAATAATCGTTAAATGGTAAAAGAGTAGAAAAAGAAAGGGACTTCTTCGTCGCGTTGTATATAAAAAATGTATTTAATAAGAAACAAAATTACGATGATGATGATCAACGCTCATATGCGTTTAAACTACACGCTCCTCGCGCGTGGGTCAAGACTACTCCTACACCTCCTACTCCTACTCCTACTACGAAGACAAATTTTACGCCGCGGCGCTCCCTCCTCCGTTATTATCCTCGGAAGGAATCAACTTCAACGCTTGCGACAAAATCGAACTCGCCGCCTCGGTCATCTCCGGGATGACTGAATCCGGCCCGCACCACGATTCAAACAAAGCCCCGCACAGCCTCTCGTCCTTAATCGACTCTCCAATTTTCTTTCCTCTCAATCTCGTCGTCAACGTGCCGCTCTCGTTCGTGCTAAACGTCAAACTCGCGCCCTTTTCGATTTTCACGCTCCGAAACATCGACTTAAACATCTCCAACGCTTCCTTCGCTTTCTTCTCCGACTCCTCGTTCCCGCCGCTCTCCGCTCTCGATCCTAACTTTTTCTCTATATTAACCGCGATCGCCTTCGCCACCGACTCTCCGCTCACGTCTCTCACGAACGTCAGTCGCACCGTTTTCGCAATCGAACAGTCGTTCGCCACCGCGTCCAACGCGTCCTCTTCTCCCTCGTGTTTCTTACACGCTTTCGGTAGGAAATACAACCCAATCACGTACACGTCCACGTTCAACATGGCGGCTACTTTTTTCCTCCTCACCCCGCCGGCGATGAGCGGCGCGTTCGATTCTTCCTCGTCATCTAGAATATGATGCGACGGCACTTTCACGCTTTCTCCTTTTTTCCCGTACGGGATGTCGAGCAAACGCGTCACGGTTGCGCTCGCGAGAAAGAACTTTCTTTCGCTTTTTCTTCGGAATCTCGTTAAAATTCTTTGCTTCCGAATCCTCCTTCGTTGCTTCTCCTCGTCAAGGAGTTCTCCTTCTTCGTTCCTCGCCGTCGTCGTCGTCAGTGAAGAAGAGACGCGCTGTTGTTGTTGCTGGCGGTGGTGGTGTTGCTGCCGCTGCTGCTGCGGAGAGGAGGAGGAGGAGGACATGTCTCTCTTTTTGTTTGGATAAAATGGAAAATCCTCTGCCTGCTTTGTGTGTATTAGATATACAAAAAGGAGCAGCGCGTGGTAGTATTCTCCTCCCCGGCGCCTTTTTCCAGAGAGCAAACTACAAATGCGCGCCTCTCTCTCTCGTTTCTCTCTGAATCTCTCTCTTCTTATGCTTTTATTATTATGCCGCAACGAAAGAGTGCTTACGCTCCAAGCGCACTTATTCGCTCTTGTTTGAATTTTTGTCTCGAAGGAATTTTTTTTTCACAGGACAGCCCTAAACGCTGCTGTCAAGAGGAACCACAGAAAGGAAATTCGCGCGCACAAATCCATCACTCTATTTGCTGTTGGTTCCGAACGTACACACGCACATCTACGCATAAAAATGGGCTTTGCAAACGTGTGGGGGTCTCACCCGAAAGATAACGCCAAAGGCGGTCGAGCTTGGTACGTGGGCGATGTTCTGTTTCCGAATGAGATGATGAGAGAGATTTTTTTCTCTTTGTTTTGTGCCTTTTTTTTCTTCCGTGCGGCTGCCGAGACCCCATGACGAGCGAGGGTGGCGACGAGACGATGAACCAAAAGCGCGGCGAATTTGTGCGAACGGATTTCAGCGCGAAATAACGCGCGTCGATATAGTTTCCATTCGATTTCGCAATCGCAGAGACGATCGATCGGCGGTGTACAACGAAGGGTCCCTCTTTGCGCACTCGGCGCGCTTTAATCGATTTTTCCTCTTTTTTTCCTCTTGAGCTTCCTCCTTTGGTGGACGAGACTGACATTTTTACTCTTCTTGTGTTATTCTTGTAAACTTCAATAAACAGCCGCGTGTGCTCTAACCAACACGCGATCATCCGCAAATACAACATCATGATCTGCCGTCAGTGCTTCCGCGAGTACGCCAAAGACATTGGTTTTGTCAAGAACAACTAAAAGAAAAGAGAGAGAGAGAGCGCTCTCGACCACGTTTATATACATGTAAATAGTTGTGTTTAGATTCTGTAGCGGGTATAGAAGTCTTTCGTTGTAAGAGTTTACTTTGAACGTAGAGACGAATAATAAGAGAGAAGAAGACTGTAGCGCACTCTTCACTTTCTATTACAAATACAAATATATACTTTCTTCTTGTGACCGCTTTGTTTTTTATACACCGCGCACGTCGCGAGCCTGTGTCTCTTAAAATTGGTATCAACCGCCGCGACGCTTTTTTACGAACGATATTACTGTTATACAAAAGAAGGGGATACTACGCGCGAATATGATCTACACAAACTCACGCGTGGTACTCCATGTACCTCGCATTCTCCAATTCTTTCCTCTTCCACTTCTTCATCTCCAACCGTAAAACGACCGCGCTATCCGGTTCGATCCTCTTATAATACTTCTCAATCACCTCGCCTTTCTCGAACGCGAATTTCCCAGTCGGGTCGCAATAAAACTTAATCGCCTCCTCGTTGTTCGTTTGGACGTGTAAATACGCGTCCACTATGTTCTCATCTTCGCTCGCTTCGTTTAAACTGTTCATTAATAACCTCGACCCGATGCCTCGAGCGCGGTGCGGCGCGTACACGCCCAGCGTCATTATGTACATTCTTGCCTTGTCTGGTAATTTTGGATGTTTTTCCAATCGAACGGCGATGGCGCCGGCGAGCTCGTTAAATGCATTTTCATCTTCATCATCTCCTTCTCCTCTCGCGTACGCTAATGCCGTGCACGTCCCAGCCGCCGCGGAGTCCCGGTAAAACGATTCCTGCGAGTGATATAAGAAGAGAACAATGTCAATAAAAACAGTTGCACCATCGCGCTTAAAAAGAGAGAATAAGAATGGAACGGAAAACGACGTACCGCGTACTTCACCGGAAAGAGCACCGCGTTGAGCTTCCTCAAATCGTGCGCGGTCGTTTCGTCCAAGCGTTTGAGAAGTATCTCGGACAACGAATGCGCTTCTTTCATTTAAATACTGAGAGTAATGTGTGTTTTACGTGTTCGATTCCTTTTGAAATGTCCGCACTTTAAATGAAGCGATTGGTGATGATGTTCTCGTCTCTCTCGATATCCTCGCCTTTTCTGCGCGCGCCATCATCACTCGGGAGGAAGAAAAGGGCGAGTTTGAAACCTTTTTTACCCGTGGCGAGATATGGGAGCGATGCTGCGACGAATAACGAGGATGACGACGAGAAGTTTCTGTCCTTGCTCGAACGCATCACGCTGTCGCTCCGAATCGAATCCAGACATCAATTCTCCAACGTCGAGGGGAAACAGATGCCGTTTTCAGCGTTCGCGAGAGCGTACTTTCCGAAAATAGTCGTAAACGTGGAAAAGGAAAAAGAAAGAGCAGTTTTAGAAGGGTTCGCGAAATACGAAACGTTGACGAGAGAAGAGAGAGAAACGGTGGTCAAAGAGGCTGGGATTTTGGTGGAGAGATTAGTCTCTCGCGAGAAGACGAAGACGAAGGAGAAGAGTCGAGCGAACGACGCGGCGAAGGCGGCGGCGACGGTTGAATCAGCGGCACCATCTGTCGTTTCTTCTTCATCTGTTCACGCGAGGGCGGGGTCTTCGTTTTCGGATATCGCTCAAAGTTCTCCGCTCGCTCGTCCGTCTCCTTCTTCGAGCGGTACGAGTACGAGCAGACAGATATTACCGAAGGAACGAGCGATTGGAAAATCGTTCATCGTGGACACGCCGCAGTGGGAACACGCGCTCAAAGAAGACGCTCGCAGGAGGAAAGAGTTGGAAAAAGTAGTCGAGCAAAAGAAAGATGAAGGAGCGAAGAAAGAGAGAGACGACGAAAAGAGCGCGAATGTAAACGCGACGGCATCGACTCCTCCCGTAAAAGTGCAAGATTTCGGAAGCGAGGAAGAAGATGAATCGCAAAAACAAGGCACGGACGAATGGAAGGCGTTGCGGGCGACTCGATTAACCGCTTCCGCGTTTTCCAACGCGGTTGGGTTTTGGCGGGACGGGAGAAACGCGCTTTGGGAGGAAAAATTAGGGATTGGCATTCCGTTTACAGGAAACGAAGCCACCGAGTGGGGGACGAAAACGGAAGACGAAGCGTGCGAGGCGTACGCGGCGTTGACCAACGCGAGCGTGAGCCATTTACTTTTTCGAGCGTTGAGTCCGGACGAGGCGGAGTTGTGGATGGGTGCTTCACCGGATGGGTTAGTCGTCGCTGCGACGACCGATGCGGCGGAATATAAATCCGAAGTCGCGAATAACGGGGACGCGAGCGATAGTTTGAACAACAACGAGCGCGGGATACTGGAGGTGAAATGTCCGTTCAATCGCGGGAAACCTCTAGAGGCGAAGCCGTACCCGAAAGTACCTTGGTATTACGTCCCGCAGGTGCAAGGTCTGATGGCGGTTTTTGATCGCCCGTGGGTGGATGTTTTCGCGTACACCGTGAATAACGGCTGCGCGATATATCGCGTCAAAAGAGACCGCGAATATTGGGCGCAAATGTACGAAGCGTTGTCGGAGTTTTGGTGGCAGCACGTCGTTCCGGCGAAACACGCAATGCATCGAGGATTGGATTTCGAAAAGTATCGACCGAGCGAGGAACATCACAAGTGTCAAACGCTGAAAGTCAAGAGTCAACGGATCGCGAACGAAAGCACCACGTGGGTGATTTCGAAAAAAGATTTAGACGAGATCATCGCCAGGCATCGAGCGACAAAAAAAGCCGCTGAAAATAATAACACGAACGCGTCGGAGGAAGAATTTGTCGTTTTTGACTCGACGACGACGACGACGAGAGCAAAATCTTCATCGAATGATGATCAAAGAGTGAGTGATTCGACGAAAAAAGTCTTGAACGAAACCGCGTTAGAGCCGTCTTGGCGCGCGCTGCTCGCCGACGAGTTTCATCAGCCGTACTTGGAGTTCGGTTTAAACGAATTCCTCGACGATGAGTTTCAGAACAATAAAAAAGTATTCCCACCGAAAGATTTGATATTCAACGCGTTTGAAAAAACGCCGGTGGATAAAGTTAAAGTCGTCATCGTCGGTCAAGATCCGTATCACAACGATGACCAAGCTATGGGATTAGCGTTTTCCGTGCCTCGCGAGACGACAAAAATTCCGCCTTCGTTGAAGAACATTTTCAAAGAATTAGAAGAGGACACGCGTGAAGCGCGCGAGAGAGGCGACGAGGAAGTGGAGTTTACGATACCAGCTCATGGCGATTTAACCAAATGGGCCGAACAAGGCGTTCTGTTGTTGAACACATCCTTGACCGTGCGCGCGCACGAAGCAAACTCGCATTCGGGAAAAGGATGGGAGACTTTCACCGATCGCGCCATCGAACAACTTTCGCAGAATACTGAAAACGTCGTGTTTTTACTTTGGGGTAAGAACGCGACGTCCAAAGAACGTTTGATAGCAGAGGGACACAACCATTTCATTTTGAAATGCGCACATCCGTCTCCTCTGAGCGCGTCGAGAGGTTTCTTCGGGTGCCGCCACTTTTCGCAAACGAATGAGTTCTTGCGCGAAGTAGGCCGCGAAACGATCGATTGGCGTTTGTAGAAATGAAGGAGGGAATGAGTGTGAGTGTATTTCGAAATTTGTGATTGTCGCTAATCTTGTTGTCGTACTGATATCTTTGTTACATAGTTATATATCATGTGTGTATTACTTTTTCTCAAACGCCACGTCGTAAATCTCTTCGTACGATTCCACAAAGTGCACCGTCAATCCTTCTTTGATTTCCTCCGCGAGCTCCTCGTAATCTTTTTGGTTTCCTTTCGGAAACACGAGCTCTTTAATGCCCGACCGTCTCGCAGCCATAGTTTTCTCTTTCACGCCGCCGATCGGTAAAACTCGACCGGTTAAAGTTACTTCACCAGTCATCGCCAAGTTTGCTTTGATCGGTTTCTCAAGCGCGAGCGAAAGCATGGCGGTGATCATCGTGCATCCCGCGGACGGCCCGTCTTTTGGCGTGCCTCCGTGAGGGACGTGTAAATGTACGCTCGCGTCCGCGAAGAAGGTGTTTTCTGGTTCCTTTTTCTCCAAAAGCGTTCTCGCAAACGTAAACGCGATTTGCGAGGACTCTCGCATGACGTCGCCTAAGGATCCCGTGACCTTCAAATTGCCTTTACCTGGACTCGATTCGATTTTCGCGCACTCGACGTACAAGGTAGACCCGCCCATGGCGGTCCACGCGAGGCCGGTGACCACGCCAGGTGGCGTGTGCTCGTAAAACCGCTCGCTTTGGAACGGTGCTTGACCGACGTAATCGACTAAATCGGTTTCGTTGATCTCGTACGCCTTCTTCGATTCTTCATTTTCTTTATTTTCAGTCGTCGTCGCTTCGTCGTCCACGGCGATTTTATACGCCACCTTGCGGTAAATCTTCTCGAGATGTTTTTGCAAATTTCGCACTCCGGCTTCTCTGCAGTACTCTTCGATTAACGTGGACAACGCTTGATCCGTCACAGTCGCTTGTTCGTCTTTGACTCCGGTTTTATTCTTGGCCTCTTTCTCGAGGTACTTTCTCGCGATTTCTTTCTTCTCGTCCGCGATGTAACCTGACAAGCGAATGACTTCCATCCGGTCGAGAAGCGGACCCGGGATGGTATCCAAGATGTTCGCGGTGCATAAGAATAGAACTTTGGACAAGTCGACCGGGACGTCCAAATAGTGGTCTAAAAACGTCCCGTTCTGTTCTGGATCCAACAATTCTAACAACGCCGAACTCGGATCGCCAGAGAAGCCACGACCGATTTTATCGACTTCGTCGATTAAGACCACCGGGTTCGACACGCCCGTGGATTTTAAACACTGAACGAGTTTTCCGGGCATGGCACCGACGTAAGTTCGACGATGGCCTTTAATTTCGGCGACGTCGGACATGCCGCCGACAGAGAATCGGAAGAATTTCCGATCCAGCGCCTTCGCTATAGACTGGCCGATGGACGTTTTCCCGACACCGGGTGGCCCTACCAAGGTGATAATTTTACCTTGCGTCGTGCCTCGCAACTTCCCGACCGCAATGAACTCGAGTATGCGTTCTTTGACGTCCTTCAAGCCGTAATGGTCGCCATCGAGAATGTCTCTGGCGTGCGCGATGTCCAACTTTTCTTCGCCGACGACGCCCCACGGGAGAGACGTGAGCCATTCCAAATAGTTTCGGGTGACGTTAAACTCCGAGCTCGATGGTTCTAATCCGGACAACTTTTGAATTTCTTCGTCGACGACTTTGACCGCTTCCTCCGGCGCAAACTCGCGCTTCGGCGCGAACTTTTTCGTAAACTTTTCAATCATGGCTGATTTATCGTCTTTTTCCAATCCGAGTTCTTTCTTAATCGATTTCAACTGTTCGTTCAAGAAGTACTTCCTTTGATCGGCGGATATTTTCTCCTCAACCTTCTTCCCGATATCTGCTTGGATTTTACCGATTTCGACTTCCTTCTTGAGCAACACCAAACTCGCGTCTAAACGCTCCGGAACCGACATCGTCTCTAAAATCTCCTGCAACTTGTCGTCGTCCGCGGAGGTCATGCTCGCGGCTAAATCGGCCAACCGCGCCGGGTCTTGAAAATCGTTAAAATTCTGCGCGAAATATTGCAAAGTTTCCTTGTGCAACGGGTTCGTCCTCAATAAATCTTTAATCGTCGCGACAACCTCGTTCGCCGTGGCTTTCAAAACGTCGCATTCTGGATCGTGTTTTTCATCTTTCAAGTGTTCACAGTTAACAATAGTCACCGGGCTTTTCCTATCCGTGGAGACTTTCTTAATCCGTCGATGGCCTAAGAGCAACAACGTCGCGCCGTTCCCGTCTTTTGAATCCGGATCGGTATCTTGAGACCGGACGATGTTGTGCACTTGCGCGAACGTCCCGATGTCGTGTAATTCCGACGCCGGGTCGTACTCTAAATCACCCACGCTCAGTCCCGAAACGTCTTCTTTCATCGCACCCGCGATTGCCCCGTTATTATTAGTATCCTTGTTGTTATTATTATTACCGTTTTTGCTAGTATTACTGTTGTCCTCCTTTTGGCTTTCCTTCACGCGTTCCTTTTTCAAAAACGCCCCCACGTACGCCTGCCCTCTCTTCTTCATGTCCTCCAATTCCGCCACCAAAGTCATATCAAACGTCCTCACCGGCATAATTATCCCCGGCATAATCGGTCTTCGATCTAACGGAATCGCGATAACTTTCCTGTGCATAGACTCGTGCCCCGACGACACCAACGCGTTCGGAGAAGAATTCGAGGACGAAGCGTCGCCGCCCGAAGCGGCGAAGCCGCCGCTACGACTCCTATCGCTACTGCTCTTCGGCGCGTTCCCGCCTTGTAACTTCGACCCAGACGCTCTCGCTTTCGCTTCTTCTTTGAACAAATTCTTCAAGTGAGACGACAATTTGACGTTGAAATCGCCTTCGGGACATTCTCCGTTGTTGTTGTTGGCGCCGCCGCTGCCGCTGCTCCTTCTCCGTATCGTGCCCTTTCGGGGCGAAACGTCGTCGACACCACTTCGACTCCTGAATGCATCAGGCGTTCCTCGTTTCGAAGAAGTGAAGCACAAAACGTCTCGAAAGAAACGAATATTTTGTTGATGTTGGTGTTGGGTTCGTCTTCGAATCATCCTCTGTGTTCTCCGTTCTTCTTTGAAGTCTTCTCCGCGTTCGCCGACGTGTCCAAACGCAACGAATGTGTTTCAAAGAGAAACGATGACGAGAGACGCGATTCGAGCACGTTTTTCTCCTCGAGCCCGCTCTGCGTCTAACACCGAAACTACTTCGAGAGTACGAGATTGCTCTGTCTGAGTCGTATTCCTGCGTAGTCTCTGTCGCGTGGTAAACAAAACGTGCGCGTGAAATGACGTCAGAAAACGCTTCGAATTTTCTCCATTCTCTCGCTCCTTTCCTTCGCAGCGCTAAAGAGAGAGAGAGAGACGACTCCTCCTGAGAGAATACAAAGAGCGCAACCTCTGCGTCTCACCTAAAAGAAAGTGCACAGATTTTCAAAACGCGTTCAAAGTCTCTCTGGAGAGGAGGAAAAGGCGCGAGAGGAGTCCGTCAAAGCGCGTAAAGATGGTTGATTTTGAAGGCCAAAAGTTCGTGGAAACGTTCACCGTCTCGGTCGTTTCTTCGACCTCCTCGGTCGGTTTTGTGCTCGGGTACCTGTTGCAAGACTACAACTTGATGCGGAATTTAATTTTCGCGGGAATTGTAGCCTCTGTGGTGGTCACGCTACCGAGTTGGCCGTTTTTGAAACGCAATCCGATCGCATGGAGGGAGATCGACGACGAGCATCCTTCGGCGAAAGAAGAGGACGAGATTGAAGAGGAGGACGAGGAAGGGGAGAAGAAAGACAAGAAAGAGAACGCTCTGAAACGAATGATCCGGCGGGTTTTCGTGTAGTAGTTTAATTAGCTAGCTCTGTAATACTTAAACATAGTTTCTTCTAATAGATTAATAATGGTACAACGATACAGTCGAACGAACGAACGGCTCCGCGAAAGCGCTTTCGCCTCGCGACGATACCAACAACCGACTTTGACGGAGGTCTCCTTTTCCTCCTCCTCCTCTCGTGTTTCTTCTTTTCTCCAACAAACCTCACACCTTTCGAGAGAGAGAGAGAGAGATGCTAATACTCGCGGTTAGCTCATCCCTAACCTTCTTCTCTCGTGCACCAACACGTTCTTAATCCGTTCTCGGAACAACTCGTCCCCGCCCGCCGGCGTCGTATACGGCGGCGGTATGGAAATTTCATCCAGGACGATAATCTCTTGGTTTTTCCATCTGCACGGTAACGTTCGCGCTAAGGCGTCGAAGATTTCTTGCGCTTCCTCCGTCACGTTTTCGCCGATGTTATCTGTTTGCGTCGTCATCGTTAAAGAGAGAGAGAGAGAGAGAGAGAGAGGTGTCAGTGGATACAAAAAGACCCGCTCGCGAGAATGGCACATCACCGAAAGGCTGGACGTTCCAAATGAGCGAAGAAACAACACTATCAAACAACACGTTCCATTCTGCGACGGCACAGGATGTGCACTCGTCCACGATCGCGCGAGGAGGAACGCAAAAGAACGCGAGACGACGACGATCGAACGACATCGAAATCCAAAGACGAGCGAATTGCATTCGTACCCGCGACAAACTGCGCCGCTTTCACCGCGGTTTCAAACCGTCTCTCTTGCCTTCCTTTATCGATGACTGGTAAAGCTGCTCGCCCTTCTTCCTCTCCGCGACTGTTCGGCGGCGGAGAGACGGAGTTGAGCACCTTCACATCCGTCTTAGTATTCGCATCGCAATTAATTATCTGCACGTGGTGACTGTTTTGAATATCCCCGGGCGCGCGCAACACCGCCAAACCGAGCGTATCGTCGACCGCGTAGACGACGCCACCGAACGGGTCGCCGCAGGACGAGACGCCGGAGACGGAATTGCCGATTTTGAATGTCGCAGAAGGGAGAGAGGGAGGAGAAGACATGATGTGTGTTGTTGTTGTTTATGAAACGTTTTTTGTGTGCGTGTGCTTTATGAGGGAAAGGACTGAAAAATTCTGCATAATGTGGACGTCAATACGAACGCGCGGAGAAGAGTACGATACTCAGCATCGATCCAACGTATTGAATAAATTAGTAAATATATTTGACGACGTTGGCGATGGCGTTTTCGACGAGTCGTTTCACCGGACTGAGGACGATTTCTTTGAGAGGCGTCGTCGGCGTTTTTTTGTCTAGTTCTTGTTCTTGTTCTTGTTCTTTGAGCTTCTTCGTCGCCGCCCGGGGTCGCTTCCTCTTCCCCGCTTTTTTCTTTGTCGTCGTCGCGCTCTTCTTTTTCTCGTCCACCTTCTTCTTTTTTACTTTGCTCTCGGTGAAGTTCGTTCTGTTGGTCAACCAGACGCACGCGAGTTTCGCGTCCTTCTTGCCGCCTTTCTTGCTCGCGAAATCGCCGTTGTCCAAGTTCACCGTGATGTACTTTCGATTCTTCGTCTTTTTCAACGCCGACTCGGCTTTTTCTTCCTCGGATTTCTTCGACTTGGACCACACTTTCACGTCCTGCTCGTCGTCGAGCAACAGTTTGTATTTTTTGTTCACCGTGTATTCTAAAACCGTTCCAGTTTTCACGTCGCCATTTTTCATCGTAACCGTGACTCTGTCCATGAACCTTCGCATGCGTTCTGGGTTGGCATCTAAAGTGCCTTTACACATCGGGTGCCCGCAGAAGCAGGTAAACGATGTCGTGCCTTCGCCGCCAAAGTGCGCAAAGTTGTAGTCGTAAGTCAGCTCCGTGCCGGATTTGATGTCCTCGGTGGCGAAAATACCAACTCTGGTTTCGTTCGTGGACGCGTCTACCCACCGCTGCGTCTCGCAATTTGGATGGCAGCTCGAATTGATAAATCGAGCGTTGTTGCCACAAAATCGAGCGTCGATGATTTGTGACGGGGTGATTTCCATGAGGTAAAAGTTCGGTTCGTTTTTGCCTTTGCACGCCAACAAACGTCGGGTACATTCCTCTTCGTCGACGATTTCGCCCATGTATTCGACGATAAAGTCACCCTCAAAGACATCTTGTTGTAAGAACAATCCATAGCCGCGATTTTCCGTCAGTTGAACTTTCACTTTTGGTTGAGGGAGGTGTTGAAACGGTCGGTTGGAGCAGTCATCGCCACACGGACACACTCTGGTGTCGCACGTGTATCGCGTTTCGCGGTTGACGCAGTCGTGACCACATCCGAGACGGAGTTTTGGCAATAGCTTCGATGTCAGCGATTTTTTCCCTTTCTCTTCGTTGTTGTTGTTGTTGTTATTATTATTATTATTTAGAGGATCTTCGAGAGTTTCTGGCGGCGTGGCCGGGCCGTTCTCTTCAATAAATTGTTGTTCTACTTCGGCAGCTGATGCTGTCGACGCCATCTTCATCGCCCGCTCAGTCGTGACGTTCGCCATCATTTCTTCTTTTATCGAATGCGGTATCGGTTGACAGTAACACGCCACCGCCTCGCTCGAATGCACCTGTTTCGGCGCTTGACGACACATCCACCGGTTCCTTCGTAACCGTTCAAACGGCGGCGGATCTCTCGCGCTCATCACGTCGAACGATAACTGAAACGGTTTCTCTTCGATGCCTTCGTCGTCGAACAGCGTTTCTAAAGTAGCCGGTTCGTTCCTTTTCCTTTCCTGTTCTTTTCGCGCGTCGAGTTCCATCTTCGCCGCCGCCGCCGCCGCTGTCTTTTCCTCCCTCCTCTTCACTTCTTCGGAAATCTTCTTTGCTTTTTTCATCTCTTTCTCTTCAGCGGCGGAAGTCTTCTTCGCCTCCGCTTTCTTCCTCTTCCCCGTCGAAGACGCTTTCTTCTTTTCCGTCTTCTTCGCCTTTTTTTCTTCCTCCTCCTCCTCCTCCGGTTCTTCCACCACCGCGATCTTCTTCGTGTGCCATTGTAACCCCCCTCTTTTCACATCCGACGGATCCTCCCCGCTTCTCAAACACTCCCACATCTCCTTCACCGCTTTCTTCAACCCGACCGGTTTCATTTTCTTATCGTACCCTTTCTCGCACCCGTCTCGAAAGGACTCCACATCTACTCTTCGAAACATGCTCCCACTGCGAGGAGGAGGAGGAGAAGAAGCGTTCTCGTCCGACTTCTCTAAATACCACATGTACTCGTTCGTCCCGAAAAACTGAATCAATTTCACGCCCTTCGCTTCTAAAAATCCATCCACTTTCTCTCGCACGAATTCCGGCACGTTTCCTTTACACCGAAGGACGTCCACTTCTTGGCACGGCCAAAACGGCGAGCCTTTCACTTTCGCCCACTTGTACCGTTTTTTTTCCGCCAAAATCGCGAGAACACGAATCTCATCATCGCACGTATCGCTCACATCGTCGGGGTTGTTCTTCTTCGTCTTTGTCTTTCGCGGAGAAGAGGGAGAAGAGATCGTCCGCATCTTTTCAAATTCTTCCCCGACTGCATCATCATCACAATCTTCATCGTTAAAATCATCCGGATGTCGCGCGACGACCACGTGCGGAGAAGAGATGCGATTATTACTGTTGCTCTCATCCTTTTCCTCTCCTTTTTCCTCTTCTTTTTCTTTTTCTTCTTTTTCCTCCATGTTTACGTCGTATTTAAGCGTTCGTAGTGCAGAGAATGCGAGAGATATTTTATGAGGGAAAAGAAGAACAGATGTTTTGAATTTGAAAAGACCTCGAGGTAAAAAAAACGCCACATCGAAGACGCGCGAATAAGTGTAGGAAGATCATTTTGTCACGAAACGTTCTTTAAACGAGACAATTGATACAGCGAGTGCCCGATACAGTTCTTTTCCCCACGGGGGTGTCCCGGAGAGCTACATGTACAACTCGTTTTTTTTTGTCTACTTTTGCGGTTATGCGTGTACATATCACGTCACGTCTTTTCGGACGAAGCGTGATGCATATCCTTAACCCTCCCTAACGGGGTACTCTCGAACCGGTCGTACTGCTCGATTCGTTCGTTTCTATACGTATTACTATTGTTATTCTTTTTAACGCAATATTCGTCCCTTTTCGTGCCGTGTTTGAGGCAGAAGGTTTGAATAGGGTCCCGGAGCGGCCTGTGGTCGTCGTCCGTGGAGGAGAGTAAAGAGAGACCGAGGAAGACGTCGGAAATCGGGTCGTCGAGCGCGCGGACGGAGACCGGGTAGATGGCGGGCGCGAATTGGCGGATTTCTCTGGCGAGACGTTCGACTAAGCCTGGGATTTTTGCGCAGCCGCCGGTGACGATGACGTTGAGCCACATCAGCGCTTCCACGGTTTGGTCGCGTAAAGAGTCGTTCGCTTCGTCGTGGTGGACGCTTTGAGCGACGAGTTCGGCGATGCCGCACTGATTTAAGCCGATATCAGACGGGTGGAAGAGGATTTCTGGAACCATGAACCGTTCGTTGACTAATACTAACGATTGGGCGTCCGGGGCGAGTTCCATACTTCCAGCACCTTTCGCCGCTTTCTCTTTTTGTTTCTTTAATTTTCTTCTTCGGGTTTGTAAATCGTCGTCTTCGTTGATTTCGGATTCGGAAGACGAGGCGTCGTCGCCGTCGTTCGCCAAGACAGAATCGGCGAGGAAACCTCTGAGCGTGTTCACGCCGTCTGGGAGGACGTACTTAATAGCGATTTTGTTTTCGCGAATCTTCTTTTTCGCCTCTTTCAACGCTTCGTAAATGTCGCCGTTTTCTTGACAATACACCGATTTCAATTTGACGTCCTCGATTAACGCGAATTCATCCATTACGTTCCATTGTCGATACGAGATTAACTCTTTGAGATAATTCGTCAACGCGCGTCCGCCTAAATTCAATCGTTTTACGTGATGGTCGGCGACTCGCCCGTCGAAAACCGGCGACGCGTGCGCAAAGGAGAACCCGACGTCGAGGACGCATCCAGTCATAGCTTCTCGAGCCCATTTGATTCTTTGCTTCTTCGAAGCGCGTACTCTCGGAGGCGCTTTGTTAAAGCCCATATACTCTTTATCTGTGACATCGTCTATCTCCATCATCGCGTTCTCGTTCTTTTCCTCATCATCGTCATCCCCGTTCTCCAAATCCTCGTCTTTCGTCTGCCACAAATGCGCCTTCATCGCGCACAACGCTCCGGATACGAACACCACGCCTTCAAACCCAAACTCCTCCAACACGATCCTATCCATTTCCTGTCTCGACGTGCTAAAATTCATCGGTGGTTCCGTCATGACGAGCCAACATTTTTTCACCTCCGTCTCCGAAACTTTCAACACCTCGTGTATGCAATGCGCCCAAATATCTTTCTGCAACTGCGAATTGGTCAAATACCCTCTATCGATCGGTCGTCGAACGATGAGACCGTTAATATCTGGAATGTCTTTCGAGTCGACACCTATAATCGTCGCTTTCGTGCCTTGCGGGCGGCACGCGCAGTTCGGGACCAACGCCGTCGGGGAACGTTGGCCCGCGAATCCGATTTTAATCGTATCGCCGCCGTTGTCTAGAACGATGATGTTTTTGTGGATGATTGGAGGCATACTTTTAGTATCACTCGAAGACTTTCCTCCTCCTCCTTTTCCTTTTCCTCCTCCGGTAAAGGACGACGTGTTCTTCGAAGCAGTTTTATCGCTCGACATGAGTCTCGCTGCTTCTACTTTCAAACGAAGTTTGTGTGGAGTTTGGAGTTCTTTCATCAAAGTAGGTAATTTTTAGAGCGGGGCGAAGGGCGGAGCGGATGCGGTCGCATATCGTTTAGCAGCGGGTGGGTTCTAATAAATACAATCATTATCTCTCTAGTTGTTCTTGTTCTTGTTCTTCTTGGTTTCCTGGTCGCGAGGAGGAGTTTGGCCCAGACGACTTTGTCGGTTTGCACGAACACATATTCTTAAAGTCTCGGATGTTCCCGAAGCTCCCTTCCGGGCCTAACACCGACAATAAGGCGACGTAAAACGCCAACGAGACGCACAACGCGCAAACCATGGAAATCATGACGATGGTACCGAATTTTTGGAAGAACGTGATGGTGCAGAAGAAGAGGACGCAGGCGGAGGCGAAGGTGGTGAACGCGGCGGAGGCGATGGGGAAAGCCATGCGAGCGAAAGCTTCTCGCGTTCGGTCGACTCGGGTGTGGACGCCTCGTTCGGCGGCGGCGCAATAGGCGTGGCCCATGTGGATGACAAAATCGACGGATAAACCGATGAGGATGCAGAGGCAAATCCCTTCGAGGAATCCGAGCGTCCAGCCTAAGGAAACGACGACGGAAATGGTCGAGGCGAGGATGGTGCCGATGGAGAAGATGGTGAGTATAGTGACAACAATGTTCGCGGTGGAGATCAACGCGATGCCGAGGGCGATACCTAGACACATCAACGTCGCTTCGCGAAAGTTGTCGTTCATATTCTCGACGGTATCGAACCATCGCCAGGCGCCTCGGTCGGTTTGCCATCCGTTTTTAACTCCAGCCGGGGCCGTTTTGAGTTCCTCGTAAATGAAGGATTCCCACGTTTGCCATCGTTTTTTTAATAACGACGTTTCTTCGTTCCATCCAATATCGAGCGAAAACGAAACGACTGTGAGAAGCATTTTCACAGAATCGTAGGATTCCAGAAGTGTTGTGCCGGAACTGTCGTATCTCTCGTTGTACAACGAATCGATCATTTTCTTGTTGTTTTTCAAATAATACGTGCCCCCGTTGTAGCTCGAACTCCAGTCCATGGTCCATCCATAAATGCATCCTATGAAATTTTCCTGCGGTATCGGCAGTGTTTTTCTCTGCGCGCAATTGTCTTTCCAGGCCCACACGCCAGATGCATATTGGGAATTAAAATCGCACGATGAATCATTGATACATTGATCAGTTCCACCTCCCGTGTTGCGATATCGGGAATCGTCGTTTTCGGACGCCCAAGCCGCGTCCATATCTTCTAACCACGACACAAACGTATCCATCCAACACCTCGACTCGTTCCCGTACGCAATCGCCTTGCCTTTTTGACAAAAGTTGTACAACCATGTTTGCGCCTCTGGCGCGGACATGTCAAAAGTCGTATCGATGGCAAAATTCGGCACCGAGGATGGATCGTTGTAATCGCCGTCGTCTTTCGCTTGCAAACCGAAAACGACGTCCACTTCTATTTGCGATTCGGTGGCGGATTTGAATGAAGAACGCATAACTCGCGAGTATTTCGTCAAAACGTGTTCATCTGGGAGTAACTCGACCGAAGAGTCCGTCGGTAACGATAATTTGGACCCGCCGTAGGACGAGGCGCATCCTAACGCGATGGCGGCAATGACGAGCACGTATCTGAGTTTGTACACGACCGGGAATACGAGCTCTCTAGAGACGTTCTCACTAATTAATCTGCTCTTGTTACCTCTGATACCACCATTCTCGTTTGGTGATTTTTGTTCTTGTCGTTCCTCATCATCATCTTTCGTATCGTCGTCTAAATCTGGTTTCACGCACTGCGGTCGTCTAATTATTTTAGGCATTTCAAAAAATATCGAAAGCATCCACCCGGCCCATTTACTGCCCTCCTCGTATCGCCTTTTTTTCAACTCAATCTTCTTGTCGTGTTGCCATGCCACCGCAGCGGCGAATATGGTCACGTCAAAAATATAATCGAAAACCACCATGCATCCCATAAAAATTGCAAACACGCGCACCGGAGGAATCAACGACCCAGCGGTACTGAAAAATGCACAGGCAGTGGTCGTCGAAGTGAGAAACATGGAATACGTGGCGTCCCAGTAACACATTTTGCTGACATCCTTCGCCGGCGATTTTGGCGGTAGTCGCGCCTTCGCTTGATCCCATTTCGAGAGAAAGACGAAACAATCGTCCGCACCGATGCCGCAGATGACAAACAAACCGATGAAATTCAGAAACGGGAAGAATTTGATCCTCAAAACTGTGTTTAGGAAGAACGTCGCCACCGGGAAGCTCAACACGATTTGCGACACCGCGGCTAACGTTAGAAATAACGAGCCGGTGTGGCAAATAATCATTACCAAGATGATAATAACTGCTCCCGAAGCTAACAGCATATCTCTATACAACTCAATGTCTGTGACGTAGTCGTATAAATCGTTTTGCGACCCGTAAATTGTGTAGAACAAATCGTTGGAGACTTCCAAAACGTTCTTCTTATCGCCTAAATTGACCAAGTATTTCATCGCGTTTTCCATCGAACTTCTCGACCAATCCATGGGTAAATAGCTCCTCGTGGTGACTAAATTTGGGAAATCGCTGGAAAATTTCCCGTTTAGAAACGCGCTGATGTAATACTCGCGCGGCTCAAACGTCACCGCGTCCACAGCATCTTCCGCACCAGGTATTCCCAAATCTGTCGACGTCAATGTCGCGCAAACACCGTTACTATCCGTCGCTAAAACGTCCACGCACGCCAAAACCGCCGTTTTTAAATTCGCGATGACTGTCCCCGATACGGTATTCGTTTCAATCTCTTCGCACGAACTCAACGACAAAACGTGTTTTACCATTTGAGGGTACGAATTCGCGTTATAACATCCCCTCGCGTACATTTGCGTCCCGCTGTCGTCTACCATCGTTTTCGTGTAATACAAAGGCGCTTGATTTTCCAACGACGAATCGCTCAAATAACAGTTTTCCACTTGGTTCGGCGCTGCTCCTCCTCTGCAATAGTTGTTCCAATTCGTTTGTCCCATGATGTTCTCCTCTACTTCGCACATCTTCCGAAATGCCTGCGCGGTAAATAAATCCACCCCTTCGTCGTTCGCCATGAACACTACATCTAAATTCGGGTACATAACATCTCCGTGATACGATAAATCCTCGCACCGAGGATGCGTCGGAAACTCTAAAACGGTCCTGCGAAGAAGCCGACGAGAGGAGTTGGTTTTTGGAGCAGACAGAGCGTTCGCGTTGAGTCTGTACGGGTTCACGTAACACGCGCCGTCGTCGCAACTCCCCGATTCCACGAACGTTTCAAACTGTATGTATCTGTTCGAGATTAAAGTCCCTCGCACGTTCCATCCTGTAAAAAGAGGAGAAAAAGAGTAAAAAAGGTCAGCATAAATAAAAATAGGGGAGTCTACTCAAAGAAACAAACGCGCTTCTCGCATGTATACTAAACGTACCTTCCGTGCTCACGCGTATCCCGGTCACTAAAAAAGCGATCGCTGTGAGCGTTATCCCTATCGTAAAAGTCACCGAGGCGATTAAAATCGGCCGCGAGGCGATCCACTCGTCGAAACGTTTCACTCGATTCATTCTCTCGATGTGTATATCTTTTTTCCGTACATTCGATGACGACGACGACGATAAAAATGATGACGACGTTCACGTTGGCAACGAGGAATAAATGCGGGCTTTTGCTGTACTAAATACACGTAATATATATGTATATCGTAAAAAAGCGGAGTTCTTCCGGGTGGTTTCGAAGAAAAGAAAACCCGCGATCTTCGCCGGGGGTCTTTGTGCTCTCGCGTCGCTTTTTGTGAGACATTTCAAAGGGAAAAAACGGCATACAAATTTACACGCAAAGAGAGTACGTCGTAAACACACATCCGCTCTCACGAGCGAGAGTCAGAGAGAAGAAGAAGAAGAGAGCAAAACCACCACAGACAAAGCACCAATAATCATGGACGAAAACGATGCTAGAAGTTCACAAAAAAAAGACTACTACGCCGTCCTCAACCTCCCGAGAGATTGCACCACGGAAGACGTCAAACGGAAATACAAACTTCTCGCGCAAAAAGTCCACCCGGATAAAGCTTTATCGAATAACAACAACGCGGCAAAGAAATCCTTCGCGTTAATACACGAAGCGTACCAAATCTTACACGACGCAGAGAAACGGAAAGTGTACGACATTTACGGCCACGTAGGAGTGGACGAGTCGACGCAGAGCAAGGAAATCATGAGCTACTCGAAACGGAAAACGACGGAGGAAATGCGAAAGGAATTCGAGTATTTCGAACGACAAAAAGCGAGAGAGCGCGCGGAAAGTAAACACCAACAATCGAGCGGGTACGAGTTTAATCGAGCGGGTACGAGTTTAAATTCAGTTTTGCACACGCGTTAGATGAAAGACTGAGAGCGTCGAGAAGGTTAGCGCGAGGCGGGAAGTCCGTGAGGGAACGATTGAAACGCGTGTTGGGGGACGGCGGCGTCGGCGCGGTGGAAGGGAAAGAAGGCGAGGAGAAACAGAGACAAGCGCTGAGAGCGGTGGAGAAAGCGCTGGGGGATTTCCACGTGGAAGATTTGGGGTTGGATTTTTTGCAAGGGAGCGTGAGCACGTCGATGAGTGCGACTGTGTCGGAGAGTTTGGACGTGTATTGTCAAGCGCAAGCGATGGCGAACGCGGATGGGAGAGGCGCCGGAGTGTTGTTAGTGGGCGCGAGGAAACAGTTGGGGTTGTGGACGAGCGCGGATTGGCACATGCAAATGCCCTCGCAAAGGAACGGTGGGATGGAGATGACTTTGGAGCAGAAATTGACGAATAGGACGACTGGGACGATGACGTGCAAATACGACTTTGTCGGCGTCGGAGGGTCGTCCGCGGGGGAGGAAACAGAGGACGTTGGCACTGGCGTAGGTTTGTCCGTCGGTTTGAAAAGACAGTTGACGCACCACGCGGTTGGTAACATCGATTGGAACGTAGGACCGATACCGGGTATCACGACCGGGTGCAGAGGTAAAGCCGGTGAAAATGGCGCGTGGAAGTTGGATTTAAGCGCGGGTGTGCAGAATTTCGGCTTGACTGGGTCGTATCAGAGAAAAGTCGTCGACGGGTCTTCGGCGAACGCGAGGCGGCATTACCCGAACAGCGCGTTGGCGGAACATACACAAACGAACAAAATTAAGAAATATTCGTTCAAGTTTGGAACGATGGGTATTGAAATTGAAAACGGAACGAACGCCACGTTGAGCGACGACGGCGAAACGAGCATCGGGTGGGGCGTCTGCGTCGGCGTCGAAGGGTGCGTCTTGAAAATCAAATATCGCCAAAGGAATCAACAGTTTGAGTTTCCTATTTTACTCGCCCCGGGTTTGCCGTATTTAACGAGACGAACGGCGATTTTGTGCCTAACCATCCCGAACGCCGTCATTGGCGTCTTAAGAAACGTGTTCATTCTCCCTTTATTGAGACGTAAAAAACGGTTCGAAAAGAAACAAATGCGTTTGCGATACGCGTCTGAAATCGAGGAAAACCGCAAAGACGCGTTGGCGCAACGCGAGCTCGTCGCAAAATCGGCGGAAGAGAAGAGAGTGTTCGAGCGAGAAATAGGCGGATTGGACATTGAAAAAGCCGTGTACGGCTCGTTTGAAAACGTCGAGTGCGACGTGACGAAAAGATCGATGACCTTTCCGGACGAAGAAAAAGAAAAAGATGATCGAAAAAACGACGACGACGAAAGGAAGAAGAAAACGAAACCAAAATCTAGCGAACGAGGACGACAACACAGCGACATCCTCCGAGACGACGACTCTTGGATCGACGTCACCGTAGCCTTACGCCACATGGTCGAACGCTCGCAACTCGAACTCCACGACGGCGTCTCGTACTCCTCTCTTTTGGGTTTCTGCGACGTCGACCCGCTGGAAAAGAAGCACTTAAAAATTCGGTACCGCTACCGCAGAGCGTTGCACGAAACGTGCGTTCCGCAAGACGTCGGCATTCATTTGCCGTACGACGGGCACAGAATTGCCGATTCGTTTCAAACGACAGAAGAAGTAGAAAGAATATCAACAGAAACAGCAATTTCGGAAGAAGAAGGAGAAGACAAAGAGGAAGAAGGAGACGTGTAATCAGATTCCAGCGTTGTTGTATTCATCAAAAGTGTCATCATTTTCTCTCCTCCTTTTGCTCTTTTTCCTCATTTTTTCCTTTGCAAAATCATCATCGTCATGACGCAAAACAACGACCGAAAAAAGAAGAAGACGACGCGTACTCAGAGCGAAGGCAGAGTAAAGCGTCCTCTGGGAAAGTTAGCAATGCAAGACCAAACGATACGGGCGTTGGAGAGGTGCATTGAGGTGAGAAAACTTTACTAATGTTGTTGTCGTTTTGTGGCGCATTTTTGAGCCGCCAAAAACGGGGAAATCTCTCTTTCGGTATTCGCGCGTTACTGCGCTCGCGTTTGTGACAACAACGACGACGTGAACGAGAATAAAAGCACCGCACGAAACGCTCTTTCTTTGTGTGCTCACTTTCGTTCTCTCTCTCTCTCACTCTCATTAATAAAAACGATAGGAAACGAAACCAGAATCCGGTTCCAACCCCTTGGCAATTCCACCACGAAAATCCTCGGACAAAAACACCTCGCATTCCTTAACCGGGGTACGGAAATTTACACATCTCCCACTCTCCCCGGAAACGCAAAAAGCGTTGAGAGAATGCAAGTATAAAGAGATGACGGCGATACAGAGGGCGACGATCCCACACGCGATGAGCGGGCGAGACGTGTTGGGCGCGGCGAAGACGGGGAGCGGGAAGACGCTTTCGTACGTCGTGCCGAGTTTAGAGAGATTGTATAGGATGAAATGGGGGAAGGACGATGGCGTTGGAGCGATATTTATCAGTCCGACGAGAGAGTTGGCGATGCAGATATTCCAGGAGATTGTGAAGGTTGGGGGGAATCATACGTTTAGCGTAGCTTTACTCATCGGCGGAAAGGATTTGGAGAAGGAAAGGAACGCGGTCAACGCGATGAATTTGTTGTGTTGTACTCCCGGGAGATTGTTGCAACACATGGACGAGACGCCGATGTTTGATTGCACAGGATTGCAAGTGTTGGTTTTAGACGAGGCGGATAGGATATTGGACTTAGGTTTTAAGGAGACTTTAGACGCGGTGTTGGCGAATTTGCCGAAAACGAGGCAGACGTTGTTGTTTAGCGCGACGCAGACGAAAAAAGTGAGCGATTTAGCGCGGTTATCGTTGAAAGATCCAGAATTTTTGAGCGTGCACGCAGAATCGGTGAATGCGACGCCGCCAAAGTTGCAACAGATGTATACGACTTGTAAAGTGGAGAAGAAGATTGAAACGTTGTGGGCGTTTGTGAAGTCGCACCCTACGCAGAAAATTTTGGTGTTTTTCTCCTCGTGTAAACAGGTGAAGTTTATCCACGAAATTTTTCGACGAATGCGACCAGGGATCCCGTTGGCGTGCATTCACGGAAGAATGAAACAAACGAGACGCGAGCACGTGTTTTATCAGTTTTGTAACGCGAGAGAGACGGTTTTATTTGCCACAGACGTGGCGTCGAGAGGGTTGGATTTCCCGGCGGTGGATTGGGTCATCCAATGCGATTGCCCGGAAGACGTGCAGACGTACATTCACAGAGTTGGAAGGACGGCTAGGTACACCGCGAGTGGTAAGGCTTTGATCTTGTTGAACGAAGGCAAAGAAGCGACAACGTTTCCAGAATTGTTGGAGCAAGCAAAAATCCCAATTAAATCTATCAAGATGAACCCAAAATCGAGAGTGAAAGGTATAAGTTCGAGCGTCCAAGGGTTGTTGTCAAAAGATAACGATTTGAAGTATTTATCGCAAAGAGCGTTGGTGTGTTACCTGCGCTCGGTATTTTTACAGAAGAATAAAGACGTGTTTGACGTTTCCGAGATTGACGTAGAGGCGCTGTCGCAGAGTTTCGGGTTACCGAACGCGCCAAAGGTAAAGTTTTTGAACGCGGCGAGCACCAAGAAGGAGAAGAATAAAGCGAACGATGACAAAAATGGTAACAAAGAAGCTAAGAAAAGTAGAGAACTTTCAGACGACGACGACAACGACGACGACTCGGAAATTTCTTCTGAGCGCTCGGACGATGAGGAGGAGGAGGAGGAGGAGATGGATTCTTCGGGAGGTGAAGAAGAAGACAATTCATCAGATTCAGACTCGGACGAGCGCATGAAAACCTCAGCGGGCGTTCTCAAGCGTACCGGCGGGGGTCGATTCAAATTAAAGGCTGGGGGCGACTCGGACGACGACGACGACGACGCCAACATCGAAGATGACTTTTTACAAGTCCGACGCAAAGACCACGCGTTGGCCGACGACGCCGAGGAAGAGGAGAAAGAATTAGCGATCGCGGCAAACGCAGAGAGTGAAAAGATTCGCCAAAAAGCATTGAAAGGGAAACTCCGTATTGGTAAATCAGGTTCCATAGCTTCCGTAGCTGGCTCAGAAAAACGCATCGTGTTCAAAGAGGACGGCACCGCCTCGAAACCGCTCGAAGCGTTGGGCGAAGACGCTAAATTCTTTGCCAAGAGCACGGCGGCGAACGACGATGCTTTGCGCGAGGCGGTCAAGATGCGCATGAAAAAGGTAGCGGAAGAGCGAAAGACCGCCGATTACGCCGATCGTGGACGCGAAAAAGCGCGATTGCGAGAGATGCGGGCCAAGCGTAAAGTGAAGGATGTCGGCAAAGAAGAGACAAGAGCTTTCTTGGATGTCGGCGGCTCGTCTGGTTCAGATGACGACGACGACGACGACGACGAAGATGGTTTCGGTGGTCGGAGTGATGACGATGAGGAGGACGAGAAACCGTTCGATGCGCGCGCGTTTAAGTCTATTAAGCGTTCAGATGCCGCACACGCCGGCATGGGCAGAAGAACAAACTCAGACGACGAGGAAGAAGAAAACATAGAAGAAAAAGCAATGCGTTTATTGAACGAGAAGCTCGGTTAGGAAAGAAGAACAAACGCGGCGCGAAAACCACATTTTTTTAGCGGCATAGTTTTGTGTAGTAAAAGTATAGAGCAGAATAGCATTTACTAACGAAAGGATTATTACGGTCCATTCACGATTGCGTCGAGCGCGCTGTTCACGTCAGAATACTTGAACTGGTACCCTTTCTCCATCGTCTTCTCCGGAACCACTTTTTGCCCGTCCAAAACCACCGTCGCCCCTTCGCCTAACAATACCCTCACCGCCAACCCCGGAGCTGGCAACCAGTTCGGTCTGTTTGTCGCTTTCGCGATCGCTTCACACAGACCGTTCATCGTCGTCGGTTCGGGAGCGACGCCGTTGACCACGCCTTTGAATTTCTTCGGATTCTTCAACGCCATAATCATGATATCCACTAAATCCTCCCTATGAATCCAACTCACCCATTGCGTGCCACTCCCGACTGGACCTCCGGAATACAAATAGAACAAAGGCAAGATTTTCCCCAACGCACCTCCTCCTTTCTCCAACACCACTCCGGTTCTCACCACGGTCACGTTCGTCTTCGCCTTGTTCGCCGCCTTCTCCCACTTCTCGCACAAACTCGCCAAAAAGTCCCCGCCTGGTCCTCTCGCTTCCGTCCACGCCTCGTCCTTCCTCGTCGTCCCGTAATACCCAACCGCAGACGCGCTCACTAAACTCGGTCTCTCTTTTTCCGGCAACTTGTTAATCGCGTCTGCGATTCTATTCGTGCACCCCAATCGGCTGTTGACGAGCGTCTCTTTATACTTTTTATCCCATCGCGTCGCCACGGGAGCGCCTGCTAAATTCACCACGCCATCGCACCCTCGAATCGCTTCCGTCCACTCTAACTTCCCAGTAATCGTTTCCCATTTGTATACGGAGACGTTTGGATTGAACGCGGATTTCAGACCGAGCGCCAGTCTCGCCCGTACCTTGTTGCTCTTGTTGGTTAACACTCTCACCTTGGTGCCTTGTTGCAACAATTTTTCCGTCAACTTTCTGCCGACGAATCCCGTCGCGCCGGAGATGGCCACCGTTGTTAAAGGTGCTTCTCGTTCATTTTTTGTACTTTTACTCGTATTCGTCGTCGTCGTCGCACTCGTCGTCTCGGAGGTCTCCTCGTCCGCCTTCGCCGCTGATTTTGCTGATGATGACGTGCGACGCATCCGCTTCCGATGCGTCCCCGACGACGACGAAGACAACGAAGAAGAAGAAGCACAAAAACGTCCGTGTTTCAAAGTATTGTTCCTCCTCGCGCGAAGAATCGAAGGCGACGAAAACGATGCGCCGCTGCTCGACATCATCATCATCATCATCGTAGTATGTAAGTCTCTTAAGTCTCGTGTACGCACAAGAAAAGTGGCGATGTGAATCTTCAGAATTTCCATTCGAATGCTCGCGCAAAAATCACCATCGTCGAACAACGCGGTTTTAGGAGGAAGCACGAGGACGTCCTCCTCTCTCTCGAAAAGACGACGACGACGAGGACCACGCGCGTCTTTGTCTTTTTCGTCTTCTTTTCGCGCGACGAGTACGAAGAGGACATCTTCGAAACGTCTTTTTCTCGAGAACGCTTTGAAAGTGTACTCCGGGGAGAAGTCCTTCTCCGGTGTTTCCCGAGACGACGACGAAGGAAGAAGACGCGAAAAGGCGATTTGGAGGAGAGGGGTGAAAAAGAACGCGAACTCGAGTCTTTGTGTGCCTCCTTTACGTGCCGCCAACAAGGAAAATGGACAAAATGACTTTGAACGCGCGACGATTTCGGCGAAGAACAAATCGAAAGAGGAAGCGTTTTCGTCGGCAGATTTTGGTGAAGAATGCGTCGGCGTTGGGATGAACGTGGAGTGCGAAATACCGATCGCGGAATGTGACGACGACGATGGTCCTGTCGTTTCTCCCGTTCCTGTTCAGTGTAATAAAGGAGAAGAAGGAGATGATCGGTGTGTTGCGAATTCAACGGTTGAAAAGCGGAAGAAAAAGCGAACGATGATGGCGAAAGGCGGCGTCGACTCGACGTCTCGGGACGAGTCGTGCGTCGGCGTCGGGATCGACGCGGAGTGTCCGATTGAAGAAGAAGAAGAAGAACTGTTGTTGTCGTCGTCGACGACGAGAGAGGTGGAGGTGGAAGAGGGCGTTGTCGCCGCCGCTACTGCGAAGAGTGGGAAGCAGAAGCAAGAATTTCCGGCGTTGTTTTACGTCGCGCCGTTCTTTCTCTGGGGGACGAGCATGGTCTCGATGAAGGAGGTGCTGCCGCTCACTTCGCCGATGTTTGTCGCGACGGTGAGGTTGATTCCAGCCGGTTTGATTCTCATTTTGTGGGCCGTGTCAAAGAATAGAAAGTTTCCGAAGAATGCGAAAGGGTGGTTGGCGGTGTCGTTGTTCGCGTTAGTCGATGGGGCTATGTTTCAAGGGTGTTTAGCGGAAGGGTTGGCGAAGACGAGTGCCGGGTTGGGATCGGTCATCATCGATTCGCAGCCGCTGACCGTGGCAATTTTGGCGTCGATTTTCTTTGGCGAGACGTTAGGTGCGGCTGGTATTGGTGGGTTAGCGTTAGGCGTGGTTGGTTTGTCGCTGTTGGAGATACCGAGCGAGACTTTAGCTGGGTTCATGAGTAAGAGTAGTAGCGGCGGTGGCGCGGATGGGGGAAGCGCGAGCACTTTTTTACAGTCGTTCGCGGCGCACCCGTTTGACTCTGGAGAGTTTTGGATGCTTCTCGCAGCACAAAGCATGGCAGTTGGAACCGTCATGGTTCGCTGGGTCGTTAAATACGTCGATCCAGTCATGGCGACTGGGTTACACATGTTTCTCGGCGGCATTCCTCTGTTGATATATTCGCTCGTCTCTGAACGGGACGTGTACGAAAACATCTTCGGTGACGGGGGGGGTGCTTTAGGTATCGCGGACGGCGCGAATTTGCTCTACGCCTCCGTGTTTGGCGGCGCGTTGGCGTACTCCCTGTTCTTCTACTTCGCCAGTTCTGGAAACTTGACGAAATTGTCTAGTTTAACGTTCTTAACGCCCGTTTTTGCCGTCGTCGGCGGCTATTTCGCGCTCGGCGAAACGTTGGACGCGCAACAACTCGTCGGCGCCGCAGTGACGCTCGGCGGGATTTATTTAGTCAACAAGAACGCTGGAGGTAACGACGGCTCGTGATGTGCGATATGTGATGAAATTAGATTAATTGTTTAGATTTGCGCTTTGATGTTGTCAGTAGTTTTAGAAAATAAGAAGTACGTATTTACAGGTTTTCTTTCCTTTTCTCGATGCATTGCACTTAATTGAACATGCATACGAAAATTTTGCTCATCTGCGCAACACGAAGTGGTTTCTGTAAAAGTTCGATCGGACCGGGTCGGTGACGAGACATCGCCTGAGCGACTTCAACGCGTTTACGGGCGATTCGTTTGCGTTCAAACTCGTCGTCATTTCTGGTGTCAAGGTCGTCGAGGACGGATTTGTCGCGCTTGGGAGTTCCTCGTCTTTTTCTTTTTCGAGTCGAAAGGCTTTGACTTGCGCGGCGCTCAGTTTCGCGCTCACTTTCAATCGTCTAAATGCGTTCAGTTCTCGTTCAAACTGCGCCGCTTCGGTGTCTGCTCTAGGATTGGTAAAGTCGTTCCGGCTTTCGCTTGACGCTATTTTTGCCTCGTAATCGCGTTTAGTGAGCGCGTTCATTTGATGGATTTTCTTCTCGGATTCTTCTAGGAACGCTCGACGCAACTCGCCTTCGCAAGCGAGAAGGGTAGGTCGGGACATTTTTTTCATGAGCGAGAAGAGACCTAGGACGTAGTTCATGGCTGCTTCCGAGTCTGGCGCGTAGACGTTATCCTCTCCAAACCCTCGCAATACGTTTTCGTACTGTTCCCTACTCGTTTCTTTTGCAAGATTGTGGAACGAAGTCAAGTCAAATCCAAGAACGTCTTCCATGATCACCGCGGCATCGTACGCGAGAAAATGTTCAGGAGTAAAACGAGGTCCAGGTGTACACCAAACGCTGTAATCGGCACCTATACACGCATAAATATTTCTAATACCTTCGACGACATCTACTGATCCTTCGCCTGATTCATCCATCGCACGGTCTTCGCTCGTTTCTCGCGTGATCATCTCGACGCCTTTCTCTTCAATGCTCGAGGCGTCGCTGAAAATCGAATTCGTACTCGTCTCGTCGTCTTTTCTACCCACCGCCCATTTCAAATGTTCCGAATTGTTCCATCCGCTGATCGTATTCGACTCATTCTCTCTTTCGTCAACAATCATAAACTTCGCGTAGTTCATTCGCGCCGTCCACGCGGAATTATTCCTCGGATCTTTCCTTACGCACATCTCGGTTGCGTAGAACACGTCCAACCAGACGTTTGGATCGATATTTTTCGCAATCCAAACGTAATGCGTCCACGCGTGAATGTTTTTCAACCCGTCGTCGCCAAATAGTATGACATTTTCGACGAAATATTTTGAACGAATAGCCGCACCGGAACGCATTTGGTCGTTGAAATGATGTAAGAATGGTCCGTCGCAATTCACGTTCGATTGAAAGAAAAACGCCCGTCGGCGATAGCTGTGTTGATCCAAGAGAGAGGTTTCCATACGAAATTGTCGGTCGTCTAAGGTTGCTATTTGACGAAGGTGGTTCCAAACCTGGTAATTTTTTGGATTTCTCGACGCCATCGCCTCGGCAAACGCGTACTCTTCGTCTAAAATGTCGTACTTTGTTCGAGGGAAAATTTCTCTCACCTTTTCGCAACACTCGCGAAGGCGCTCGATGTAATCTCGTCGGTAATTGGCACCAGTCAAAGCTTTTAAACCGCCTTCATACGTCCCGTGTTGCCAGAACAACGACGTCGTCGGGAGCTCCTCTTCAACAGCTTCCTCGTCGCTCCTCCTCTCCTCCTCCATCCTCTCCAACACCTTTCTCGTCAACGCGCCGCTTCGAAACTTTGCGAGCGTCTCCGCCGAGTACCAAATCAACGGCGAATCGATGCTACGGAAATACTCTCTCGCTTCATCCACACGCGTTTCATCCACGCCTAAATCTATCAACTCTTCTCTAAATCTATTCATTTCTTCCGCACTCGCGACTAAACGTTCAATCTTCTCCTTCCTTTCCCGGTCGCTTCGCCAAAGCTTTCCTTTCGTCGCCTCAAAGAATCGGTTTTCATTTTTTACATCTTCTTCTCCTCCCGTCTTCGTCTGAATCGTCGTCCCATTCCCGGCGAACGCGTGGAACATAAATTTCACGCATCGCAAGCGAAACCACCACACGGTGTACTCCGCCGCGTTTCGCGATAAGAGCTTCTCCGTCAGCAAGAGCGACTGCGCATTTTTCAAATCTTTCCCCAAACACTCGAGTGAAAAGAGTTTCCAATCGGAACAGAAATCGGAGTTTCCACGGATACAGGCGACGTTTTTGTTCCTTTTCTTTTGGTGGACAAAATCATCTGGTTCTGTTTCTTCTTCTTCGACTGTGCGCGGCATGACCCGTTCGAGAAAGAGAGAGAAAGAGAGAGAGAAAAAGGAAGGAACGTGGCAAAGAATTATGAGGAGGTTGTTGAGAAAGAAAATATCTTCTTCTTCGTCTCAAAAAAATGTGTGTGTGCATGGATGTTGTACTATTACAAAACTCTCTCTCGCGAGAAGAGCTTCTTCTTTTATCTTTTATCCTTCTCCTCATTCACTGAGGTTGTTGGTTGTTGTCGTCTTCGTTCGCTTTTGTGTCCTTCTTCGCTTTCTTACTCGGCGAATCCGTCGTCGCCGGTGGCGTTTTGGTCGTCGTATTTTCTTCGACTCCGTTGTTCGAAGGCGCGCCAGTCTTCTCGGGCTCTGTTCTTTTACCCATCTGCGTCTCATCCTCTGCACCATCCGGTACGGGGTACTCGTCCGCGCGAAAACCAGGCTTTGCGCCCGTTTTGCACTTATCGAAACACGATTTGCAGCATAACGCCCCCGCGAGCCTTCCGTGCGTCGCGGGCACGCGTCTGGTCAGTAGCGTCGTAAAAAAAGCCAGTTTACCGTCGATAGACGCGCACAACCCGTCCTTGGTGAATACACACTCCTTCCCTATGGAGCGGATTTTCACGTAACACGCGTCGCAGCATGTTTTCCCAGCGTATTTGGCGTATTGCGGGTTACCTCTCGGAACGTGGTACTTCAACTGCGTGTAGTTCACCTCGACGCCTTTTTTCTCGGCGTTCACGAGGTGCTGACACTCTCCGGTGTCAAAGAACACGCACCTTTCGTTTAGCGCTTTGCACTTGTAATGGCACGCTTCGCAACACAGCTCGCCCGGATATTTCGCGTTCTTCTTCGGCACGCGATACTTCAACTGCTTGTACACCAAAGGGATGTTCTTTCTTTCACACGATTTTGCAAACGTGCACGTTCCTTCCTTGGCGAACGCGCACATTTGTCCCATCGCTTTGCACCGTCGATAACACGTATCGCAACAGCGTTCGCCGGCAAATTCAGGGACCGTTTCGGGAACTCGATACGACAAGACCTTATACGCCAAAGGCTCTGTCTCATCGTCGTATAAATCTTTTCGTTTCAATTGCGAGCAGGTTCCGTCTTTGTGAAACGCGCATCGTACGCCTTTCGTCTTCAAGTGGTAATGACACGGTTCGCAACACCGTTGCCCGGCGAACAGCGGGTGCGTCGACGGGACTAAATACTTCAACTTGTTGAACTGTATGTTCTCCACGCCGCGTTTCAGGCAGTTTTTGTAGTACACACACGTATCGTCTTGCGTGAACGCGCACTTTAACCCGCTCGTTTTGATCTTGTAATGACACGATTCGCAACACGGCTCGCCCGCGTGCGAATCGTGGTTCTTCGGGACCCTGTAACTCAATTTCGCGTACTTCACCGGCACATCTTTCCGTTTACAGTTGTCCGCAAACCTGCACCCTTCGTCAACAAATGCGCACATCGAGTTTGCCGCTTTAACTCGATAATAACACGTTTGACAACAAAGCTTCCCGACGTACTTCCCCGCCACCTTTGGTACTCTCAAATTCAACTTGCTGTACTTCACCTCCTTCCCTCTCTTCGCACATCCGATGGCAAACGTGCACGTTCCGTCTTGACTAAACGCACACACCGGCTCTAACCCGGTTTCTGGATCAATGTACGGCATTTTCTTTCTCCCTCGTTTCCCTTTTTGCGGTTTCTGCGCGGCAGCGTTGAACGGATATATGCGAGCGCCCGGATGCGTGCTATTCGCCATCATCAACTCCGGATTCGACAACATCGCCTGTTGCTGCGCTTGTTGCTGCAACAGCAAGAACTGCGCTTGTTGCGATTGTAACTGCTGATGCACAATCTCTTGCTGCCTCGCCAACGCGGCCGCGTACGGAATATCGTCGTTGATCGTGCTCAAAGCCCCGTACGCTTGCTGCTGTTGCCGCAACCGCTGCATATACTGCTGCTGTATCTGTTGTTCGTGCATTTGTTTTTGTACCCGCAGCAAGTGCTGCTCCGTCTTTTCTTGTTGTCGTTGTACTTGCTGCTTGAGTTGTTCGGCATACGTCGCCGAGCCAAAAGTGGTCGATGGAAGCGCGGCGATGTCCTCCTCTACCCCTTCGCCGTGTGTGCTCCTCCCGAAAACCTCTCCCGCCTTATCCTCTTCCTTTTCGTCGTCGTCGTCGTCGTCGTCGTCGTTCTCATCAAGAATCACCCTCCTCTCTTCCTCTGTCTCTAAGCGCTCCCGCTGCGTCCCCGCGACCACGCCCAACGCCTCCGCCAGCGCTCGTCGCGTCGCCTCGTGCGAATTTTCCAACGTTTTCACCAACCGCAGGACGTTATTCGTATTTCGGTCCTCTACCTTTTCGTCGTCGTCGTCGTCAAGAACATCATCGTTAAAGTTCGTTATTACCGTTGGCGTTTTCGTCGCATTTTTTTCCTCCTCCTCTTCTTCTTCCTTGTTTTTTACTGCTCTCAAAAACAATTTCGCGACGGCTTCGTGATTGATCTTTTTTACTTCTCCTCCTTCTCCACCTCTTCTCGGAAGAGGGGTAAAATTCGTAGTCTCGTTGTCCTTGTTGAGAAGTAACTTTTCGAGATCGATCCCGGATCGTTTCGGCGCTGACTTTTGTCTCGGCATTCAAGCTTCCTTTTTAGGGAGACAAAAAAAGGACTTCTCGACCGGGTTATTAAGTTGTTGCGGACGAAATTCTCCCTCTCTTTCCGAGTTTTGTCTTTCTTTTCCAAAGGGTGTCGCGCTTTTTACGCAGTCGTCCAAAGTTAAAAGCAACTAAAAAGTCTGTAATCCCTTCTTTGAGATGTTTTTCCGAATAGGTAAAAGGAGAGGGGACTTTGTCGTGAATAAAAGAGCGCTTTGAGTACGCGTCGTCGTGCTCTGACGTTTTTTCCGCCCCAAGTCTAAAACTTTATAAAAACACGAACTTTTGCAAAAGAAAAGGGCGGAGCTTTTTGAACGAATTTTCAATACCGCTGATGTTGTTGTTGCGCTCTCTCTTCTCACTTTTCCTAAAGATCGTCGGTTTTTTGCAGAGTCGTCGTCTCAAATACTCTTTCGTTTCTGCACTCGCCCAAAGCTTTCGTTCTTCTTCTTCTTCGTCTTCGTCTCTTTATCTCTTCTTTCTTCTAGACGAGAGACGGACACCAACAACACAAAACCACCACCCTAATTTGGGACGATGATTTTTGTGAGAGAAATAGAGTAAAGAAAAATCTCCGGATTTTTAAAACCCTAAATACACCCGTTCTTTCTGTTTTCTTTTCTTTTTGTTTCGCTTCAGTTTTCTGTCAGTTGTTGCCTTTTTGCATTTACATTTAGTGCCGTCCTACCTACTCTCTCTCTCTCTCTCTCTCTCTCAAAAAAGAAGAAATGCAAAAAGCGGTGGGCGCGTCTTCGAAAATGTCGTCGTCTTCTTCTTTCTCAAAGAGGAGTTTACTTTGTACTGCGCAGAGGAGGCGTTTTTGTGGGAGAAGAAGAAATTTTTCGAGAATTGGATTGGCGGCACCGAGAACATCATCGTTTTCATTTTCATTTTCATCATCCGACGACGACTCTCAGATGAAAGAGTCGAACGACGACGACAACAAAAACGAGGATGATTTCGACGATTCAGACGACGAAAAGAAGAATAACAACGTTACCATCATTAAAACTGTGCTCAGATTCGACGTCGTGGCGAAACTCAAGCCAGGAGAAACGCTCAAAATTGTCGGGTCGATTCCTGAGCTCGGAAATTGGGATTGTGAAAATGGGTTGGCGTTAGCGTGGTCGGAAAATCACCGGTGGAAAGGCTCGATTGAAATTGAACGATTGATTTTTGGAGGTCATCATCACGAAAATGGTGGTGATACGTTTGAAGAGGAAAAGGAGAAGGATTTTCGAGCTCCCCGCGCGGCGGCGATGGACGAACCGGCGACGATGAAGTGCGTGATTGAGAAAAAGAAGAGGAATAATGAAGGTGATGATAACGAGGAAGGTGATGACGATAACAATAATTACGTGTGGGAGGAAGGGAAGAACAGAGGAGTTGAGTTGTTCTCGTACGACGTCGCGTGTATAAACGGAGAGTTGAGGTACCCGGACGCCACGGTGACGGGAGCGTTTGGCCATCCGGGAGAAACGACGGTGGTTTTCGACGACGCGATGTACGCGAAGAAGATAATGAAGGAAAACGAAAGCGAAGAAGGAAGACGAGAGGCGATGGATGCGGCGGAACGGAGTCGAGAGTGCTTGATAGAGTGGGAGGAGAAACAGGAGAAAGGAGAAGAAGGAAGCCTTACGAGTAGTAGTGGTAGTACTAGTAGTAGTAGCGGTAGTAGTAGTAGCGGTAGTAGCGACGGCGAGGACGTCGAGAAAGCGCGACACGACGAAGAAGCGGAAGAAGCAGATGACGCGCAAGAAGTATCCGAGATGATTAAAGAAGAAGAAAAAGCAGCAAGAATAAGAAGAAAACGTATCATCGATGAATCGAAGTTCACTCCGTCTGTCGTGCGCGTCGCCAACGTCGACACAATGAACAGCAAATGGCACTTAAAGTTAGAATCAGTCAAAGGTATCGTTGGTTTCAACGTTCCGGAGTTGGACGACGAGAAGCTCGCGACGGCAGCCACGTATTTACGATGGGTCTCCGCGGGTACGATCGAGTGCACGCATCCTGAAGGCGCGATTCCTCGCAACGAAACTGAAAACGCTGAAGAGTACAACGAGAAAAGACGAGCGGCGATTGAAGCGCGATCAATTTTTGCCAGCGTGGAAAAAGTCGAAGGCGAGACGTACCAGTTTGGTCAAAAATTAACCACCTCTGAGGCGAGCTTAGTGAGGCACATCAACCCGTGGTTACCGAGCTTTGACGCGAGGTTTGCTCCGATGGCACCCTTGACAAAAATTCGCGACTTGTGCAACGCCGTCGAAAACGACGACGAACATAAAGACGCCGTGCCGGAATGGTTGAAAACAGAAGTAAAACACTCCATCGAGGGTAACTTGCTCAAAAACTTTGACGCGGACGCGTTAACTGCCACGCGTCGCATCTTGGATAAAGTTCGAAGATTAAACAACACGGACGAAAACGAAGAAGCGTCGATTAATGAAAGCTTTGTGGATGATTTGAACGCGTTCTACGTCGAGTTGAAATCCTTCCTCGGCGGCGGTCAAGTGTTTGAGAGATTAGACGACGTGAGAGATCGATTGGACGACGAAAGTGACGTCATGCAAAGCGTGGCGACGTTGTATTCGGCACATTTTGCCGCGCAATCGGCGCGGATCACCTCCTCGTTTAATACGAGCGGTAGCGGTGGTAGAAACAACAACAATAACTACGATGACGACGATGACGTTAAAAATATCAACGAGAACCGCGGGTGGTTTTCCGAGGAAGGCGAACAAACTCTGAACGCGTTGAGAGCGGCGACGAGAGTTCGCGCGCACTTTTGCTCCGGTCTAGTCACCGGGCTACGCAACGATGCTCCGGATGAAGCGATTAACGAGCGCCATCGATGGCGTCAGTGCGAAACGGCGCTCGAACAGTACGCGTTTTTGAGGTTGGCGGCGATTGAGAAGATGGCGCGAACTTCGAACGTGTACGAGGAGGTTTTGTCTTCCTCTGGTTCGAACGTGGACGCACAGTGGCAACGCATGAGTGAAATCCTCGCCATTGGTTTAAGACACGTTGGGATGAGTGGATATGAGCGACGCGAGTGCGAAACCGTCGCCGCTGAATTGGAAACGTGGTGTAACGTCAAATCTCGCGGGAGTTCAAAGAATAGTCCACCAACTGAATCAATCGAATCGCTTCGAAGACTTCGCGCGAGTTTAAACAGAGCTCGACGCATTGTTGATAATAAATTGAACTCAATCGTGGAAGGTTTCGCGCTCGCACCGGAAATTTTAGGATACGCGCTCGGATTACCCGAAAACGTTGGCGAAGACCACGTCGAGTTTGCGATTCGCGAAGACGTATCGTTCGAAATTCTCCTGTTATTGAACGCGTGCGAGAAAGCCATTAATGCGGCGATTCACAAAGCAGCATCGTCGTTATCATCAGCAAACGAGAATACGAAAACGTTTAAGATTATATCTTCGACTGCGATGGATACCACGAGAACGGATGTGTGTCGCGTAGTCGTCATCGACGGCGCGCTGAACGAAGAGGCGTTGCAACGCGCGACGACGACCAAATCAGGTAGTAGGAAGAAAAACGGTACAGTGCAAAGTGAAAACGATAACTTGTTCGTTGTCGTGCGGAGGAATAGTAACGATGATGCCGCATATCGCGATGAAACTGAATTTGAGTTTGGCGAAGCGTATGCCAATCGCGTTAAATGCGTCGCGTTTATTTCGGCATCTTCCTCGTCATCATCTGCCTCAGAAAAGAAGAAGAGAAAGAAGAAAAAGAGCTCGTTATCCTCTAAAGAACCGCAGATGTCAAACGCAACTATCGCTGCTGGCAAAGCGTACGACGAAACGGATATTCTTTATGTGGACAAACTTCTCATGAAAGCGATGAAAACGTCGGCGAGAAATCACGCGAGCATAAAGTATCCCATCGTTTCCACGGACGATACCAACGAGATTGTAAACTTGATGAGCATGGCAAAAGTTGGCCAGCGCGCGATGGTGTCCATCTCGCCTGCTCTCGGTGTCCAAATTTCTGCCCACGATGAAGATGACATTACTTTCGCGAAGACGCCAACTGATCACGAACGATTGGATGCAAACACCATCAAGTGGGAAACCGGCGACGGATGTTTCCTCGCACTCGACGACGCTACACGACAAACGTGCGGTGAAACGGCTCATACGTTTCGCGTGCTCGAAAATGTTGGCATCGTCGTCCCTTTTGGTATGTGCGATATTTTCAACAGGCAAACGTCGCTTGCTGAACGCATCGAGCAGATCGAATCTTACGGCGAAGGTGTGCTTTCCAACGCGGAAGACGAACGACTCGCCGAGCACGCTTGCGATGACATTCAGGAGATTATCAAGAACAATCCTTTACCGGATAAATTCATCGAAAATGCTCTGAAAGGAATCAATAGCGATACTTCCAACGATATAATCGCCGTGTCTGTTTCAGGTTCTTCCAACAACGACGTCGACGATGCCACGCTCGATTTGATGGAGACGCATTGCGAAGCGAACAACTCGCAAGCCGTATCCAAAGCCATCTCGGATATCTGGGCGTCTATTTGGACGATTGAAGCCGTGAAGCGTCGCGCCATGCACAAGATAAAACAGTCCGAGGCGTCCATTGCAGTCGTCGTGCGTCGCGCGAATCATTTCGAAAAAAGCTTTGCCGTTTCGATCGGGGATGATGGCGATGAAATTCGTGAGATTCGATTGCGCGTCGGCCTTCGCGCCTGTCCCCGTTTCGACGAATGCGAGTGGACGATGTCAGCAATTGAAAATTCAGACGATGCGTTCGAAACCGTGACATTCGCCAACATCTCCGAAGCGTCTCGGTCGCGCAAAACTGCCCCGTGGTTCGGTAAAATCACCTCGGAAAGAGTTACGTATAGCCAAGAACCTTTGAGCGTCTCCAAAGACGAACGGGTAAAGGCGTGCGAAAACGTCTTGAAAGTTTGCCGAGATTTTTTGAAGGACAACAAGAACAACAAGAACGACGACGACGACGACGACGACAAAAATGGCGAAAACGCCGCATCGATAGAAGAACTTCGAGGCGGCTTCGAAGGCGGCAAGTGCATAATATCCTCCGTAAAGTTTCGACGACGATGATTGATAATATCGCGAATATTCACGCGCAGACCGGTAGAAAGAAGAAAATTGTTTTGTATACGTAGAAGAGTTGCATAGAGTAGTTATGACACATAGTAGTACATTGTAAACGTTCGCTGCGAATAATAGTAATAAGAATAATAATAACAACAACAACACTCCATCCTCCCGAATCTCACACGTTCGACGTCTCCTCAACTCGTTGCAAAGCGCATTAAACGACCCGAATTGGAAGAAGATCTTCTACGGTTCAACGACTAACTCAAACCTCGCGCAGTGTTCGTCGCCAAATATAACTTCCCCCCCTTCCGTCAGCTCCTGAGGAATACCCGGCAGTAACTCTTCGCCGTCGATGTACGTCCCGTTCGTGGACGTTAAATCCGTCACCATGACTTTCCCATCCGGCGTCAAATCCACCATCGCGTGCGCGGAACTCACCGTCGCCACGCCGACTGCTAAATTCACCGCGCTCGAAGAGACTCTCCCGACGACGCTTTTCGCGCCGTTCAGGCGTAAAACGCGAGGAATTGCGTCTTCTTGTTTCTCGGTATTGCCTTCCTCTTCTAAATGATTCCGGTCCAAATCCCCAACGTTTCGGAGGATGAATGCTTTCGATTGGATGGTTTTTTGTACTTTAAAGATTCCTCTCGAAGAAGATCGACAGATCCCTTTTTGGGCGAGGGAAATGCGACCACTCGTTAAAGCTATGTTACCGCTGGTCATCGTCATCGTCATCGTCTAAAGCGTTCTTAATAGATAATATTTAGTGCGGAATTTCACAACTGTTTTTGGTTCGAAATTGGACGAATCCATCCTCAGAAAAGCTTTTCGCGCGTACGACGGACACTAAACACACACATCAAACACCTTTACGCATACTTTGCGACGAGTTGAGCTTTAAGGATTTAAGAAGAATGGGGATATCGCTGTCAAAAAACCACTTTCGCTCGAACAAAAACATCGACCGCGCGTTCAAAAACGGCTCCTCGTTCCACCCTTCGTTCGAAGTGGAAGCCGTCGTGACGAACAACGGCGGGTCGATGAACGAAACATCGATCGACAGTTGCGCGAGCTTTTTAAACAAAGCGACCGGAAAATCCGTGAGCGTCTCCGAGGAAGAGGTGAGAGATGTGCACGCGGAGGAGGTTTTGAAGACGCACGTGATCGACGAGAAGAACTTTCTCGGCGTGCCGACGGCGTTAGATGAGAACGATATGGATTCGCCGCTGAGTCATTACTTTATAAATTCCAGGTAGGAATCGTTTCGCGAGAGATATTTTCGTTCGTTTCTCGCGCTCGCGGATATTATCAGTGGTGTTGAAATCGACAGCATCTCTTTGTTTTCCAAATCGAAGAATCGTCGTTTTGTTTGTATGCTCGCGTGTACTGACCGAGTTTCCTTTCCTTTTGTTTCCTTTTATCATATCGCTCGCTCGCTCGCTCGCTCGCTCGTTCACGCGAAAACAGTCACAACTCGTACTTGGAAGGGAACCAACTCACCGGGGTATCGAGCGGGAGAGCGGTGAAAGATATTCTACTACACGGCGGTCGCGTGATTGAGTTGGATTGTTACGACGGACCGAAAGGAACGCCGATAGTCACGCACGGTGGGACGGCGTGTAAACCGGTTGATCTTCGCAAGTGTTTAGAAGCGATTAAGGAGTTTGGTTTCGCGAAAACGCCGTATCCGGTCATCGTGACTTTCGAGAACCACGTGAACGTGGAACAGCGGGGAGTTATGGGCGATTTGTTGGAGGAAATTTTCGGCGATGCGATGTTGTACCGACCGCCGGAAGGTGCCGGGACGAAAGAGGAGTGGCCGAGCCCGAACCAGTTGAAAGGTAAAGTAGTCATTCGAGACAAGTTGAAGCACAAGCAAGATTCCGCCAAAAAAGGTGATTCCGGGAAGAAGAAGAAGTCAAATAAGCATTCGGACAAGGAGAATCCGGCTGTTTTGAAAACGTCCAAGACGTTAGCGCCGGAGTTACACTCGTCCATCATGGATAACGAGGACGACGAGGATTCCGAGGAGGAAGACGACGCTACCGAGGAAGAGAGTAACGCCGCGGACAAGTTGAAAAATCTCGTCGCCGTCGGCAACGCAAAGTTTCACGGGTTCGACGAAGCGCACAAATGGCTGGGAGTAAAATCATGCAGTTGGAACGAGAAGAAAGTTGAGAAGATGGTCAAGAAAGCCAGCGCGAATGATTCCGAGTATAAAGATTTGTTAGCGTTCACGAAGAAGCACTTGTTGAGATGTTACCCGGGCGGTTTGCGAGTCTTATCAGACAACGCCGATCCGAACGCCGCGTGGTCCGTTGGTGCCTCCTTAGTCGCACTGAACTTTCAAGGCATGGACAGACCAATCTTTATGAACCGAGGTAAATTCGCCGAAAACGGTGGCGCCGGCTACGTCAAGAAACCGAAATTTCTCTTGGAGGGAAAAAAATCCGGCGCGTTGCCGAAGAAAATTTCATTCAACATCCTCGTCGGCTCTGGATGGGAGGCGTTCAAAAACGCCGATCTCGTCGGTGCCCCAGACACGTACGTCAAAGTCTCCATCTGCGGTAAAAACGGTTCTTCCGGTCAAACCAAAGTCTTCTCGGAAGCTCGCGTCGGCCCGAAAGCGCAACCGATTTGGAACGAAAAAATCGAACTCGAATCCAAATGCCCGGAACTCGATTTAGTCCTGTTCGAGATCTTCGACCAAGACCCAGACGCGGACGATTTGTTAGGTTATTACTGCTGCTCCGTTGAAAGCTTGCAAAAAGGCTTGAAGTGCGTCCCGTTGTACGACATGTACGGTCACCACTGCATGTACACCGGTAAGAAGCGCCCGGAGCTCTTCGGCGAGTGCGCGTCGATTTTAGTCGAATGCAGTTACTAACTTACTATTATAATTATTCATGAAAGAGAGAGAGAAAGAGAGAGAGAGAGAGAGAGAGTTGATGGGGAGCGTCGATCGTTGTACAAATGCACACATAAAACACACGTCAATCACAAAAGGAACAACAAATCTTCACACAGAGAGCAACTGACAAAATCAAACAAGAGAGAGAGAAAGAGAAAGAGGAGAGAGAACAGACTACCACTTCATGCGCGCTACCACCTCTTCTCTTCTCTTCCTCGTCCGTCTCTTCGCCGTCGTCGACGTGCTCCTCCTTTTCTTCGCTTTGCTCCACTGTACGCGCTCGACGTCGTATTTCTCCTCCTTGGAAACGCAAGTCGCGTTGGAGCGCAAAAATCGAATCAAATGGGAAACGTATTTAACAAAGTACCGGACGCGAGCTTCTAAACGCGTCAGTCGAGAGATGCAGACGGTGATGTTGGAGCGGTTTCTGGAGGAGACGGAGAAGTGTCCTCCGGAACCGAAGTGCGAGAAGTTCAAGCCGTGCCCGGGGAAGAGGAAGAGTAGTAGTAAAATGAATCACGAGGGCAAGAGCTTAAAGGAGAAAAAGATATCTTTAGTAGGAAAAGAGGAGGATTTGGAGGAGGCGAATGCTGTAGCAAAGGTAGAAGTAGAAACACAAACAGCAGAGGCAGTAGAAGAGGAGGAAGGAAAAGAAGGGGTCGAAAATGGGAGCGATGATGAGAGCATCATCGGGAACACCGTCAACGGGGACATTGAAAACAAGCACTACTTCGACGCGATACCGAGGTACCAACCGGGACCGGCTTCGCCGGCGTTTGAACCTTCGTCGAACGATGGCGTGTCGTTTAAGATTTTCGTGTACAACTTGCCGCCAAAGTTTCACGTGGAGATGTTGAAAAAGAACAAAAGGTGCGTGACGGATCAGTACGGGACGGAAATTCGGATTCACGCGAATATCATGCAATCGAAGATGTATACTTTGGATCCGTTAGAGGCGGAGTTTTTTTACGTGCCCGTGTACGGCGAGTGTAAGTTGTTTGAGAATATAGCCACGTTAGGGGCGAAGAAGGGTTTGCAGGAAACGAACGCGTGGTGGTTGGAAGCGATGAAACTGGTGACGGATCAGTATCCGTTTTGGAATCGAACGCAAGGAAGAGACCACGTGTTTACGTTTGCGGGAGCGAGAGGGCCGCACATTTTCAAAGATTGGAAAAGGCACATCAAGAAATCCATCTTTTTAACTCCCGAGGGCGACCGATCGTTGTCTGAGCAGTTCAACACGTGGAAAGATATCGTCATTCCGGGTTTAGAACCGGAAAAAGCGTTCTGGTCGGGATCTTTGCGGAAACAAAAAGAAGTGAAACGCGCGAAAACGTTCGCCTATTTTCGAGGCACCATCGCCAACAAACTCGGGAAGCAATACTCCAAAGGCATACGGATTAAAATGAAAGAGGCGTTTAAGGATATAAAAGACGTCGTTTTCACAGAGCAACACAGCTCGTGCGATAAAACGTGCTACCGCGAAGAAATGCGCGCCTCTACATTCTGTCTCTGTCCTCGAGGCTGGTCGCCGTGGACGTTGAGAGCGTACCAAGCGCTGATGGTCGGGTGCATCCCGGTCATCATCGCGGACGAAATCGAGTTCCCGTACGAAAACTCTTTCGACTGGCGCCAAGTTTCCATCAAAATCCCCGAAAAGAGACACTTAGAAACCATCGATATCCTCCGATCTGTCCCGGACGACGTCGTCGAACGCAAACGCAAAGCGATGGCCAAGTTCTGGCCGAGCGTCGCGTGGAAAAAACCAGCCGCGGATGACGACGCGTTCCATTTAGTCATGAAAGAGTTGGAGAGGAAGAAAAGAGGGTTCAAATCGAGCACGTTTACCTTTTGGAAGTAGATTTTTAAGATAGTTAGTAGTAGAGTGTAAGAATAGATTGTCGTTCGTGTTGGCGTACCCCAACTCCCACAGACTCCCTAAACACTAAACCCTAACTTAGGTTAGACATTGCGGCTTCCCAAATTCTCCCAAAACCATCAGAACTTTTGCGCGATTCAACCCGCGTGAACCGATCTAAATCGCGCTGAAATCGATTTCACCACCTCAGAACGATCGCATTAAACCCGTTGGCGAGGCCAAATTTTCGTTTCAAACGCTTCAACAGAGGGTAAATTAAAAGAAAAAGTGTACGATTTCGATCGAAATTGAGAATTCAAACGGACCCATCGAAGGCGCACAAACGCTTGCAAAAGGAGGAGAAAAAGAGGCAAATTTGAGCGCAATTCAGAGCTGATATCATCACGAAAATGGTGGTCCCGAAAAACTTCGCCGAACACGCGGAGAAATTCTTCGCGTCGAACGTCACGACGGCGAAGCAGTTGGAGTTGGCGAGCGAAGTGCGCGCGAGCATTGAAATCGCGCACACGAGTGAATACAGCAACTGGTTGAAAGCGTACTTCGAGGTGTTTTCGAAACTGTTGAAGGCGAACCCGCCGACGCACGGCGCGGACGCCGGGGAAGACGAATCGAACAGACTTCGAAACGTTATATATGAAATCCTCTCGCGGTTACCGCATAACGAAGTGTTGAGGCCGTACGAGAGTCAGTTGTTGGAGTGCGCTTTGACTCCTCTCAGAGAAGAGAACGAGAAGAACGCGTTGGTGTGCATGAGGATTGCGTTCGACGTGCACAGAAATTTTCGGCCGAGGAGCGAGGAGAAAGCGACGCAGTTTTTGCAGTTTGCCGGGGAGGTGTTCGGGAACGTGCCGCAAACGGTGGCGGAGGTGTTTGGGAGCGAAGGCGGCGAAGAAGTCGCGGATGGAGACGCGGAGATGAAAGACGCAGAGAAGGAAGAGAAATCCGTGGCGGCGAGCACAAAGAAAGGTAAGAGAGGTACGTCGTCGAAAGATGCGAAAGAAAAAGATGAAGTCTCCGCGGAACAGGCCACGGCGGCGGCGGCGAACGACTCGGCGACTATTCCGGCGTTGAAGTCTTTCAAAGTGTGCACGGAATGTCCGCTGATTGTTATGCTTTTGTTTCAATTATATCCTTCCGTAGCGCAAAATGCCGTGCAGAAACTCTTGCCGGCGATGACAAAGACGTGCTCGGCGCGAACTTCGCGAACGGTATTTAAAGAGAGCGTCAAACTTCGCGAAAGATTCGCGGATTTGAAATCCGCGCAGGTGAAAACGATCAGTTTTATCACATATCTGGTGAGAGGACACGCGCAGTTGGTACTTCCGTACCAACAAGAAATTTCACTGGCGGTTGTTGATTTGTTGAAGACGTGCCCGGATGTCGTGTCGACGAGAAAGGAGTTGTTGGTGGCGACGAGACACGCGTTGTCGGCGCAGAATTTCTGTCGCAGTTTCTTTCAACATTTGGACTCGTTGTTAGACGAGCACGCTTTGGTAGGTACCGGTCGCCTGTGCGCGGAAACCTTGCGTCCTTTGGCGTACAGTTTCCTAGCGGAATTGGTCCATCACATGCGCGCGGAGCTTACTTTGCCGCAGATTCGTAAGACCGTGCACGTGTTTTCGACAAACATGCAAGACGAACGATTACCGTTGAGTGTCCAGATGACTTGCGCGAGATTGATGCATCATTTGGTTGAATCTATCTTCCGTCGACGCGCAGAAACGACGCCGGGGAGCGCCGACGAAGCGCGCGCTCTTTTGGTGAAGATTTTAGACGCCACGGTCACGAAATTTCGAACTTTGCGTCCGAGGTTGAAGACTTTACTGAAATTGGTCGAGCATTTGCACGACGAAAAGAAAGAGACTCCGTCCACTTCCTCCTCTCCGTCGGAAAAGGACGAGACAAAAGATGATAATGCCAAGAGCGGCAAGAAAAGTGCCGCTGCTATCGCGGAGAAGAAGGAGGGCGCGGAGATTGTTTCCACGTCGGCAAAAAAGTCCTCGAAGAAGAAAGCCGGCGGTAAAAGCAAAAAAGGAGGCAAAGTAAGCGACGACGACGATGACGACGACGACGACAACGGAAAAGAAGAAGAAGAAGAAAACGAACCGGAAGTGAAACTTGACGTTTCCAGCGAAAGGCTGAAAGAACTCGCAGATACGAAGGCTATCGTGAAGACGCTTTTCATCGGTATGAAAACGCTTCTTTGGTCGGTTACGAATTTCAGAGCGCAACAAACGCAAACGCAAAACAACAATGCGGCGTTAATGGCGTTGTCTTCACCGCTTCGCCCTGGCCTCACCGAGCCTGAGCTTCGTCGCACTTCGGCATTTGTCAAGAACGGCGTGAAATGTTTAGCTTTGTACCGCGGCGCGGAATGTGCTGAAATGTGTGCGCATGTCGCCGAAGTCTTTGCAGTGCTCGACCCGCGATGCTTTCTCGATATTGCGTGCATTCGATTTGATGACCTCTTCAAAGGAATGCTCGACCTGGCGCCGATGGTGCAGCTTCCGCATCTTTTGCTGCAGAATCAGAACCTTTCGAGATACTTTGCCGATTGCCTCGCGATGCTTTTAGTCAGAGATAAACTTAAGCATCTCGAAGATCCGCAATCACCGCCGGCTCAGCTCGTCTTGAAACTATTTAGTTTGTTGCTCCACGCGGTTTCGAAATATTCCAACTGCGAGGCCATGCTGTCTCCATACGTCATCCCCATCGTCGAGAAATGTTTGAAAGCAATGCGTGAAATTGAAAATCCATCGGCGTATGTTAGATTGCTTAGATATTTGTTCCGAGCACTCGCTCAGGCGAAGTTTGATTTGCTCTATCGCGAGGTGCTTCCCATTTTACCGACGTGTCTCGATGCGTTGTTGAAGTACCTGAACGGTCCAGATCCGCACGAGCTCCATGACACGATTGTAGAATTATGTTTGACTTTGCCGGGTAGATTGTCGTCAATTCTCCCACACTTGCCAAAGCTCGCGAAGCCTTTGTGCATAGCTTTAGAATCGAAGACGAGTGAATTGAATTTGCTCGGTTTGCGAACGTTAGAATTTTGGGTGGACTCGCTCAATCCAGACTTCCTCGATCCGTGCATAGCTGAGGTCGAGACGCCTTTGATGATTGCGTTGTGGTCTATGCTTAAGCCACAACAGTCTGGATCTCCGTTTGGCGCAAAAGCTATGCAGTTGCTGGGTAAACTTGGCGGTAGAAATCGTGCGTTTCTCAAAGAACCGCTCGAACTCGAAGCTAAGGAGAATCCCGAGCACGGTTTGCGCATGATTTTGACATTCAAACCGGAAACAAGTTTTCTCGTGCCTTTTGATAGATGCATAGCTCTTATGCGCGGAATTTTAGAATCTCCGCGGGTATTGCCGGCGATTACGTCGTCGTCCATGAATAGTAGCAATGTCGAAGCGTTAATTGAACATCGAAAGCAAGCGTTGGCGTTTCTGCGCGTATGCTTGTCTTCGGTCATAAACGTATCCTCGGGTGTCGCCAAAGACTTGGCTTCCGCGAAGAAGAAAGATAAAGAAGACGATGCGATGAATGTCGATGGCGACGGTGATGACGATATCGAAAAGACCATTCGTGCTGCGGTCGAGGCGGCAGTATTGAACGGGTGGACGAAGTCAGTCGATGACGCTACGGAAGACGCACGACAAAACGACCGCGAAGCAAACCTTCGCGCCCAGGCAACTTTAGGCAACAAGACGAAGACGCAACTAGCTGCCGAAGAACGCGTGATGAAATCTTTAGTCGTTGCTGTTGTGTCTGCAGAAGCCGATCCTGAACTCAAGAAGGCGAACGCCGGATTCGTTGAATCCGTAGCCGAGCACTTTGCGATGTTGTTCAACGGCGATATCGTTCGCGTTGCGAGTAGCGGCAACACGATTACCGATGGTAAGAACGACAAGAAAGGAGCGTCTTCTCCTTCCTCCGAGCCAGTTTCTGTGACTGCTTTGAAGAAGATTGATGCTATTTTATTTCTGGATGCACTCGTAGACACCATGGAATGTGGTCAAGTTGCGCACGTGAAAGCGGCTTTAGCGGCGATGAAAACCTTCGTCGACACCGTTTTGCTCTTATCGAAAGAAGATTGCGAAGATTTGAACAAAGTGGAGTTGAAGAAATACCCGAAGAGTAATAAAAAACAACTCGAAGCAAGCGCGGCAGATTCCATGGACGTAGACGACGACGAAGATGAGGCGGATGAAAAAGCTTCCTCTAAAAAGACGACGAAGAAAGGCGGCCGTGGCGCCAAAGCTTCGGCGGCTGATGACGATGCCGCAGACGCAGCAGAAGCTGACCCGGCGAATATCAAAGAGCGACCGGTGCCGGAATACGTCAACCGTCCGCACGCGAAGCCGCCGCAAAAGCTCGCCGTTCTCGTCGACGCGCTCATCCCGCGTTTGTGTCACTGCGCTTTCAAAACCGCCTGGCAATCTACGTCCGGTGCAGTGGAAGGTATCGACATGCTCTTAGACGTCGTTCCAAGAAGTATCATTCGTCCACACATGGCAAAGATTGCGTTATGCTTGCTCCGAGCCTTGCGTGGCTTGCCAAAGCACGCGGCGCCGGAGATTGAAAGGACGTCCAAGGTTCTCTATAAGCTCGTTGACGTGTGCTTGCCAATTGGAAGTATTCCAAGAGGCGAGGACGCCGAACCGGGCGTTGAGGCGGGCGTGAATGTCATCGCCGATGCTGTCGCTTCCACTTCGGACGCGCAAAACGTTCGACCGGCGGTAGAGAAGGCTTTAATTGACATTTCGCGACAGTGCAAAGTTAAAATTAAAGATGTTTTGAATATCTCTCCGGCTCGAATCGCGAGAATCCTGTCCCGTCCTCTCGGATCGCGGCACATCGAGGAGCAGATTCAAACCGTTCGCGTGATTGATTTCTGCATGAAACTCGAGATTCACGCGCCATTGATCAAGCAATACTCGGCACAGCTATTAGAGCTCTTTGGCGACGCGTTGCTCATTGCTGAAAGCGAGGCCAACATCAAGATGCCTTTATCGGCTACGTTGGAAACGGCCATTCCGAACAAGAACGAAGCGCTTGTTTCCTTGACTTCATGTTCGCAAATCTCGGTGACAGCGGCGTTACGCGCGTCATGCGCGCACTTGATGTGTACGCTCGTCACGAGGAAAAGCGCCATCAAGTTTCCTACGGAAGACTCGCAAAAGGCTTTTGAAGCTGCTACAGAGAAAGCCGTCAACGTCTTCTTCAAGTCCTTGACGAGCCGAACTCCGGAAATTGTTGAAATAGCCGTCGCCGGCCTAAAAGTTGTCGTCGATCAGCAAAGTCTGAGCAAAGAGCTTTTGCAATCGTCTTTACGACCGATTCTCGGCTCTCTCGCGCGTCCCGAAAACCTAACGTTGCCGTTGCTTGTTGGTTTGGAGAAACTTTTGGAGTTACTTTCAAACTGGTTCAATCCGACGTTGGGCGAAAAACTCTTGGAACATTTACGATTGTGGTTGGAACCAAATGCGCGCGATCCTCGGATCGCCGCGGCGACTGTAAACTTGTTTCATTTGCTTCCAAACGCCGCGAGAAAGTTCCTGGAGCCACTCGTTACGCTCAACATTCAACTCGAGAACGCATTGCCGCCAATCGGTGTGCACTCGGACGTTCACTCGTTGTATCGCAAGCCGTTGACTAAATTTTTAGCCCGGTACGCGAAGGATACTGTGGATTTTTACGTCGCTCGATTGGATCAACCGCAACACTTTAACCGCTTTTTGGAAACGATTCGCATCAGCGAAGGGAACAACATTTTATGGGAGTTGGAGGCGAATTACGAGAAAATTTTCGATAACTCGTTCAACAAAAAGTACTTCCTCCCGAGCAGTTCGACCCCGGCCCAGCTCGCGCAAGCTGCGGCGGCGGGCGCTTCGAACTCTCCGGGCGTAGATGGAGCGAAGCAAGACGGCGAAAATTCTCCGGCGCAACGCGTCGAGATTTCTCCGGAGGAGCGCATCGCTCGCGCAAAAGCAATGGGACTTTCCGGCATCGGTTCCGGATGCGACTTGGCCTCGTTCAACGCCATCAAATTGTGCTGCGTTATGCTCAAGATGATGCCAAATATGAGCGAAAAAACTCGAGCGGGTATTCGCGATGCTTTGTGGAAGCGATGGAACGATCCGGGACGACTCGAGCGTCTTCGCCGAGAGGAGATGTTGAGTTTGTCTGAACTTTTGGAGTCGAAGCGAATAGTGAAGTGCTTTTTGAGGTGCGTCGATCGCGATCGCATGGGAGAAGTCGAACTCTTGTTCGGTATTTTACCAATCATGTCAACGAAAACTTGCGTCGATTTGACATTTGCGAGAGAATTCATCTCCGATCGCGTGGGTGGGAGTTACAAACCCGAGCAAAAGAGAGCTATTTTAGAATTCTTCTTATCAGATTTCAAAGCCAAGTTCAAAGCGGCTTCGAAAAAAGACGCGGACGAGGAACAGACTGCGAAAGATGCCGACGCCTTAGTAGCAAACTTGAAGCTCGTCGTCTTACCGATGTTGACGAGCTCCTTGGAAGGATGCTCGAAGAGTCCTAAGAAACTCGCCGAGGCGCGTTTGATTGTCAACGAAGACGCGGTGTCCAGCATCGTCGGAGACATTTTAGAGTACGTGGACGACGAGTCGCCCACGCCAGTATTCTTCAACGAACAGTTCCGCGTTCAGCTTCTGCAACTTGCGACGTTACTTATTCGATGCTTGCCAGACGATCTCGTCAAGCATCGAAAGGAGCTGATCAAGTTTGGCTGGAACCACTTGAAGCGGGAAGACCGCGCGTCGAAGCAATTTGCGTTCGTCAACGTGTGCTACTTCTTAGAAGCGTATCAAGCGCCGGAAAAGATTATTTTGCAAGTCTTTGTTGCGCTTCTTCGTGCGTGTCAACCGGATGCGAAGGAGTTGGTCAAGATTGCGCTCGACGCTTTAGTGCCTGCGTTACCAAAACGACTTCCGCGAGGCGATCACAAGTATCCAATTTGGATTCGATACGCAAAGAAAATTTTGGTCGAGGAAGGTCACTCCGTGCCGCACTTGATTCACGTGTGGAACTTAATCGTTGATCACGAATCACACTTTTACGAGTCCAGAGCGCAGTTTGTACCCCAAATGGTCAACTCCCTGTCGCGATTAGGTTTGCCGTCCTCGGCGCCGATAGAAAATCGCATCGTTTCCATCAACTTGGTCGAATTGATTTTGAACTGGGAAGATCGTCGCAAGGACCCTACAGAGTTCTTAGCATCGAAAAAAGCCGCGCAAGACAAGATGCAAGAGGAAGAAACACGCAAGGAAGACGAAGACATGAAAGATGCCTCGGATGGTGAAGACGACGAGAACGAGAAATCCGCATCGAAGAAGAAGAAAGGTGGTAAAGCTACCGCCACGGCTTCGAAAAAACCAACACGCGGTGGTGCTCGTGGTAAGAAAGTTGAAGCCATCGACGACGAGGAAGGAGAGGAGGAAGAGGAAGAAGAGGAAGAGGAGGAAGAGACGCCGAGGAAATCTACCCGAGGAGGTAAGCGCAGAGGCGCGAAGAAGGACGACTCGGAAGCGGAAGATACGCCAGAAAAGAAGACTGCCGTGAAAACCCGCGGGAAGCGTGGCAGAGCTGCAACGGCGAAGAAAGAGGAATCTGAAGAAGAGGAAGAAGAGGAGGAGTCTGAAGAAGAGTTAGAAGAAGAGAAACCGTCCACGAGAGCGACGAGAGGTGGTCGCGCGGCGAAAAAAGCAAAGACGAGCGCGAAGGACTCTTCTCCGGCGCCATCCACGCGAGGCACGCGAGGCAAAGCCGCTACGACCGCGAAAAAACAAACTACCGCGAAGAAAGGAACCAGAGGTAGTCGTCGGGGGAAATCCGAAGAAGCCGAGGAGGAAGAAGAAGAGGAGGAGGAAGTCGAAGAGGAGGAAGAGGAAGAAGAAGAGGAAGAGGAAGAGAAGAAGAAACCCTCGAAGAAAGAAGGCACGCCTGATGGTAACATCCAATCTGCAATGCTCAAATCCGCGCCTTCTTTACTCACTCAACCGTCTTTAACCGGTGTCGCTGGTGGCACCGCTTCGGATAACAATGAACCGGAATTTTCGCCGTCCCCGGCGATGGCTGAAATCACCGTGAACTTTCTCGTGCGCATGGCGTTTTTAACTGGCGAAGGTAAAGATCAAGTAATGAAGGAACTCAACGCGAAAACGTTGAAGTTGCTGAAACGCGCGATGACGATTTGGAAAACTGCGCGCGTAAAGTTTACGTTTATCGACAAACTATTGGCGTTGGCAGAACAAGCTGGACAAGATTCCTCGTCTGCTTTGGGTACCGGTTTGGTCGTTTTCGACTTGGCGCTCGAGTGCGAAGTTGAAGGATTTGTCGAACAGAATGTCAATCAAATCGCGCAATTTATCGACCCATGCGTGTCGAGCAGTTCCGCGGAAACGCACAGAATGCTTGCAAAAGTGGTCGCCACGGCGATGACGAAGAAGATGCGCACGCCGGAAGAATTGGTTGCGAAGCAAACGGAAGCGGCGGCGCCGGGCGATCAGCAACAGTCGAAGAACAAAGACGGCGATGGTACCGATGGTGGCGACAAGAAAGACGGCGACGATAAAGTCGCCGTCAAGACTGAACCCATGGATACGGATGCAAAACCGCCCACCCCTGCAGCGAATACGGGTTCCCAAGGCCAACCGCCGACGCAAGTCTCGGCGTCGGCGTTGTTATCTCCCGAGGCGAAAATTCTTCGTTTGAAAATTGATGAGACGTGCGCGAAGAGAATCGGTGCCGCAATCACGGGCCAACCGGCGTTGCCGAATTCGCAGGCGAACAGTCCTTCTTTATCCGGCGTCCTTGTCTTGCTCGTTGAGCTCGGGAGAGAGTGTCCGGAGGCTTTGGATCGCTATTTGCCGGCGCTGATCAAATTGTTGTCGAGGTTGACGCAAGAGTTAAATTCAGTTTCAACCGCGCAACAGCAACAACGCATCCTGCAACAACAATCCTCGCGAAACCGTTCGCAGAGCTCAAAGCTAAAAGAAGAAAACGCTCCAGTCGCCGAGTATGGTTCCGTCGCGCACTGCGTGGCGGAGTGCGTTAGAGCGGTTGCCTCTCGCGTCGTCGCAGCTGGCGTCATCGATCATAAGCAATTATTCTTACGGATGTTGTTGCAATTGGTCAACGATAAAGGCACGCACGGTGCGGTATTGGTTGCCATATTAGACGCGTTGTGCGATTGGGTCGACGATGCGGCTTTAGGGCCGTACGATCCGTTGCGATCGTACACAATTTCGGCGGCGACGACCCAAGTGACCGAGACTGCGAGTAAAATATCGACGACGACGACGACGACGGCAGCCGCTACTACTACCCCCCCAGTTTCCACCAGTATATCTGGTTCGAAACCGAAAAAACGCCGTATTGGTAGCCTGAGCGATAAGGAAACAGTTTTATTTCTTTCAAAGATGGCGCAGCTCACTCGCATGGGTCTCGAAGCCACGCAAACGAAGGATTGGGAGAACAAACTCTTAGGCGCCATTTATAAACTGTGCGCGCCGGGTGGGAAACACGACGAAATCCTTCGACGCGAGGTGTTTGCAAAAGTCGAACGTCAACACTTGCTTGGCTTACGTACGCGGAACCCACTGTTCAAGGATAAGTTTTTCCAGCTGTACGACGTCGCGATTGGGCAGTCGCTCTTTCTGCGTCTGCAATATATCGTCACCGTGCAAGAATGGGATGCTATGGCGGATACGTTTTGGCTCATGCAAGGTTTGGATTTGATCTTACAGCTATTAGCGGAGGACGAAAAAGTTACGTTAGCGCCAAACTCTGGAGTTGTCGCAGGTCTGTTCCCGGATTCGGAAGATCCAAAGATGCCTCCGCCTGGACCGCCGGATGGTAACAAGACTGCGCCAGCGTCCACGAAGAAGGGTAAAAAAGCATCGTCGGCGGCGAAAGACGTCGACAACAAAAACGACGTCGACGAAATCGCGGAATTATTCGCGCGTCACTCGAAGTTTATCAAACAAAGTGGTGCTCTCCGCGTTTCTGATTTGGTAGCCCCGCTTCGTAAAGTTGGCAAACGCAACACGCACGTCGCTTATTACCTCTGGGTTCTCATCTTCCCGATCGTTTGGCAAACCTTACAACGCGAAGAGCAATTACAATTGGCAAAACCCATGATCGGGCTGCTTTCGAAAGAATACCATCAACGACAAGCGGCTGTGCGTCCAAACGTCATTCAAGCTTTGTTGGAAGGCATCTCCTTATCCCAGCCGCAACCGAAAATCCCTTCGGAGTTGATTAAATTCTTGGGCGGTAAGTTCAACGCGTGGCACATTTCCATCGCGTTATTGGAAAACCACGTCGTTAGATACCCGCAAGAAAACCGATGCTTCGACGCGTTGGCTGAGTTGTATCGCCTTTTGGATGAAGGAGACGTGCTCGTCGGTTTATGGCGTCAAAGATGTGCCGCCGATGTCACGCGCGCCGGTCTCGCTCTCGCGCAGCACGGCCACTGGCAGCAAGCGCAAGACGTCTTCTTTCAAGGCATGCAAAATGCTACCAGCGGTCAGTTATCCGGTGTGTCTAAAACTGAAGTGTGTAATTGGGAAGCGCAGTGGATTCAGTGCGCGCAACAGTTGAACCAGTGGGACTTACTTGCTGACTTCGCGAAATCCGTTAACCACGGCGAGTTGCAATGTCACACCAGTTGGCGTTTGAACGAATGGAACACGTTGAGGGACATTTTGCCTCCTGGACACGTATCTGAAGTTGAAGAAACGGCAGAGATTATGTGTGTTCGCGCGTACTCTCGTTTACACGCCGGACGCATTCGCGATGCCGAACAGCATTGGGCAGCTGCCGTGAAGAGAGCATTGGATCGTTGGTGGTCTTTACCGGAAACGGGCGCGAACTGCCACGTCCCAATGCTCCACGCCTTTCACGTCATCACAGAAATCCAAGAGTCTCGGAAAGTCATGCACGAGCTCGCGAATTGTACCAGACCGGGGCACCAGAACCCACAACATTCGCGAACGTTAGTGCAGGACGTTTTGGAAACGTGGCGTTTACGGACGCCAAACGATTGGGATCCGATTCCATGGCACAATCAAGTGTTATCGTGGCGAGGATTCATGCATGACATGATTGCGGGAGCACAAAAGAGCATCCAGGAGGTACACCCCAACGTCGCGTCGCACGCGACGGGTCACTCTCTCGACCAGTTGGGCATGCGCGACAGAGCGTGGGCGGTGAACAGGTTTGCTCGAATCGCCAGAAAGCACAACTTGCCGGAAGTGGCTTTGAGCATTCTCTCCACGCAACGGCCGCACGTGGAAGTACAGGAAGCTTTCGTAAAACTCTCGGAACAATCGAGAGCGTATTTAGACATAGAAGGCGAAGCCGTGTCTGGATTGAACGCGCTCGATTCGACGTCTTTAGAATATTTCGCTCCGCATCATCAAGCGAAACTCTTTCACTTGAGAGGTCAGTTCCAAGAGCGATTAGGCGACGTCGACGGCGCGCACGAAAGTTACGCCACGTCAGTGTCCTTGTGCGCGCAGTTACCGGAAGTTTGGAACACGTGGGGTGAGTATTGTCAAATGCGAGCGGATCAAGCGAACGCGGAAGAGGAAGCAAATGGTAGTGCAAACGCGGGCAAGTTAAACGCCGACGGTACTCCCATCGAAGGCCAAGCAGCCTTTTGGACCGAGCAAGCGGCGACGTGCGTCTTACAATCCATTAAACATTCGCCCAAGGATCACGGGAAGCGAGTGGTGAAGATTATTCACGCGTTGGGCTTTTCAAAGCATCCCGTGGCAGTTGGCAGAGCGTTGCAAAGACACGTGGATGCCATCCCATTATGGGTTTGGATAGACTGGATCCCGCAGTTGTTGTTAGTCTTGCTCAGACCGGAAGCGCCTCACGCCAAAGCGGTGTTGACTCGCTTGGCGTGCGCGCACCCGCAAGCGGTATATTACCAATTGCGAACGTTCTTGCTCGAACGACGAGACGCTTTGGCGCGAAAAACGCAAACGTACAATCAACTCGAAAATACTCCTGTTCCTAAAGACGAAGAGGAGAAGAAAAATCGTGAGCTTTCCTTGAAGAAAGCGCAGTCGTCTTTGGCCGAAGCGCGCGCGGTGTTTCAAGCGGCGAAAGAAACGGTCGATAAACTTCGCGCAAAGTTTGGCAACTTGGTCGCTGAAATTGAAGTTTTATTGAGCGAATTGTGCACTCGATTCGGCTGCGCGCCGGAGGAGCGCTTGTTAGTCGTCGTGCACACGTTGTTACACCGATGTTTCAAGTACCCGTGCGCGACAACGTCTGAGGTTCCGGCGCCGTTCAAGAAAGAACTCGCCGGAGTCGCCAAGGCGTGCTTCTCTCCGGACACGTCTTCCAAACACGATGAGTTCGTGAAGGAGTATAAATCTCAGTACGAACAAGATTTGGACCCGGAGTCGAAATCAGCGAAGGATACGTTTCCGAAAACGTTGGAGCAATTGATTCAAAAGTTGAAAAAATGGAAACGAAAATTGAGCGAAGACGTCGAGAGACGCGTTCCGAATTGTTTGCGATTGGAGGACGAATTACCAAAATTAAGAGACGTGCAATTTCGCGAAGTCGAGGTGCCTGGTTCCCACAAAGCGGAAGTGGCCGCGTTGGCGGCATCAGCAGCCTCTGGTTCAGCGGCAAAAGATCACGCAAAATCGCGGAATCGATTGGTATGGATTGATTCTGAGGTCGACGTCGTTCGCAGACACGGCAACGCGCACCGCGTGATTACGTTTGTCGCCGCGGATGGGACCGAGCACAGGTTTGCGGTGCAAACGTCCTTGACGCCCCAGGCAAGAAGTGAAGAGCGTACGTTGCAATTGTTGGAAGCTTTGAATGCGGTTATGGAACGCCATCCGCAATCGAGACGACGAAACTTGAGATTCTACGCGCCGACGGTCATCCCAGCTTGGCCTCAAGTTCGACTGGTCGAAGACGACAAGAATCAAGGGACGTACGGGGAAGTCTACGAAGCCAATTGCGCTCGTTACGGACGCGATCCGGATATCCCGATGGAACTCTTCAAAGCGGCGTTGAATCCAGCCGTTCTCGGTCAAGTCAGTGGCCCGGAAGCTGTTCTCGAGTTGCGCTTGAAAGCGTTCATGGATATCGCCAGTCAACACGTCACCGAGAACATCTTCTCGCAGTACATGTACAAGACGTTACCGAATGGCGCGCACTTATGGACGTTTAAGAGACAATTGTGTCAACAACTGGCGTTATCCTCGTTCGTTTCCGCGTTGTTAAGAATCGGTGGACGTACTCCGAGGAAGATTTCCTTCGCCAAAAATACCGGCAAGGTGTTCATGTTGGACTTTTACCCGAACTTTGATTCCAACGGTTTAGTCGAATACGCGGAACCGGTGCCGTTTCGTCTCACGAGAAATTTGCACGCCTTCTTCACGCCGTTTGGCGTCAAAGGTGACTTTGTGGCCACCATGGCCGCGGCTGCGCAAGCGTGCGCCACCCCTGGTCGAAACGTGCGCATGCACTTGGACGTGTACTTCCGCGACTCGTTGACCATTTGGCCGTGGCGCCAGCAGCAGCAAGCGCAACAACAAAACGTCGACGCGAACGACGCCGCCGCGAAAACGAGTGCCGCTGCTGCCGCGTTCTTCTCCGAACCCGACGCCTCTACCGTCAACGAAATGGCCAAAGCGAACGTCGAAGAAGCCATGAAACGCTTACCAATCATCGCTCCGATTCCAACCGCGAAGTCCTTAATCGCCCAAACGCAAGGCGGCGGCAACGACGCGCAGCAGTTGCAATCGGTGCAAAAAGGTGTCATTCATTTGGTCGAAAGCGCGTTGAACCCGAAGAATTTAGCGCGCATGGAAGTGTCCTGGCAATCTTGGTTGTAATGTGTAATAACTCTATCATGTTAATATAATAATAAGCTCCATCGTATCTCTTCGCTCAATCCTCGTCATTCTCCGCACAACTTCTCCAAAGTAGTACTTTAGGGGAAATGACGAACACCTAAACTAATAGAAAAGGGATTTTGATGTCATCATCACCACCACTACCTTCGTACAGACGCATAGAAACCTTAGAATTCTCCAAATCTATCCCTTCGTCCATCTTGGACGATATCTGTCCCTCTCGTTTGAAATCAACGTCGACTTTTCATGCCGTCAAACACACGAGAGAAGCGATAAAAAAAAACTGCCTCGGGAAACCAATTCTTGATTTGAACCATCCGGCGTATCCTGCGTACGGATTATTCGCGTCTCGGAAGCTCTCGAGTTTGGAGCGCGTGATTGATTATCACGGGTTCGTGACTTTGAACGGGGAGGAGGATAAGGAAAGCGATTACACGTATTCGTTTGCAAAGAGACGGTTGGTGATTGATGCGAATGCAGTTGGCACAGAGGCGAGATTTTGCAACGACTTTCGAGGCATTCGGGAAAGGCCGAACGCGGAGTTTTTTGAATATCGCGACCGAGTGGGGGATTTAAAGTGCGGAATCCGAGTGAAGAAAGGCGAAATGATTGGGAAAGGAGATGAAATATGCGTAAATTACGGGAAAGGGTTTTGGTTGCATCGATTCGGGAGAGAGGCTTTGGAGAAGGCGTCGCTCTCGACGCGGGGTCCCCGTCGAGGAGGGGAAGGTTGAATGTAGCTTTTTAAAGAGGAGACATCAGTGCACGTTGTATTACGAATAGATAAGTATTAGGAATAATAGATTCTGGTACTATTATTAGTCCTCTTCCTCGCTGCTTTCGTCGTCTTCCGACTCGCTCTCGGCTTCTCTCAACCATTTCACGAACGGCGCGGCTTTCTTTAAGAAGACCAAATCTTTCTCCTCCGCGTCGTCTTTTTCATCCGCCCAGGCTAAAACGGCCGATTCAGAGAGGACGTCGGCGTCGTATAAAAGATGTAAGATCTTTGCAAACGCGTTGGCAACGTGTTTCCCTTGACAATCTTTGAACGCGCCTTCTTCGGCGCAAAATTCTTCCAACGTTAACAACACTTCCACCTGGTCGTCTTCGGATTTGAGAAACTTGGCCAGCAACGGCGCGTAGCGTTTGACGTGTTTTTTCACTCTCGAAACGCACTCGTTGGCATCGGATGGGAATTCAGTTGGAAAGAGTTTACGAAACTGCTTGTCGCATTTGGCAGTTGGCGGCATGGATAACGCAAACATGGCGCACAAAACGTACCGCGCGATATCCGCGAAGGTTCTGTTCTCAGCCATTTTCAAACCTTGAAGCTCCACCGTAACGTTTTCGTCGATGGTATCGTCGCGCAACGCTCTCAAAAAGGTTTCCGAGACTTCTTTGTGGAAGTGCCGTTCGTCGGCGTCGGAGTCAGAGTCCGAGTCTTCCTCCATTTCGTCGTCCTTGTCTTCGTCTTTGTCACCCGACGCGTTCGCTTCTTTTTTGACTTCAATCTCGCCTACTTTGTTATTGCTAATTTTCATCTCGTTCGGATAAGTTCTCTTCTTTGGAACCACACCCGGGACTAGCGATTTCGTTCGAAACGATGGGCAAATCCATCGGTAACCTTTGCCACCGGCGCCGACGGATTGAGCGTTAGAGCACTCCTCGTCCGGGCCTAAATGTAATTGCTCGGCAAACTTCTTCGCCATTTCTTCACCGTATAAGTGTTCGAAGTCGTTGTGATGATGATGATGATGATGCTCGTCTCTTTCCAAGTGCGACCCGTTCGAATCTTCACCAGACTTTGTCGACGACGAGTCCGAATCCGAGTCCGAATCGTCGTCCTCGCACGACGATTGAGGCACGCAGCCGATTCGAGAGTTTGGGGCGAGCTCAAAGTTTTTCCCGATGACTACTTCGGTACCAACAACGGATCCGGCATGGATGATGGCCTTTTCGCCAATTTTAGCGTTGCAACCGACGAGCGCGTGCGTGAGTTTCGCGTCGTTTTCGACGATGCATCCGTCAAAGAGAACGCAGTTGGTGATGGTGACGTTTGAGCCGATGGAACAATTTTGACCGATGATCGCGTCTCGCAAGACACATTTCGCGCCAATTTTCGTGTTTCTGCCAAGAACACATCCCGACTGAATGAACGCAGATGTATCAACGGTCACGTCGTCGTCTGCGAACGAGTTCTCGAATCGGGAAACGCAATGGCCTTTTCCCGCCGCAATCTTGCGATAGTTGCTCTTTCGAAACTTCGTCCCTTCTTTATTCGTGTTGTCGAAGAGCACGCAGTTTCCATCGATGGTTTGCGGGTGGCAATACCCTCTCACCACATCTCTTCCAATCGCGCCAAAGCTTCTCGCATCGTTCGCTCTCGCGCAATACTCTCTCCCCAAATCGATAAAGTGCGCGTGCAACTGGTTGCCTAACTCGCGTTCGTCGAGAACGCCGCACACAAAATCTTTCCGAATAGATTGGTAATCGAAATTGTCCGTGAACAACATCAAAACTTCCGGCGAGCAAATGTCCACGCGTAAATCTCGAGCGTTCGTTTCTACTTCCACTTCTTCGTGTTCGCTAAATAAAGCGGCGTCGATGGTAAACGGACCTCCTGTGGCTTTGGTGACGCCTCCTTTAGATTCCTTAAACGCGACAATCTTGAATTCATCTTCGTTTTTGTTGTTGATGTTGTTCGCGTTATTATTATTACTATTACCGTTCTCGCTCTCTTCTTTATTACTCCTCGAACCGCCGGAGCTCCCAAAACTCGTCCTCGCTAGCCCAAGCATCAGCTCTGCTTCGCCAAACTTCCCTTCCCTCGAGTCTCTCCCGTCTCTCGCGAAACACAGCGTCGCCACGCACAACTTATCCTTCTTCCTCCTCTGCTTATGTTTTGCCACCGCTCGGGACAAATCCACATTCGCCACGATATCTCCGGTGCACAAAATGAAATCATGATTGATCACTTGTTGCTGCTCGACGAATCGCAACGCGTCGCCGACCGTTTCCTGTTATTATCATACGTGTGAAAGGTAAGTCAAACGGTCTCTCGCATCGCGCGCCATCGAACAAACGTAACAAATCAATCGCGAGAGCGCAAAGACGACGAGAAGAGAGAATAGCCATCACCAAAATCTATAACGAAACGTACCAAATTCGCGCTTTGCAAAAGCCGTATCGTAAACCCACTCCCGGTCGCGTTCGCCCCGGCGCCGCTGCTCCCTTTCTTCGCGCTCGACGACGACTCGCACAAAAATCCCCCTCTTCGCTTCCCGTGCTTTTCAAGAGCTTCCCTTTGCTTTTTCCCGCACACCACGAATATCTCCTTCGCACCGTTCGAGATTAAAAACTCCAGCGTTCGATCGAGCAAAGCGACGTTCGCGAGTGGGAGCAAACTGTTCGGCACGGATGATGACGACAACGTTTCGTCCTCCTCCTCCTCGTCATCCGACCGACGATGACGATGCGATAAAGGCCGGAAATGGTCGTGCTCGTCAAAGTCGCACAAGACGACCGCTTGGAGGGTCTCTTTCGCGTGGTGGTCTGAAAATGCCATGACGTGTCGTTACGTAAAGCGCGCGAGAGATCACTCTCAATCGTGCGTTTGTATGTGTGAGGTTTTCGGTTTGCGCTTTTCTTTGTCGCGAGTGAGAGCCCTTTTTAACTTTGAAGAAGAGTTTTGTTCACTTTGATGTGTGATGAAGAGCAAGGGAAATTTTCGTCTATTTCTGCGCGAGATGAACGTGCAACGATGCATTATGTGTAAACATCTAGGACTATAATAGATAACAGAGCAGCTAAAAGCAGAGCTAATGATGAATGCGCACGTGGCTTTGCAAATTACCAGCCGTAGTAAAACGCTTCTCGCACACATCACATTCATACGGTTTCTCGTTCGTGTGCGTACGCTTGTGCTTTTTCAAATCACCAGATTGACGAAAACGCTTCTCGCACACATCACACTCGTACGGCTTCTCGTTCGTGTGAATACGCATGTGCGCTTTCAAACTACTAGATTGAGTAAAACGCTTCTTGCACACATCACATTCATACGGTTTCTCGTTCGTGTGCGTACGCATGTGAACTTTCAAATTGCTAGCTCGAGTAAAACGCTTCTGACACACATCGCATTCGAACATCTCGTTCGTGTGAATACGCATGTGTCTTGTCAAACTACCAGATTCACTAAAACGCTTCTCGCACACTTCACATTCGTACGGTTTCTCTTTCGTGTGAATACGCATATGTACGGCCAATTTAGATGCGCTAACAAACACCTTCTCGCAAACATCACATTCGCGCTCTCTCTTTCTCTTCACTCCTTTAGCATGTTGAGTACGCACGTGCGATTTCAAACTACTAGATTGACTAAAACGTCTCCCGCACACATCACATTCATACGGTTTCTCGTTCGTGTGAATACGCATGTGTCTGGCCAAATCGTATGGTGCTCTAAACATCTTCTCGCAAACCTCGCAAAAATAAAACACTCTCCCCTTCTTCGCGCTCTTCTCATTCGTCGTGCTCGTTTCTTTTCGTATCTCATCATTCTGCTCGTCTTCCTCCTCCATCATCATCGCCGTTAGGTTTTCGTCGTCTCTCGCGTAAAGTTCTCCTTTTTAATGACGCGCGAATATTCCCCTAAAGTTTCCCCTAAAAGGTGTGATAACAACAACAAAACAACACTCTTAAACTCGCGACGAGAGAGATCTAGAGAGAGAGAACAAGAGAGAAATATGTCCAACAACAACGAGGAGGACGATTTACTCTACGGCGACATCGTCACCAGTCAAGGCGAGGACGGGCGAGAAAGTTTACGAGTCACGCGAGACAGATTGGAGAAGAGCGAGAGACACCACGCAGAACGGATCGAACAGTTGGAAGCAAAAGTCAAACAGTTGGAAACAGAAAACGAACGGATAACGAAAGAGAATAGGATTTTAATGCAGAACATATCGAGCTTATACGATACGGCGAAACTCGAGTTGAAAAGGAAAGACGCGATGTTGCACGAAGAGAGGATGAAGAGTTTTAATGTTGGGGGTGGTGGAACACAGCGAGGAGGAGGGGGAGGAGGAGGAAAAAATCCGCCGCCGCCGAAACCGCCGCCTGGAGGACCACCTTCCGGGAAGAAGAAATAGGCGCGCACACATGCATAGTTACGTTTTAGTTTATATAGTAGTTTTAAATATTCATAGTTTAGAAGAAGACACGCGCGCGACTCCCCGTTGTCCTCGCGAGTGAAAAATGTTTCGCTCATAAGTACTACTAGATTTCTATCTTTTTTACAATTCTACGCGCTGCTACATCGCGCTAAAGTACACTAATTGGCATCTCTTCTTTCAAAAACCTCATGGTATTCGGCCCTCCCGGCGTGTGACTGTCCGTCTTAACAATCTTTTCCAACACTTCTAAACTCGCGGGATCCTCCACGGTTCCCCAGATGGTGTGGTCGAATTTCAACCACGTGGCTGGTTTTTCGCCTAAATAGACGAAGAAATCCGGCCCAGCGGAGCCTCCGGCCCACCCGACGTCGCCGTATTCCATCAATTTTTGAAACTGAAACGTTTCTTTGTTCGCTCGAACGACGAAGGACCGCAACACGCCTTGGACGAGGAAACCCGGTTCCACGCGATACAACTTGCAACTCTTCCCTTGACACGCGTTCTCGGTCTCCGCTAAATCTGTGAGATACTCCACCGATTTCCTGTGCCACTCCGGTTTCAAGTGAATCGTAAACTTTCCAACTGGAGTCTGAATGGATACTTGCTCCTTCAAAGTCTTCACACGCGTCTCGCCTCCGCCCTCCTCCCCTGCGTTTTCGGATTTCACGAAATCCTTCATCAACATCCCGCTCGTCCAAGGCACGTTCGCGTCGCCTTCCGTCGCCCCGTTCCGTAACTTTGGTCTCTCCACGTCTGGGTTTTCAACGCGTTTCAACCAACACTGTCCTTTGCACCAACTCTCGTCGCAAAAGACGTACACGTTGCATCCGCTCGTATTCGCGCACTTTTCACAACAGTCCGAGATACTTTTCGTTGGTCCAACGGCGACGCCATCGAGGACGACCGCGCCGTCGTATTCGCAGTTTTTGTGCACGTCTGGACATTCGTAACGCTCTGTCTTCTTCTGAACCTCCTTCTCGTTCTCCTTTTTTTCCAATAACGCGCTTCTTTCTCCCGCGGATGATGACGACAAAGACGACGGTTCCTCCTCTTTTGCATCGTCCGACGATCCTTTCTGGTCGTTGTTTTGGTGCGACGAAACCGACGAAAACGGACGATGCTTCCGAGAGAAAAACAACGCGAGAGAGAAAAAGAGCAACGCCGTCATCATCAGGAGTGCTGCGTTTCTCTTCTTCTTCTTCTTCTTCTTCGCGTTTCGTAAAGGTTTCATCATCAAAGTTCTGTCCGTTATTTAGTCACGCAAAGAGGTGAATTTTCCTCCATTTTATCCACTTTTTAGCGCGAGAAACTTCACACGCGCACGCGCACTTTTGAAAGGGAGAGATACTTTCGAGCGCGTTCAAAATGACCACGACGACGACGTCGACGCATCGCGGGGTTTCTTTCGTTCTGCGTCGTAAAAAAAGTGCGAGAACACCATCATTTGCATCGTTTGCATCGCAGCAACAGAAGAAGCGTCAACGGAGAAGGAGAAGAACACCAACGAGAACACCAGTCAAGTGTCAATCGAAAGAACTGGAAACTGCACTCATTCGAGAACAAACCATCGTTCAAGACCTGGTCGGGTGGTGCATAGAAAACGGATTCAGCGGTTCCGGGCTCGGCGTGCGACCAAGCACGAGTGGGAAAGGCAGAGGTCTGGAAGCGACGAGATTGGTCGAAAAGGACGAGTGCGTGTTGACGCTCCCGTTGAGATCCGGGATCGTAGACGAGGCGAAAGGACATCCGGAACACACGCGAGAAGTGATTGAAAAAGCACCCTGGGGCGTGCGATTGGCGTGTAGGCTTTTGCAAGAGCGAAAGAAAGGAGCAGAGAGCGCGTACGCGGCGTATTTAGAGTTGATTCCGGAAAATGTGGAAACGAGTCCTTTGCATTACGCAAGCGAGGAAGTATCGCGCATCTGTTACCCGCCGATGGAGAAGGAAATCGAGGAGATGCGAAAAGCGGTGAAGAAATGGTACGACGACTTAAATGCAGGCGAAGGGAAGGAGGCGTTAGCAGGGGCTTCGGAGGAGGAGTTTAAGTGTGCCGTCGCGGTGGTGCATTCGCGAACGTACGGGGTGAGTTCCGGGGATACCGGGGAGGGATACTTTCGAGCGCTTTTACCGTTGGCGGATTTATTGAACCACGGCGGCGACGAGTATATCGACGAAACGAGAAGCAGCACGTCGACGGTTTCGACCGAAACTGTCGCGTGGTCGGAAATCACCGACGAGGAAGACGAGAGCGAGATTGCGTTTACGGCGCAAAAAACATTAGAACCCGGAGAGGAAGCGTTGATGTCGTACGGCGAACGTTCCAACGACCACTTTTTGCTCTACTACGGCTTCGTGCCGCGAAAAAACCCGCACGACGACGTCATCATATTTGAAAACTTTGACTCGGCAATGATGTGGCACGCCATGTGCTTCGACGAGTTCTGGAGACGCGAAGACATCGCCATCAGAGAACAAAACGCCGTTCGCGCGTACAAAGAAACCAGCAAAATGCTCCGAGAAACCTCCGACGGCGCTTTGATAGACGCCGAACCTCGATTGAAAGTCTTATCAGACGGGAGAGTCGACGCGAGAGTCTTAGCCGCGTTCGCCGCTTTATACGCCGGCGACAGCGAACTCGCAAACAACCAAGAAACCGACCGCGAATCCTTAAACGCCGCGCGCAAAGACGTCGCCTTGCGATGCGAACAGTTGATCCAAACCGTCCAAAAGCAAAGCGGCAAAGGCGAAGCCGAGGAGATGTTCTCGGAGGATAGCAGTAATAAAAGCCGTAATAAGAATAACAACAACAACAACAACAATAGTAATAATACGAATACGAATAACAGAATTGATATAGAAAACGTCGTGGATGCGTTCAGACGGCACAAGATGTTCATTTTGCGGGACTGCGTCCGGAAGTTGAGCGTCGCGTTGTGATTTCGAGAGAAGTCTTTGACACAAGAAAACAGTTGAAATCCATCACAGAAAAAACACTTCATATTCGTCGTAAAGAAAACACACGCATCAACGCGCGACAAAGCACTTTGTTTACTCTCCTCCTCTCTCTGGCCGTTTCCTCTTTACTCTCTTTTTCTGCGCTTTTGCGTGTACTAAAGGTGTTATTGACGTGAAAACGATGACGGGAAAAGAACATCCTCCACAGTTGTCGTCCGTGCCTTCTTTGGAATTCCACGAAGAAATCGTGTCCGAATTACTCTCGAAAGACGGCATCGCGGTCCTCGCGGAAGGGTTAGGTGTAGCCACGGTTTTGGCGATGACGATAAAAAAGTCGCACGAAGAAGCGACGAGGAAAGAGACGAGGAGGAAAGAGAAGATGCGAGTGTTTGAGGAGGAAAAGAAGGAGACGATTGGAGAGGCGTTTGTGCTTCCTGCTGCTGCTGCTAAAACTGCGACGACGACGCAGACGACGATGCAGACGACGACATCGAAGAAAGAAGAAGAAGACAATACTAATAACAATATGGTGAAACCGAAAGTGGTTGTCATAGTTGGCGCGTCGGAAACGTTACGAACGGCGACGATTCGAGAATACGAACGGTTGTATCCGGAAGTCGCGCACGCGCCTTTAGACGTCACCGCGGACGTCTCGATGGCGATTCGGGCGAGGAATTACGCCATAGGAACGCCGTGTTTTGTCACGAGTAGGATATTTGCGGTAGATTTGTTGGCGAATAGGTTACCGGCGGAGAATGTGGCCGGGATGATTGTCGCGAACGCGCACTCGGTGGAAGATATTTCTGGCGAAGGTTTTTGCGCCAGATTGTTTCGCGAAAAGAACAGAAGAGGTTTTATGCGAGGTTTGACCGATCGCCCGTACGACGCGTCGAAAGCGTTTGAAGGCGTGGAGAGGTCCATGAAGTCGTTGTTTGTGAGGAACGTGACGTTTTGGCCTCGGTTTCGGATGAACGTGAAGAGCTGTTTAGACCCGCACGAACCGAACGTCGTCGAGTTGCGACAAGAGATGACGGAGGATATGAAAAAGATTCAAGAAGCTATCGTGCAGGTGATGGATCAGTGCATGAAAGAGTTGCGGAAGAGCGATTTTGTGGACGTGGCGGAGTTGACGGTACAATCTGGTCTGTTCAAATCGTTCGACGCGACGATTTCGAGACAGTTGGAGCCGATGTGGAACATCGTTCCGAGGAAGACGAAACAGTTGGTGAGGGATTTACGAACGTTGCGACGGTTAGCCGATTTAGTGTTAAAAATAGACGCGGTATCGTTTCTAAAACATTGCGAAATGTTGAAAGTCACCGAAAGGTATGACTCGTATTGGATGTTTTCGGATGCGGCTGGGGAGATTTTCAAACGAGCGAAAGACCGCGTCTATCGATTAAAGAGGAAACCAATTGAAATTTCCAAGCAGAAGAAAGAAGAGCTGAGAGCGTTGAACATTAAAGAAGAGAAGAAGTACGAGACGAGTGTTGTCCCAACGTTTGAACCGATGCCGAAGTGGATGTTACTGGAGGAAGTCATTCAGGAGATTCGCGAAGATGCCTCGGATAGAAAGTTGCCGAAGGACGATCAGAGGATCGTCGTCGCGGCGAAAGACGAGGCAGCGGTGAGAGTGTTGGAGATGTTGTTAGTGCACGGATCGGAAAAGGTTTCGAACGCAAAGTGGGAAGACTTTTTGAAGTCGAGAGTAGGAAGAGCGTCCACGGCGGCGAAAGTGCAGGAACAACAGCTTCAGCAACAACACGCTGGAGGACGAGGTCGCGGCGGCGGCAGAGGCGGGAATTTTTACTCCGCGTCGTACGGTCGAGGCAGAGGCGGAGTAAGAGGCGGACGAGGTTCTGGACCTGGAATCGGTCGAGGCGGGCGCGTCATGGGGTATAACAACGCCCAAGGGCTAGCCGGTGGATTCTCCATGCCTGCGGACGAGCGAGACGCGCTGGCGAAAGAAGCCTTGAGGCGCGCCGAGGAGAAGAAACAGAAGAGAAAGGTAGAGCGCCTAGCCGCACGTCCGGATATCGACCCTTCTTCGTTAAACTCTACGGAAGAACAGAACGACGATGAAAGCGATGCAAAAGTAAAGAAGACAAAGAAGAAGGGAAACGATGAAGACAACGAAGAAGACGAAGAAGACGAAGTCGCGCTCGCCTCTCAGAAGAATCGTAAAGAGGGCATTTACTTCGTTCCCATCGACGCGCGCGACCCATCGCAGTTAGCCATCTACGCACCAAGCTACGTCATCGTGTACGACCCAGACGCTGCCTTTATTCGCGAACTCGAGGTCTTTGCCGCGTCTCGACCGCAGAGGAAACTGACCGTCTACTTCTTAATGCACGATAACTCGACGGAAGAGGAGAAATATCTCGCCGCGATTAAACGCGAAACGGCGGCGTTCGAGCGCTTGTTCATGATGAAACAACACATGGCCGTGCCAGAAGAACAAGAAGGCCGCTTGTACGAACTCGACGAAGAGGAAGAAAAGGAAGAAAAGGAAGAGCGGCAAACGAGCACGAACCCAATGCAGTTGGCGCTTTATAAAGAGCGACAGATGAAACTCAAAAAACCGTTGTTTGCAAACGACGCTTTAGATTTGAAAAAGAAGATGGAAGACGATGCCGTGTCGACGCGCAAAGCAGGCGGAAGAGTCATGAAACGACTGACTTTACTCCACGTCGTCGTCGATATTCGAGAGTTCATGTCCACGTTGCCGGCGGTTTTACACCAGTGCGGATACACTCTTCTACCGTGCACGCTCGAGGTTGGCGATTACGTGTTATCTCCGGACATATGCGTTGAAAGAAAAGCTATTCCAGATTTAGTCCAATCGCTAAAATCCGGTCGTTTATACACGCAAGCCGAAGCGATGTGTAAACACTACAAGACGGCAATTTTGTTGATTGAATTCGACAAAGATCGTTCGTTCGCGTTGCAACCAAAAGGCGAAATTCCCGCACAAATCAATCCGGATTCTTTGCAGACTAAGTTGACGTTGCTCATACTTAAGTTTCCAAAGTTGCGCATCATTTGGTCGCCAAACCAACGATTCACGGCGCGAGTATTTGCGGGATTGAAAAAAGTCGAAGACGAACCAACCATCGAGAAAGCGACGCGAGTGGGCGTGCCGGACGATTTTGCAAAAACCGCGGACGGCGAGGACGACGATGAAAACGTCGACGAACGCGGTTTTAACAAAAATGGCATCAATCAAGCCGCGGTCAACTTTTTGCGTAAACTTCCAGGAGTTACGTCCGGTAACTATCGCAACGTCATGCGCCACTGTCGCAACATCCAAGAAATTGGCGATAAAACGATGGAAGAGTTACAAACCATTTTAGGCGATAAACGACGCGGGAAACTTCTCTACGATTTCCTTCGCTACGACTTAACGCAATTCCACGACTCGCCAGATTTACCGAAATCGAGAGAAGTGACGCACGAGATGCGACAGAAAATCGTTGAGATCGGCGAAAGGGAGAGGAGAGAACGGTTGGAGGCGTGGAAGAAAGAACGCGAAGCGGCGGAGGTGAAAGCGAACGTCTCCAAGGCTGAATTAGAAACGTTAGATTAGGCACTAGCAGCATTAGCACACAGAAGAAAAGAATACTGAAATAGTATTGTTGGATGAAATACGAGTTCATTCCTATGTGGGTACTTTTACGCTACGAATTACAAACATAACTACTATTGCCTGCCGGTATTTATTTCTACTTGTTTTTTTAACCGATGCGTCGTCTCGGTTTGATCGTTCTTTGGTTCTTAAACACCTCCTCGTCGTCGTTTAACGGTCGCACTTCCCCGTCCACCGGTGCGACGTACGGATCTTTCGCGTTTTTCCCTAACGGCGTCACTAACAAAGCAAACCCACCCTTCGGTCTCTTCGCGGCGTGTTTTCGTCGACTCTCTCTCTTCAAACTCGCCCCGGTTACGCCCGTGTTAAAATCCAACCTCTCCTTGAACGTTTTCACCAACTCCCTCTCCTCTCTCATGGCTAACTTCTCCGGGTCGACTTTTAGCCCCGGCGTCCTCTCGTTCGCTTCTTCTCCCGTCAACACCTCGAAACTTGGATACGTCGGCACGTCCACGTAGTGCCGCTCCCCGGCGCCTCTCTCCGACGTCCCGAACACCGCCTCGAACCGCGCCTCCAAATCGTAATCCAACTCCTTCCCGTTTTTAATCCACTCCGCCTCGCGACGCTTTAGCGCTAAAATCGCCATAATCCGTTGTTCTCTCACCATGTACTCCTTCGCTAAATTTTCCGAAGAATATTTCACCGGGTCTTTTTTGTGGTCTAAATACATCTTCGTTTTCACGCGGTCGCTTACGATTGAGTTCTTTTGCGAAAGGAAATTATGGATGGTTTCCTTCCTCGGGGTTGCGTCGTATAACCACCCCCAGGGTTCGCCTTTTCGGTATTCCCAGGATTTTGAAACCAAGTTCTTTCGCGAAGCGTGTCGCATTTCCACTTTGGAGGTGTCGTTCTCTCCTTTGTCTTCCGATCCTTCTCCGCCTTTTCCTCCTTCTTCTTCTTTGTTGTCGTCATCGTCCGAAGAAGAAGAAGACAAAGAAGAGAAAGAAGAAGAACACGCGCAGAATACTAATCCGTTGTTTCCGTTCCTCGAGGAATGACGTAACTCTCGGGCGACTTTTCGCAACAACATGACGACGACAAAAGTGTTTATTTATTATGGAGAGGTTTTTTCTGCTTGACAAAAGGTCAAATTTTTAGACATCGAGCACGAGTGGACGATACGTTTGAGTATGCGTTGTTGTTCGGTATCTGCGATGAATGCTCGACGTGTATGTGTTTATAGTTAGAAGTACAAATGATTGGCTAATGTTGAGTACGCATGTGGTACTTTAAACCAGTAGCGTGACGATACCTCTTCTCGCACGCGTGGCATTCAAACGGTTTCTCTTTCGTGTGCGTACGCTTGTGCCTTTTCAAATGTTGAGATTGACGAAAACGCTTCTCGCACACATCGCATTCATACGGTTTCTCGTTCGTGTGAATACGCATGTGCTTTGTCAAAGTACCAGATTCACTAAAACACCTCTCGCACACATCGCATTCATACGGTTTCTCGTTCGTGTGAATACGCATGTGCGCTTTCAAATGATGAGATTCACGAAAAGCTTTATCACAAACATCACATTCGTACGGTTTCTCGTTCGTGTGAATACGCATGTGCTTCTTCAAATTACCAGAATCACTAAAACGCTTCTCGCACACATCACATTCATACGGTTTCTCGTTCGTGTGCGTACGCATATGTCTGGTCAAATCGGATGGAGATCGAAACACCTTCTCGCAAACATCGCACTCGTGCCCTCTCTTCCTCTTCCCTCTCGTCGTCGTCGTCTTTTCTTTTCGTATCTCCTTTTGCTCGAAGATTTCAAAAACGACTTCATCCTCGTCAGGAATCCTCAAACACAACACCGGTGGTTCTTCTTCTTCTTCTTCTTCTTCTTCTTCTCTCTCCTCCACAGCACTCGCAACCACCACCGTCTTTACGTTTACCGCGCGTTTCGGATGTTTATTCTTTCGTCTCGACATTTGATCAAAGAGCGAGAGAGAGAGAGGAGTATTCAGAGAGGAAAAAAAAAATTGAGACGTTTTGCAGGAAATGAAGAGACCAATGTTGTGGAAAAATCGACAGAGTAAAAATGAGCGACCAACCTCTTCCTCCTATTCCTCCTCCTCCTCCGGGAGAAAACGAGGAGGATATTCCTCCTCCTCCTCCTCCTCCTGCAGATGAAACGGTCTCTCTCGAAATTGATTTCGAAAAACTGGCCGAGCGCGCCGCGGTGATCGCGCGATCGCGCGGGAACAACAACAACAACACCAACACCAACAACAGAAAAAGAGGAAACAACGAGATTCACCATCGGGAAAGAAGAATATACCGCCACCGCCGATGCCGCCCGTCTCGCTCGGAGGCACAGTTTTAGACGAAGTGGATTTGGAAAGGATTAAAGTTGGAGATAATCGATGGGGGATCGCGCTGAGTAGCTGCGTGGAGTATCCAAACAAGAAGTATTTTTTCAGGTATGATGCGTTCGTTGGTGTTGTGTGTTTTTCCCAAACGGAACGAATATGCGCGAATATCGATGACGACGAGGATGATGTGGATGATGCCACCCGTTCGTTTTGTTTTTTTGTCTCTCTCTCTCTCTCTCTCTCCGTTTTGTCGTCGTCCTCGAAAAACGTTTGACTCACATCTCATTTTCTCATCTCTCTCTCTTCTCCCGTATCGTTGTTATTTAAAACAGCCGCAAAGACTCCAAAGTCTGCCAGTGGGAAACGCCGAAAGAGCTCAAAGGAGGCTTGCAAAAAAATCTGCGCATATGCCCGCTCGAAGCGACGTTACTGCCGCAAAACACCATGCCGGAAAGCGGGTGGGTGGAATTAACAACAACAACAACAACAAACGCAGCGAGTAGTATCGACAAACACAACGACAACAACAAAGAAGGCAAAAAAGAAAGCCGAACGGAAGAAGAGAAGACGCAAACGGCGAACGCGAAGAGTAGTAGTAAGAAAAAATATTACTGGCACCCGGCGTCCAAACAGGTCACCTGGCAAAGGCCGAGACGAGGGGAACACGAAGTCCAGGAGGCGGAGATTCTCCCGTTACAGTTTATTAGCGAAAGCGCCCAATAAGGCGTATAGGCGTAGAAGAAACAATAGAGATTTTGACTCTAGTCAGACAAAAACCCTAAACACCAATCGAATCCTGACTAAAGAGATAAAATTCAGCTGGCATTTTGCTCACTAGATTTTGACTTGACTAGAGAAAAAGCGATTACTAAAACCCTAAACACTAATCGAATCCTGAAGAGATAAAATATAGGGAAAAATTCAGCTCATTTTGCTCACTAATCTTGACCCGTTTACTCTACATAAACACGCACAAAGCTTCGAGTTTAGAGGAAAAAACACTTTGACGACGAGGATAATGATGATGATGTCGACGAGGATGATGATGATGATGCCGACGACTGCGACGACGTCGTCGTCCAAGAACAACAACAAGAACAACAAAAATGATGATGCGTTTTTTAGTCGTCGCAGCACGAATACTAATGGAAAGAGTTCGAAGAAGATGGTTCGCGCGATGGCCTCGGGAGGAGAAACCACAGAAAGGGCGTTCGATCCTCGCGAGTACCGTCGTCAGCTCGGGAAATCCGATCAGTACACGCGTAAATTCTTGAACGACCCAGAGGCGAAGAAAACTATGGAAGATGAAGGCATCGGGTACTCGATGACTGGGTTGGTGGCGCAAATGAAGGAGAAAAACTTTGTCCACGTGGAAGGAGAAGTAACGGTGAAACTGGCGGATAGCTACGGTTTTTGCTGGGGCGTCGAACGCGCCGTGCAAATGTGCTACGAGGCGAGGAAACAGTACCCGACGGAGAAGATGTGGATTACGAACGAGATTATTCACAACCCGACGGTGAATATGCGTCTGAGCGAGATGGGCGTGAACTTTATCGAAGAGAAGGGTGGGGTGAAGAACTTCGAGCCGGTGCAATCCGGTGAGGTTGTGGTGTTGCCGGCGTTTGGTGCGTCTATTCACGAGATGAAGTTGTTGGCGGAGAAAGGCGTGTCGATTGTGGATACGACGTGTCCGTGGGTCTCCAAAGTATGGAACGCGGTGGATACGCACGCGAGGAAGGAGTTTACGAGTATCATTCACGGTAAATACGCGCACGAAGAGACGGTTGCTACCGCGAGTTTCGCCAAGACGTATTTGGTGGTGAAAGATATGAAAGAGGCGAGTTGGGTGTGCGATTACATTTTGAACGGCACGGCGACCAAGGAGGAGTTTATGGAAAAGTTCAAAAACGCGCACTCGGACGGGTTCGATCCGGAAAAAGATTTGGATGCGGTTGGTGTTGCGAACCAAACGACCATGTTGAAAGGAGAAACTGAAGCGATCGGCAAATTGTTCGAGAGAACGATGATGGAGAAGCACGGGGTTCAAAATTTGGGCGAGCACTATTTGGTCACGGATACCATTTGCGACGCGACGCAAGAAAGACAAGACGCGATTTACAAGTTGGTGGACGAAAAGCCAGACATCATGATGATTGTCGGTGGTTTCAACAGTTCAAACACCTCGCACTTGCAAGAAATCTCCGAAGATGCGAACATCACCTCCTTCTGGGTAGACACCGCGGATAGAATCGATACCGAAAACAACAAAATCTCCTGGAGAACCTCGCACGGCGAAATGCGAGAGACTGAAAACTGGTTGCCGGAAGGTAAGTTGACCGTCGGCATTACCAGTGGCGCGAGTACGCCGGATAAGGTTGTCGAGGACGTGTTAGAGGCGATCTTCGCGTCCAAGGCGAAGACCGCGGCTGGCGTGGCTCGATAAAAAGTAGAGAGAGAGAGAGAGAAAGAGAGAACGTTTTTAAAGAAAGAACGCTCGACGCCGCCCGCGACTTGACTTACTTGTGCATCATATATATATATATAACACGTACTTTAAACAGTAATAATACTCTCTTTACCGCATCATCATCATCCCGTTGAATTCGATTTTGCACCGCGCCATCCTCCCGTCGTATTTACTCCTTTCGCCACATTTTTCACCAAAACCTCCAGACTTTCCATGCACACATTCGCGACCGTCGAACGACACTCCTTGGACAACGGCGACCGGGGCCAAATCTACTGCGAATACATTTACGCCGAAAAAGACGACGAGTTCAGAAGTAAAAACGATAGAGATGACGACGGCACAAACATCGTGTTCCTCGTCGACGGCGTATGCAACGACGGTTTCCAATTCGAAAAGTTCATCGAAAGGTGTTGCAGTCACAACTGTTACGCGATACGATACGATTACCGAGGCCACGGCCGATCGTCGAATTGCTCGAACGAGAAACCACTGACGGTGGAAACGTGCGTGTCGGACATGAAGAAAGTTTTAGAGCACTTTTACCGGACGCATCCGAATTTATTACTCAAAGAAGGAGCGTTAGAGGAGGAAAGAGGCCCAAGGAGGAAAAAGAGGCCGTGGTCTCGCAGACGACGAGTGACTTTAATTAGTTACAGCTTAGGCGCACAAGTCGCATTGAAGTTTGCGATCGAAGAAATAGGAAGCGTGAACGGGGTTGGAATCGTCAATGGGACGTTAGAGCCGGCTTTTTACGGGTTGTTTAGGTCAGAGTTTGTGAGCGATTGCGTCGTGGGAGCGTTGCGAAGGAGCGCTTCGTTCCAACTGTTCGTCGCGTTTTGGATCCGGATTTGTATGGTTTTACTCTCTTTGAACGGGTTTATCTCGTCTTTGTTGGCGTCGTATTTCGTCAAAGCGAGCGCGAAGAACTTCAAACCGTTTTGGACGCACGCCAGGCGCGTTCAAGCGCGATCGTACCTCTCTTTCCTCGTAGACGCGCACTCGAGAGAAGGCATGGATATTTTAGAGTGCTTGGGCTCTTCTTCTTCGCAGGTGGGAGGGGTAAAAAAGTCAGCGTTGCCTCTCTTATGCATCGTCGGCATGAAAGACACTTTGGTCAGAACACATAAAACAGTCGAAACCGTTCGACGTCTCGCCCCGGAATGCGACGTCGTCGCGGTCAAAGACGGTTGTCACGCGCTTCTCGTCCACGACGCGCACGCGGAAAAAACGGCGGACGTTTTGCTCGACTTTGTCAATCGGTGTTCCGTCATTAACAAAAGCGCAAAAACGATGACGACGAGCAATGTGGAATGGAACGATCTATATGACGACGACGAAGAAGCTTACGATCGGAAGACTATGAACGCCCTCTTAGCGTAATAATACAATACTTTAAAAATGAACAAGCAACGTGTTTAGGGTGTTAAAACCTAACCCTTTAACCGCGCCCCATTTCCGTCAAAAATCTTCACTTTTGCGGGGAAGATACACACGACAAACGCTGTTGCCTTCTCTCTTAAAATGAACCCGCGATTGGCGAAAGAGGACCGGAAATCCCCGCTCACGTTTTTCCTTTTGCTCTCGGTGACTTTGTTTCTCTGCGTGGCGGTGTTCGGACCGGACGGGCCCGTGAGGACTCGAGGATCGAATTCGATCGAATCATCAGCCGCGCGGTTGGGGAAAGGAAAAACATCGTCATCCTCGGCGAAGTTTAAGACGACGATGAGGACGAAGAAGAACGAAGTTAAAGAAGAAGAAGAAGAAGAAGAAAACAACAACAACGCGTCAGAATCAGAATACGCCCAAATAAACGCGTATTTCGCAAAGTTTGCGGTGAAACGAGACGAGGACAAAAAGAAGAATCATCGGAAAGCAGGAGCCGGAGGAGGAAGCAGCGGAGCGTCGTCGCTCGGAGGAATGAAAACCATCTCCGCGTTCGGGAGGTACTGGGACAAACAAGTACCCATGGACAACGAAATCAGAAAGAATCGAGCGAATTCGGACCGAGTGTCGGCGATTTTAATGCCACCGGAGTCGTCCTCGCACGCGTCGAGTTTGTTAGCGTTACCGAACGGGGACGTTTTGCTGGCGTGGTTTTCCGGGAAGAGCGAAGGCGGGGATAACGTTGGCATCGCGGTGAGTAAACTGAAGAAAGGGGAGACGAAGTGGAGCCAAGCGAAGTTTGTGAGCAAGGCGCAGCACCGGTCGGCGCAGAACCCGGTATTGATGAGGAATAATAATCCAAACGATAAGGAGGATTCGAAGCACGTGAGGATCGTGCACTCGAGTCAAGCCGCGTATGAAGGACAAGGGACGTCGGATATGAGGTCGTTGTTTTCCACCGACGGCGGGGAGACGTGGTCGAAACCAGTGGTCGTAGACCATAAGAACGGGGCGTTCCCGAAGAATAGCGCGATTCGAGCGTTGAATGGGGATTTGATTTTGCCGATGTATTACACGCCGAGCGGATTTTTTGACGCGTCTACGCAGTATTCCGAGTTGCAAACCTCCAAAGACGGCGGCGAGAGTTGGCATCCGCTGGTGGAGATGCCCGGTACGAGAGGGAACTTGGTGCAACCGACGATTGTGAGGTTGAATAACAACGACTTGCTCAGTTTCTTTCGATCGCGCACGGCTGATTTTATTTACGCCTCGAAATCGACGAACGACGGTAAGACGTGGACGGAAGCGAAACCGACCAAGTTTCCGAACAACAACGCGGGGATTCAAATGATCAAGCTGAGAGACTCGAGCAAAGATGTCCTAGTGCTTGTGTTTGATAACTGCAACGAAGGGAGGTTCCCGTTGTCTATCGCTTTGTCCGAGGATGGGGGTAAATCGTGGGACCACATTCGCGATTTGGAACCCGACGTTGATTTCGATCACGAGCAACCGAACAGAGACAAACACACCAACGACGGCGACGGCGAGTATTCCTATCCGTCCATCCAAGAAGACGGCATTCACGACGGGCTCATTCACGTCGCGTACACGTTCAGACGCGAAACGATTAAATATTCCGCATTTATGACGGATTGGATTAAAGATAACTCGGAAGAGGCAAAATCGATTGGGAAAGTGCAAAAGATTGCGGACACGTTCAACGACGCCGTGTATACGGAAAGAATCAACGGGAAGAGAAACGATTGGGAATTTGACGTTGGTTCCGATAACGACGGGAACCCGAAGACGGAATACATGTTACCGAACCCAGAAGAGTTGCCGCCGACGGAGTTGCCGTTATAACTAAACGAAGAAGAAAAAAGCACAAGTCAATTATTTTATAGCCATAAAGGAAAGATTTGAAACGTCTCTTCTTCTAAAACATCCAAGTAATAAACCACCAGATCATCATTTGTAATTCTATATACCTCTACTACACATCAAGACTGAAAAAGAAGAAGAAGAAGAAGAAGAAGAGAACAAAACTTAAAGCTCCAAGCTCTTCGCGAGCGCTCTCAGCTCATCCACTTCCATGCGCATTTCCACCATCCTGTGTCTTTGCTTGCAATCGCACCCTCGATTCCAGTGTTGCAAACACCGCGCAAACGATCTCCCAAACTCGCACTCGCACCTCACGACCGCCGCAAAAGGCATCGCTTTACACACGACGCAACAATCTTCCGGCCCATCCATTTCTGGGATGTTTTGACACTTGTAAAAGCGCAACGGATCGCCTTTGATAAATCCGTCGCCTCTCTGTTTCCCATTCAAAATCGATTGCCAATTCTCCAACTCGTCCGCCAACGTCTCTAAATCCGTTCGTAAAACTCTGGACATGTGCGCCATCCATTTGCCTCTCGATTTCGTCGTTTCAAATATTTTCTTCAAACTTTTCGCCGCGGTTACGACGACGCGGTCGTGCGCGAACACCGCGTTTCGTTTCCCGTTCCCTTTGACGTAGTTTCTGCACGCGACTCGGCCCATCTCGATCCAATCCACGGGTGCAAAGTTCACCGCCTCGCCGACGTTAAAACCGTGAGAAAAGCCGCTGTGATAGGCTCTCGGAAACGTCACGACGAAGTCTCCGGGCTTTTGCACCAACTTGACAATCTTAATTTTGTTTTCAATCAACTGCCCTGGAGGGACTAACATCGTGATGTGATGTAACTTGTCCGGATTTTCTTTAAACAGCGAAGGGACGGCTGTTTTCGCGATGGCTTCAAACTTTTCCGCGTCGCTTCCGGGAATCCCGTACCAGGTTTTCGCCGAACCTTTGTGCGCGTAATTCACGCTGGCTAAGTAATGATCTTCCACGTGCCAACAAAACGTCGCGAACAACATCCCGCAATACACCCACGGAGTGGTTAAACCGGGAATATCGTCATCCACAAACCTTAGCAAATTATCGGGATGCTTCGACAACTCAAACATATCCCACGGGTGTTTCTCCGTATCCTCTGGATCACCGCTAATCCCAGCCGCGAACCCGCTCTGAAACCGTCTCGCGTCCACGTCGCTGCCGTACTCTACTAAAACCTCGCCTTTTTTATTCACATTTTTCGTTTGAATCAAGCTCCCGCACTCCGCTTTCGCCTCGTTCGGATTGGTCTCCACAATTCTCCAATACTCGTCTTCTATTCGTTTGAGTAGATCGTCCTCGTCTTTGATATCTTTAAACGTCTCCGGGTGCGCTTCTTTATAATTCTCCTCGAACGTATCCGCCATTTCCTTATATTTCTCTAACCCGACGTACGTCTTCCCCGGCGGGAAACTCTCGCCCTGTTGTAACCTGTTCACGTTTTGATGTTTCGTTTCGACCAAACTCTTTTCTCCGAAACAGCACGCGCGGTTGAAATTCGGCGCGTATCCATCCGGAGGCACGATTTTACAAATCCCAAACGCTTCCGCTTTCGATTGAATCGAACAAATATACGCGATCGGGTCCTCGAATTCCTCCTCCGTGGGGTAAAATATCGGTGCTAAAGGAATGTCCGAGCCGTCCGTTCGACATCTGTTCGTGATGACTTTGGACGCTTTGATCGCCTGTTTGTTGTTATAACATGTTGTGCGTAATAATAGAAAAACTTGTTAATATTCACATTGTTTCACGTGTTTGAAAATCAAAATCATCATCATCCTTAAGAACAAGAACAACATCACGAGACAATCACACGAAGAAGGACGACAAAAACAGCGAGAGGACGACGTAAACGTAAACGACAAAAGTCCTCCTCTTCTCGAAAATTCAACGCTCTTTTCCTCGAGATGTAAGAGAACAAAAACACGACGATGAAAATGTTGTAAAAACGAATCCACGCGTACGTTTTGAATCTCGTGCGCTTCAAAGTCGTTATCGTACACCGCTTTCGGCGCCCGTCTCGCGCGTTTCGAACGGGCGCGAGGAATACGTTCCTCCTCCTCCTCGTTTACGAAATCGTTCTGTGTGGGTTTGAGTGGGAGGCCTTCTTCTTGGTCTTCGTCTTTGTCGTTGAGACTGAGCATTGTTTTAAAGTCGTCAAAGCGCTTTCGTTTTGAAGCATTTTCGAGTGGTGCTTTGGACGAGATGTGCGATATAAGCGAGACGAGAGTACTAAGCGTTCGAAATATGATGCGTGAATAATAATAGTGTTACACGTTCTCTTTAACTCTCTCTCTCGTACTGGTTACTCCTCTGTTTCGCTTTTGGCCAAAACGTAAGAAGAGTTTCTCTTCTTTTCGTCTCGTAAACTCTCCCGGAGCGACTTCGCGAGAACGAGCTCGTATTAAGGTCTGATCCCGCCGACGTACGCCACCGCGACGAGCGCCAAGACGACTAAGATAATATTCGCGAACAAATTCGACGGCATTGCTTTCCCAGGTACGCCGCCTAAACCGACCGATTCGTTGAGCAATTTCGCTCGCATTTCTTTCGAGACTCCGCCGGAGCTTTTTCTTTCGGGAGGTTTCGAAGACGACGGATCGTCGTCGTAGAACGAATCCGGAAATTCACGTTTTGGTTTTTCCGGTGGTGGGAGTAAATCGTCCAGAGATTTCATCGTCTCGTCCATGCTGTCGTTTTCCGGGTTCGCCCTTATCGTCGTTTTCATCCTCTCTCTTCTCGCGTTGGTATAAAAACTGCTCCTACTACTCCTCTTGTTTTCGTCAAAACTCCTCGCTTTTCTTCCGATGACGCTGACGCTGAAAATGCTGTCGTTCCCCGTGTTTAAACTCCTCCCTGCTTTCGCAACGAGAAATTTGGGAGAGTTTTGTTGCTGGTCGTTGTTCCTCCTCCCTCCTCGTGCTGTCCTCCTCCTCCTCCTCGACGCCAAAGAAGACGTCGTTTCCGTCCTCGTCACAAAGGAGCTCGCATTCGTATTTGTCGTCATTATCATCGTCAGCATTGGTGAAAAAATGAAGGCGAAACGAAGCTTTTTGCGTCATAAATATCAAACACAACATTTTATACGATGACAATCAACGATCACGATCAATTCACCGGCTTAAACGCCGTCCACGTCGCGGCTTCGGAAGGGAACGTGAAACGCTTGGTGGAGTTGATGGACGACGGGGCGGAGTTGGACGTTCCTGCGCTCGGAGGTATGTTTATTTCGTTTGTTTTTAGAGTAGTGTAAGACTTCATCAGGGATGAAAATTCTCTCGTAAATGTCTATTTTTTTTTGTAACCGAATTGTTCTACGCGATCTCGTGTGCGCGTAAGTCTCCTTTTGTCGTGTGATTTATCGCGAAGGAGAAAATCAACAAAAACGGAGATTTTCGAGACGATCGCATTTAGATGCGCGCTCTCGAATGCGAGTGAGGGTCGTTGAGACGCGAAGTCCTCGTCGGCGGCGCGCGATTACGAGAGACTTTTTCCTCAATCGCTTTTTGTGTGTTCTTCTCGTTCTTGTTGGTGTTCTGTTCTTGGAAAATCGAGAGGAAAATTTCAACCAAAAAACAACAAACTTTGAACGACAAACGTATTAATAATTTTTTTCTTAACTCTTTCTTTCTTTTATTAAAACAGAAAACGCGGGAAAGACAGCGGCGATGATTGCCGCCGGCGCCGGCCACGTGGACGTGCTCAAAGCCATGCAACGCGGTCCGTCCATGCTCGACTTGAAAGCGGCGGACGGGGGCACGCCGGCGATGTCCGCCGCCGTGCACGGATACAAGGAAGTTTTGGACTATTTGATTTCCAAAAATGTCGATTTGAACGCGCAAGACGAGGACGGTTGGACGGCGTTGCACTTTGCGGTGATGGCAAACGCGGCGAGTTCGGTGAAGGCGTTGTTAGCGGCCGGGGTGAGAACGGATATTAAGAATTCTGACGGGGATACCGCGGAGGGGTTAGCGCAAGGATCGAAAGCGGGGATTAAGAAGTTGTTCGGTAAAGGGGGATCGTCGAAGAGGTTGGACGGGGTAAAGGAAGGGAAGAAAGGGTGCGTTGTCATGTAAACGATGAACAACACGAAATGATTTTTGGGGGGGTTGAGAGGAGAGAAGGGATGATGACGACAGGACGCACGAGTGAATAATTTAATAATACACGCAGCGAAAAGAAATGTTTCTCGCGAGATTTAATAATACGAAAGTCCTGTAGAGTATGTTGTTGTTATTGTAGAGACCGCACACACATAGATAATAAAGACACGTGAATCATACGAAGGCGTTTTATTAAAACTCGTTCAGATTTCGTCCAGTAAACCTTTCTTCCCGTCCTCGGGCGGCGAAGGCGAGTCTACTTTTTCTTCCTCTTTTCCTTTCTTTGCTTTTTTCATGTCGCCGCCGCTGCTCTTCTTCGCGTTCTTTTTGCTACTACTGCTACTGCTGCTAGTGCTACGATTCTTACTACTGATGATGCTTTTTTTCTTGCTCTTCTTCGTTCCGGTTTCGTTGTCGTCGTCGTCGTCGCCGGTGTCCAAACCATCCGTGGGAATATCGAATAAATCATCGAGAGACATTGGATGCGATTCCTTCGGCTTCTCTCCTTCTTCTTGAACGTCGTCAGCGTCGCTATTTTTCTTGTTCGCGGATGATTTCTTCTTTGCTTTCTTCGCCGGATGAAGTTTCTTCATGACGTCGTTCTCAACAGTGTTCACGGTGTCGATGTTGGACTTCTCGCTTTGCTGCACGGCTTCGATCAAGTTCTCGAGAACTTCCGGATCGACCTCGCCGCTCTCGATCCGTCCTCTCAAATCGGCTTCGTTGAGAAACTTGTCGACGGAGTTCTTCGCGGCAGTTCTCGCGAGCCACTCGTCTTTACCTTTCTCCTCTGCGAGACTTTGTTCGACGGCGTTGAGTTTCTTTTCCAACTCTAGACGAGATAATACGTCGTCCTCGGTGATATCCGAATTTTCCGGCAACGCAACGTCGTCGGCGTGCGACCACAAAATGTCCTCGTCGTCCGAAACGCCTCGGACGTCGTTTACCATCGATCGCGCGATTCTGTGCGCAAAATCGTCCGAGGCGACCGTATCTCTCACGTTCTTCGACCACCCTTTTACGCCTTCTTTCTCTTTCAAACGCGCGATGAAATCTGAGACGGACAACTTGACTTCCTCGCGCGACATCGCGTTACCTCGCAAGTCCGCGTCAAAGTGTTGTCCGCGAAGAATGTCCTGCTCGGAAACGTCCTCGGTGAGCCCTCCCTTCTTTGACGAAGAACTCGATTCATCTGAATGACTCGTACCAGGCGACGTGCCTCCCCAAGGGTACCTAAACGGTGCGTTCGCGTTGTAATACGCGCCCGTCTTGTCTCGATCGTTGTTTTCCAGAATTCTGTTCTTATTCGCAATCTTCTTCGCCATTTCGCCGCTTAAACCAACCTTAGCGACAGAAGAGGAGGACTTAGCGTCATCGCTATCATCGAATTCGTTCAGAAGCTCAACTCTTTCAATCTGTAAGTTCGTCAATGTTTCGTTCAATCCTCTCAATTCGACTTGTTTGCGATCTTTCGGAAGCGTCTTGGAGTTTCTCACTTTTTGCATCAATTTCTTCGCCATCTTAATCTCGCGCTCGTTTACCGAAAGCGCCGCTCCAGCGCCGCCGTCTTTATCAAAGTTCTCGTCAAACTCCGAATCATCCTCTTCCTCTTCGTCCTCGCCCAGCTCTACATCGTCTTCGTCTTCCACTTCGTCGTCGATTCGAGAGTTCTTTTTCTTCCTCCTACTCCTCCCGCCGTCGTACGCCATCGGAGGAATGTACTCTTCGCCTCTGAAATACGCCAAGCCTCTCTCGTAATAATGCAACTCGGTGCCTAAAATAGTCGCTAAAACTACCACTAATACGAGTAACACGCAAACCGCAACTCTGGAAACCCACGGACTTCCAGAACACAACCACATCCTTCTGCCTTTTTCCAACTCTTCTTCGTCGGCTAATTTTTTTCTCGTCGCGAGAATTTCTTGCTTCTCCAGATCGTACAACTTTGCATTCATCGCCAACTGCTCTTTTTCCTTCCTCAGTTGCTTCTTACTGCTCTTCTCGCTGCTTTTCACCGAACTCTCTTTGCTCCCGTGCGTGCCTTTCTTCGTCTTGGCGCTTAGGCTTTCGTATTGCAATCGCTTCGCGACTTCGTCCTCGTCTTCGCTCGAAACCGACTGCGAACTCCGTCCGTCGTATCGCGACCGACGTCGCCGGTCTTCGTCGTTCTCATCTCCTATAATCGCGTCGTAGTTTTCTTCCTTCTTTTTCTTCGTCTTCTCCTTTGATTGAATCGTATTCGTGTGATTGCTTCCGTACTTCGCGTTCGTCTTTTTCTTTTTCTTGCACCCACACAAGCCTTTCTCGACGTCTTCGTTTTCTTCTGTCTCTTTTCCTCTCGCGTCTGCTTCTTCTTTTCCTCGACCGCGTTCGTGTAACGTGTTCCAACGAGGCACAGAGCTGCGAGAACTCGACGCGCCCATACTACTCTTTCCTCCTTTATTCGTGTGAATGCGAATTAAACGAACAGCTCTTCTTCTTGTTCAATGGTACTGTTCCGCGCGTGAGAAGCCTCTAGAGAGTTCTTCGCGAGGGGAAATTCGAACGAGAGAGATGTGATATGAACACGACAACAAAAACAAAGAGCAGAGTTACTTTTAATTTCCGCAACAACTCTCTTCTATTCGTTCGATGATGATGATGAGGGTAAAAGTGATGCTCTCGATGTTACGCTCGTCGTCGTCGTCGTCGTCTTCATCGCGTTACTACTCTCTCGATTGTAGTAATGAATGAGTGTGTCGAGCAGGCCGCGGTTTTTCCAAAAGAGGAAGAAGGAAAGAGCGCCATTCTGTTTAGGGTTTGTACAAAACCCTAAATATAATTTAACAAAGGAGAGCCACGAAAAGAGAAAAAGTGTCTCTCTTTCGGAATAAAACGACCACAAAAGAATACGCTTCATTATTATAAGCGCGACGTTTATCATCATCATCATCAAAAGAAGAAGAGAAGAGCAGTATTCGATACGCTTTCACGACGACGACGATGGTGGCGTTTTCTTTGCGAGTACAACCTTCGTCGTCGTCGTCTCTTTTTTCTTCGCAAAATTCGTCGGTGAGAAGACAAAGAAGGAAGATGAGATTAGATAATGTCGTCGGCATCAGAAGCAGAAATCGGGCGAGAAAAGTCATGTCATCAGCAAAAGAAGAAGAAGACAAAGAAGAAGATGAACAAACTTTTATAGCGAAAACAGAACTGAATTTGGGACGGTCCGCCATGCTCGGTTTCGCCGCGACGACATATTTGGACGTTTCCACGAACGGGTTAGGTCCAATAGAGCAACTCATCGGAGAGGAGAAGAGTTTAGTCACCCACGTGGTCAACCCTTTGAACTTGGCGCGAGACGTGTTAGAGGTGACGGGGTTGTACGTGGAGAGCATTATATTGGTGTGGGTGTTTTTGAGCGGGGTTTTTTTACTCGCCGTCACGAGCGGGTTGAGGAAACCGTCGACGTCGACGATGAGCGGAATGTCGCGTCCGAACGGCGAGAACAGAGTAGACGCGATGGCCGGTATCGTGAAGTCCGCCTGGAGAGAACAAGTGAGAGAGAATAAAAAGTATGAAATTTTTAACGGGCGTTTGGCTATGCTTGGCATCACGGCGTCGTTTATCGGGGATTATTTCCTCGCGGAAGGGCCCATGGAGCAAGTGGCGCAAGAGTTGGGAGTGCCCGTCATCGACCAAGAGATTTTCGCGTTGGTGTTTCTCTCCGCGGCGAGCTTTTTGTTGGTCTCGACGTTGGTGAGAGTCGGGAGAAGAGCGCTGACGGAGAGCAACTGATTCCCTCGAGGAGACGATATTACTTACTTTTGCGCTGTATATTATACATGATTAAACTACTACCTACAAGGTACCTACAAGGTACGCGTGCTAATCGTCGCTATCGCTAACAATCAATTCGCCTCGGAATCGATTTGGATTGTTTTCACCGTCGTCGATATCCGAATCGTCGTCCGAGGAAGAAGATTCAATCATTAAATCGGGGTCGTCTTTTATTGCTAGAAGTGTCGTCGTGTTCTTTTCCTTTTCGATTTGAAAACTTTCATCCTCTAAGTTCTCTTTTTTCGAAGCGTTTAGCTGCTTTAATCTCTCCTCTTTCGCGTCTCGAAACCAATCTTCAATTTCCATCCCGGCGTCGAAGAAATCCGTCGGGTACCGAACGTTCGCGTTGAACATCTTTTCACCTTTGTGTTTGTGCGAAAAGTACGATTCGCACGCCGACTTATAATCGCCTCTGGAAACTTTCATCTCAATCTCTTGGTTCGCGTCTATGGAAATCTCTCGCTTCCATCGATGGTCGTTCGCGTTTAACGCTCGATACTGGTTCAAAGGCATCGCGAATGGACATTTCGCCGCGTGCGGTTCCATTTGAGACGTTTTAATCAACTTTTCGCAATCGTGTTCGAACTTTTCTTTCATTTGGCCTTCTAAACCAAAAACGTGTCTCAGTTGATACGTGTGTTCGTTTTGGTAGTTGCCCATGGCGCCGTGAGGGAACACCGCGGAGCGCCAGACTTTGAATATTTCTTCCAGAGGTAAACCGATACCTTTTAAAAACAAGTTCAGCTCGTACCGTTTGAAATGTCGAAGATGTTTTTTCACGTGCAACTCGTCCATGACGTCTCTCATGCACGGCGGAAACACTTTCGCGTGCGCTCCAGTGGCGCCTTCTTTGATAACTTTCAACGAACGTTTCAACTCTTTCGATGGTTTTCTCGAGTGGTACGTTTTCATTTTCCCGTTTTCGTCTTCGTATTCTAACATTATCCCACCGCCGCCACCTAATCTTTGCTTCTTTCTTCTCGAGTCCCTTCGGACGACTCCCCAGTTCTCGGTGCCACCGTATTTCAAATTCTTCTTATTCCCAGCGGTCGCATTCTTCATTAAAATTTTGTTCCTTTCCAGTAAATGTTTCGTCGCGAGCGCCATCAACGGGTGAACCTCGCCCCCGTCCTCCTCGTCCACGTCCGGTCTCCACACTTTCAACCGGTCGCAAACGTCTTTTAAACCCACATCGAAGGCGTTATTTGCCAACGCGAACCGCTTCTCTCGAAACGCGCGTTCTAAATCTTCCTCTAAATAGTCCTCGTACGCCGCGAACCAAACGTACGGCACCAGTCTCTCTCGAACCAAACACTGACCTCTCTTCATAATCGTTACTTTCCGCGCGCGTATCAGTCGTCGACACTTTTCGAACGGAAACCAATAACATCTTTCCTTCTCTTCTTCTTCGTGTTCTTTGAATTCTTTTTCTTCGTCGAAAAGAACGCCGTCTTCAAAGTCAACTTCCTCGGGCAATCCTCGAACCGCGTTTAATCTCACCCGTTCTTCGAACAAATCCACCTCCCTCGCTTTCAACCACTCTCGCATCATTCTCGACGAATCGCACAGGGCGATTTTCAAAGTCTTCCTCGACAAGGCATCTTTTCTCTTAAACGCTTCGTCGTTTTCGCGAGCATTCTTTCCATCGACATCATCATTTTCACCACCATTAAAAGAAGAAGAAGACAACAACGACAACGACGAAGACTTTGAACGATGCAACGAAAGCACGATTTCATTTCGAACATCCTCCGACGCGAGCGAAAATCTGGCCGTTTCTAACGCGTGATGCGTCGCCAGTCGCTCTCGAGCGAGCGCGTCCAGCTCTTCCACCGTTATGAACATCGCGTGTGTGTTTTCTTCATCATCATCGCATCCTCCTCAAAGGTTTCTTCTTCGTACTCATCTTAAAGAGGAGCGTGGTAAAAGTCTCTCTTCATTTTTCTTCTTCTTCGCGTCTTCTTTCTGTGTCGTTTTTGTGTGAAAGGAGGAAATTTGAACGCATCGAGGGGGTGCTCAAATTTGCTCTAATTTAGGGTTTCATAGTCGATCTCAATTCTTTCTTTCTCTCATGTGTTTTGGATAATCTTCTCTATCGTGTGTCCTCATATATAGTACTCCTTTTCTTGTCACATCAAACGACGGGCTTTTTGGGTGCTTAATAAATTAGTTTATAATAGGTATAAAATGGCGTCTTTATTCTCTGTGTGCACCACGACTGCTGCTGCGATGAACGCGGTGGTGATGAACGCTTCGCGACGAAGTTCGTCTTTGTTTTCATCGTCATCATCATCATCATCATCATCATCATCGATGAGATCTTCTTCTTTCCCTGGAACGAGTTTGAAGACGAGTTTTAAGTCGCCATCAAAGTCTATAAAAATGGAGCAAAAGAGAAGAAGAAGAGATGACTCAGGACTCATCGTCACGAACATGGCGGCGGGGGATAAAGTGGACGATTTGAACATCAAAGCGTCCGAAACGAACGTCTCGGAGACGAAATTAGGAGGCGACGTGAGACAAATATTGGGCTTTAAAGGCGCGAGTACCGAGGACGTGCCGGTTTGGAAAATTCACATTCAGTTGACGAAACCAGGGACGTGGGTACCTTTAATTTGGGGAGTCATGTGCGGTGCCGCCGCGAGCGGGCATTACGAGTGGAATTTAGACAACATCGGGAAGGCGTTGTTGTGCATGACCATGTCCGGGCCGTTTTTAACCGGGTACACGCAAACCATCAACGATTGGTACGACCGAGAAATCGACGCGATTAACGAACCGTACAGGCCGATTCCGAGTGGTGCGATCAGTGAAACCGCCGTGAAAGCACAAATTGCGGTTTTATTGCTCGGTGGTTTGGCGTGCGGGTGGCAGCTGGATCAGTGGTGCGAACACGATTTCCCGGTGATTTTCTTGTTGACAGTGTTTGGGAGTTGGGTGTCGTATATTTATTCCGCGCCGCCGTTGAAGCTGAAAGCAGAAGGTTGGAAAGGATGCTACGCGCTCGGAAGTTCGTACATCGCGTTGCCGTGGTGGGCCGGTATGGCTACGTTTGGTCAGTTGACGCCAGACGTGATGGTGTTGACGGTGTTGTATTCCATCGCCGGTTTGGGCATCGCCATCGTGAACGATTTCAAATCCATCGAAGGCGATCGAGCGTTAGGTTTGCAAAGTTTACCCGTCGCATTTGGGGTTGAAAAAGCGAAGTGGATTACGGTTGGAACCATCGACGCGACGCAATTGTTCGTCGCTTTTTATTTGAGAGGCATTGGCGAAGATTTTTATTCCAACGTTTTGTTTTGCTTGATCGCGCCGCAAATCTTCGCGCAGTTCAAGTTCTTCTTGCCGGATCCGATTAAAAACGACGTGAAGTACCAAGCCGCGGCGCAACCGTTTCTGGTGTTTGGTCTTTTAGCGACGGGTTTGGCGTGGGGGCACCACGTGAACATGCTCGCCGCGTAAATCATCAACAAAACGATGGATTCAAAATATGAAATAAACGAAACGCGTGAAAGACATTCATAAAATACACACTTCATATACACACAAGACGACACCTTTTGGATCCTCTCTTTTTTTACAACTAGTACGATAATAAATATGGCACGTAAATAAGCACGCCCACGATGTGACCACCATCGCTTCTTAATCATCTCTTCTTCCACCCACTCGTTTGAGGAGTAGTGAGAACAGGTTTCTCTTTTTTCTTTGAAGAAGCGAACGAGGAAGAAAAGCCGCCCAGCGCGAACGCGACGACCAATCGCCCGAGCGTCGGCAACAACTTGGCGCCATACTCGGTCCCTAAAATCGTCTCCACCATCCCTCTCTTCAGAACTTTCGGCGTTTTATACCCCGGATCTTTCGACAGTCTCAAATATTTCTTCCCACTCGGTACTTTCACGACTGAAAAGTCCCCTAAAACTACCTGCGCGACCTCGTCCGGCGTGGACGGCGTCACGCACACTTTCTCGCCTCTCTCCCAATTCGCCGGCGTCGCCACGGGATACTCGTCCGTCAACTGTAACGAGTCCACCACTCGTAAAATCTCGTAAAAGTTTCTCCCCGTCGTCGCCGGGTATAAAATCGTCGCGCGTAACTTCTTATGATCGTCCACGATAAACACCGCGCGACACGTCAACGGTTGCCCTTTCTCGTCTTTTTCCTCCGGGTCCAACATGCCAAATTTCACCGCCAACGCTCTCTCTTCATCCGCTAAGATTGGGTACGAAACAGTGGACGTGGTTTTCCCGCAATACCCGCTCGCGTCGATATCTTTGATCCATTTGCGGTGCGACTCCGCGTTGTCGCAAGATAACGCTAAAACTTTGCAGTTTCTTCGTTCGAATTGCGGTAAAAGTTTCGCCAACGTCCCGAGTTCCGTGGAACACACCGGGGTGAAATCACTCGGGTGCGAACATAAGATGGACCAATGTTCGTCGCCGACGTGATCGTAATAGTGGATTTGACCGACGGAGGAGTCGCAGGAGAAGTCTGGGACAGTATCGCCAAGGTTTAACGGCATTTTCTTTTCGATGTGTAATACGTTTACGACGAATTTGTGGAGAAAGAGTTTACGTTTGTTTGTTCTGAACGATCCCCTTTTGTGTATTTATACGCGTAGAAGAAATATTCCTCTCAGATGGTGGTTCTTTAGTATTAGATATTCGTTTATTCTCAAGAAGAGAGAAAGGACTACGATGCGTTGCTATTATTAAGAGACGACTACATTTTACTGGTAGATTTCACTATCGAGTCTTCCCCCCCTCCTCCGCCGTCTTCTCCCATTTCTTCTTCTTCGGCGGCTTCCGCTCTCAACATCTCCAAGGAGAGGCGTTTCAAATCTTCCACGCGAACGAATCCTTCCTCGTCGGATAAGTCTTTTAAGAGCTCTCTCAGTTCACTCTCCGCGTCTTCGCCGACTTCGGTGGTTTTGCACACGTTGGTGACGTTTAGGAGTTCTTCGAGACTTATGATGCCGTCGTTGTCGGCGTCTAGGAGTTTGAATTTTTCGCCGATGGCGGTTTCCGCCGCGGAGAGTTCGCTTTCGACTTTTCGGAGCATTTCGTCGACGCGGGCGGAGACGTCGTCGGCGATTTTATCCGTCAAGGAAGCTTCCTCTTTGGAGTGGAGACTCGCATCTTGCTCTTCCTCGCGCATCTTTTTCAACTCTATCGGCGATGGCGCGAACGGATCTTCGTCGTAAAACGGATCGGCACTTCCACCGTCACCCGCGCGCATCGCTCGCAACTCCACCAGCTCGTCCTTTCGTTCGGTGTAAGCGTCTAACTTTTGCTCGACTAATTCCGTGAGCATGCGTCTTTCGTCGCTCACGCCGGAGGTATCTAAAACCATAGCCAACAACCGAGAGAGTTGCGCGCGACGTCTGGACTTTCGAGTTTGCATTTCAAAGTCTGTTTCTTCGTCTGTACAAGAATCCACCTCGGAGCGTTTGGTCTTCTGCATCGCGTCCGCGACTTGTTTATCCTGTTCTTCGAGTTCAGCGGAGGAGAGCGAGGTTCGCGAAACGACTCTCTGAGCGTCCGGCGCGCCGGAGACGAGCATTTTCTCCATCTTTGCTGTCGTAGATATCGCATCTTCTTCTGCACTTTTTATGGCGTCTAAGCCTTCATCAACGACACGCTTGGGCGATAACGACTCCGAAGGTTTCGTCGCGTCTTCTGACACCATTTCCATCTTGGCGACGTCCGCCGAAGAAGCTTCTTTCGTCGCGATGACTTCCTTTTCTCTTTGCTGCTGTTGCTGTTGCTGCTGCATGAGAAGCTGCTGTTGAAGCAAGTGCGAAGTCGTTGATTTTCTCGCATTCACCCAGAACCTTTCGGAATATTGCATGCCTTGTAAATATTTGTCCATCGCCGCTTTTGCCTCTCTCTTCGCCTCTTCCGCTTCCCACTCGAGCAACGCATCTCGACCTCTCACGTTAGCCCAAAACCGTTCCGAAAACTGCGGTCCAGACAAGTACAAGCGCATCTTCTCCTTCATGTACGCTTCCGCTTTCAATCGTTTTTCTCTCGCTTCCGTATCTTTGGCTTCTTGTTTGATCGTCTCTTCTTCTCGCATCAAATACTCCAACTTTTTCTTGTACTCCTCGCTGCTGGACTCGTGCGCCATCGCCGTCTCGACGGAGACCTGCGTGACCACTTCTTCCGGTAAACTCGCCAAAGTATCCGTGATATCCTTCAACGTCGCCGTTTGTGTGTCCTCTTCCTTTGCGTGCGTGATTAAAAACGCACGACTTAGAATCAACAGAGAACTCGGCAAATTATTTTGCAACGATAACTCCAGCCAGTCCTTCAGTTGCCTTTCCAACTCTTTTCTATCTTCCTCCCATCGCATCCCTCGAGTTCTCGCGGCTGATTTCAACTCCTCGTCCGATAAACCTTCAACGCCTTCTAATTGAATCAGTCTATCGTCTTGTTTAATCTCTCTCAACTTATTTCGTAACTGAAACCGTAAAAACGTATCCGTCCCATACGGCGATATGCCGACAAATTTACACATGTTCACCAATTGCGTCCGGTTGATGTTATCCAAGGTAAAATCGTCGTTAAACAACTTGGCAAACCGCACGATCTGCTCATTCGTCACCGCTTTACCGCTTCTCACGGCGTTCATAAACTCGTACAGCGCGTCCGCTTTCTCTCGTTTCACCCCCGAACTGCTATGTTTCAACCCTTTCGCCATGACTTTCACCGTATCCTGTAAAAATTTCGCCACCTCAATTTTCGCTTTCAGTTTCCGCTTCAGCTCCTCCTCGTGTTTTAACTCGTCCCTAAACGTACTCGGTAGCATGTTTGGAAATAGCTTCAGCGCGACGGGTAAAAATATTTCCATAAACGGCACCAACACGAACACCGCGAACGGCACCAACCGAAACACGTCCGCGGTCGTCCTCGTTAACTGTCTTCGCTCGCGTCTCGTTAACGTCTGCCCACCCATGAGTTTAAAACCGAGCCTACTGGCAATTTTCACTTCCACCCACAACAGTTTCGCGCCGGACCAATAGTGCGCGAACTCGTGCTTCGCGTGCTTCCACCCGGAACTCAAAGTCACCTTCCACTCGCTCGGCGACTGCCTCAGCAACTGCACCGAATACGGCCCCCAACTGATCACATATTTCGTCACGTTCGCGACCGCTTGGTACGTTCTCTTTGCGAAATGTATGTGTTGTTCCCGTCGCATCATCTCGATTTCAAATCTCGCGCGTTTGAGCGCGTTGACGTCGACTTTCGGTTTCGCCTCCTCCGCTATCGTTGTCGAAGAAGAAGAAGAAGAGGAAGGATTTTTTTGTTGTCCAGAAGCTGAGGCAGCCAACGTCGATTCGTTCCTACTCGTCGTCGTTTGTTTCCCATCGACCGTTGATGATGCCTCCGCGGAAGATGAAGACGCTCCTCCGGCGGCTGCAAATCCACGGTTGTGTTGTTGAAAATCTTCGTTCATAAATCTATTCTCCCGTCCGCCTCCAAATCGCCGTCGTCGTCGCGACAACGATGATACCGACGACGAGGACGTATCTCTCGGATGAATCAAAACGGTGCAATAATTAACATCAATGCCATCATCTTTTGTTGTTCCGGAAGAAAAGCAGCGTTGATGATTTTCTCCTCCAGAAAGACAGCGCGGAAGAACAAAAGATGACGACGACGAGCTCCTTCCTCCTCCTTCTCTTCTGAGAGCATCGAAGACGTAACACGCGACGACGGAGAACGACGTTTCCTCTCTCTTGCCGCCGCCGGTGAAGGCGACAAGGAGAGGAGTTCTTCGGCGCATGGAGTGAAGTACTGTGTGCGGGAAAGCGTGTTTTTGTGTGGAGTGACAAAGCGTTGTTTCTCTCTAAAATACTCAATGGTATATAGTAGTAATATGTAGGTTATCGCGACGACGACGAAAAGACTTTGGTTAAAGTCACTCTCTGGCTTTCGGTCAGATCGTTCGCGACGGCATCGAGAAGTCCACCGGTGGTACTTTGTAACCTTTTAAATCCTTCCTCTAAGAAAGGGACGAGTTCGATGTCGTCGATCGGGTCGTCTTTGTCGTCGGCTTCTTCGTCGTCGAAAAAGTCGCCGTCGAGCAAACCTTTGAGCATGATTTTTTCAAAGATGTCGCCGGACCAGCCGGTGGGCTCGTCGTCGTCGTCTTCGTCGTCGTTTTCGTCGTCGTCGTCGAATTCTTCGCCGTTTAAGCCACCACCGCCGTCGTCTTCTTCCCACTCATCCGCTTCCAACTCTTTCGCTTCGGCCAAGGAATCCGCGAGGAGACTGATGATTTTCGAAGGCGCGGAGACTTGCGTGAACTGTTCGGGACCGGTTTGCTTCGCTCGAGATCGCGTTCGGATTGTTCCCGGGGGTAACTCAACTTCTATCGGTCTACCCTTGAGAACGATGGAGCCGTCGATTAACGTCGGATGTTGCGTGGCTAAGATGAGCCCGAGCGCGGTCGAAGTCAGTTTCACGTCGAATCGACCGTGGACGTCCGGTTGGCCTTCGCACCATTTTTTAAGGACAAACTCAAGTTGCGTTTTGCTGTTTTCGTTTTCCGGAGACGGTTGAATTTCGCGCGAGGCGAGTAAAGTAACCAACGCGTTCGCGTCCACATGCGCTAAGCGAGCGAAAATACACAATAACGAAGCAATCAACATTGGACGAGTGGCGGTCTGTAATCGAGCGCACACCGCGTCGCACATTTCTGGAATCATCGGACCAATGATGGACGGTAATCGGCGAATCATTTGACCTAAAAGAGGCGCGACAAACAAAGCCGCGCCTTCTTCGCAGTGCGGCTGTAACGAAGTCGCGCACGCGTCTAAATAAGCTCGAGAAACTGACGAGGGATCTGACCCACCCCACGATAAAATCGCTTCGCCTTTCGCCGCTCTCAGAAAGGCTTTCATCGCGTCTAAAGCGTTTTGGACGATGCCGACGTCGTCCGATGTTTTCGCGAGCGTCGCAACGTTTTCAAAAGTGGTCACAAACGCACCCCTGGCGACGTTTTCGTCCACGCACGCTTTCAACAAACACGCCAAAATGTCCAACGACGCTTCGACCAACATTTCCGGTTGTTCCTCCGGCGTTCGAAACACTCTCGCCAACTCGGGAACGAGTAACTGCGTCAATTCCGCGTTACATTTCGGTTGATTCGCCAAAGCTTGTATGACATCTCTCGCGGTTGCACCTAAAAACGGGTCCCGAACGTTCTCTGCCCAAATTCTCATGATAGCTGGCGCTAACAGCGAAAGCCATTGCAACGCCGCGTCGCCGTCGCAGTTGACGACAATCAATAAAGCTTCCAGAATGAGCACTAACGCTTCCTCGGTCGCGTCAGTTAAGAGGTGGCCGAGACCTTGGTACACATCACCTAATCGCGAGAGTAGTTTTTGGACTTTAACTTGATCCTCCGCGCTAATTTGATGTTGTTCTCCTACTTCTTTTTCATCCTTCTTGCTCTTTTGCGTGGATTTGATCGCCATCGGTACGAAAGCGATGAGTGAGCGACATGCCCCTATTTTTACCGGAAACTGCGCGCTTTGATCGTTCAGAGCGTTCACGCTCGCGTCTAAAATCGCATTCGCACCTTCCGCCGACGCCGCGGCGGCTAAACGACTGGCTGTCCACAACGCGCGCCCTTTCAAAAACGGATTGGAGGACGTAGGGGTTGCCGTGAATTCGCTCCGGATAATCTCATTCAAAAAAGCGTTACAATCGAACGCGGGACTCATATTTTTTCCTCTGGCCTCTTTATCTTGCTCTACTAATTCATCCGAGACGCTTCCAACGGCTAACAAAGCCGCCTCTCTGCGTCGCCACCAGTTTTCGTCGTTGTTATTTTGCTCCTCAAAGGACTGCGAGAAAAGTTCGGCGACGACTTCCGCAAAAACGACGTAAAAGATTTTCGAGAACTTGGCACACGCAGTAGCTAAAAATATCCCACTCGTCGCTCTCACGGATTGGTAATCGTCCTCTTCGTCCGCGACGAATTGGTTCACGTCGTCTTCCCACGTCTCTAACTGGTCGTCCGTGGTTAACGATGTCGCCACCGCGATAGATACCAAACTCTTCAGTCTCGGTTGAATACAACTCTTCGCAATCTTCGTGCTTTCAATCATCGTCATCGCGAGTTCCATGCACTGAGTCACGACAGCGGCGTTGGAAACTTTATCCCCCATATCATCCTCGCAATCGTCCAACGCGTCCACCTCCACGCCTCTGCATTGCACGTACCTATTCGCGGCTTTTTCAAAGACGTGGAAAAATCGCTCCACGCACCCTCCGAACGTTTGCTCGGAAACCACTTGCCCACCAGTAATCTCCTTCCCGAAATACTGAACCGTCGCTTGCATCGCTTTCAACGCGGACAGTGTCAACGTGCACCCACCCGCGGTCTCAAACACGTCCGAGCGAAACTCAAAAATGTTCCCGTAGGCGACAAAATTGCTCTCCAGAAACGGCTTCGCCGCCTCTTTGATCTGAAACCGAATTTGATCGTCCCCAATCATCCCAAGATTCGAATAACATCCCCTCGTTACGTCTAACGCTCGACACTTCACCATGGTCATCTGATCCTTGTCGATTCCGTTTAAACCATCGTCCGAGGCTTGTAACAACCCGAACAAATCCGGAAACAACTCCGGGACCAGTTTCGGTAACTGCCGTTCCTCTAAATCCCCGCAAAGCATCGACATGCACCTCAAAGCGCCGTTTACGTGGTCCACGTCTCTCTTCTCTCGTATGGGAACTAATAATTCCCCAAGCAAACCTTCCCACTCTTCCGGCCAATCGTGCGTGGCAATCTGCGCGATGACCAGCGCGCACGCAGTTCTCATTTTTGAATCTTTCATTCGTAAACCCGCGCATATCTTCCCACGAATTGCCATCTTTTCTTCCACCGAAGTCATCGGCTCGCCTTCGATAAAAAAATGTTCCCCGACTTGCCATCGTTCTCTGACGTATTTCTTTAATAAAAGCGCCGCGAGTTGTCGAATATCCATTGGAATGTTGAGATGATGATGTCCATCAACAACATCATCCAATCCAAACGCCGTTCGGCAGAGTAAATCCCCGAACCCAAAAACCGCCCCGGAGGATTGCACCATCCTTTCCGCATCTTTTCTCGCGTGTTCGTCCGGAGACACGCACGCGGTCAGGAGTTGGATTAATTGTTGCTGTTGCTGTTGCTGTTGTTGTTGAGCGAGAGCATCGCCACCACCATCCGACATGATGATGAGCGCTCTGATTTGTTCCCCAAAAGAGTGATGTTTTTTCGTTGAGAAATTTGAAAAATTCACCTAAAAAAATTGTTTAGGGTTTTAGCATTTTTTTTCTCCTTTAGGGGAAATGTTGTTCAACGCTGCAAAACGAACACCATCCGTATACGATGGAGGAGAAGGCGCGACGAGAGAAAGAAGAAATTCGCCTGGCGTTGGCGAAAGCGTACTTCGAGTCTAAGATTGAAAACACCGACGACTTTTTTGCATCTCTTCTTCTTTCCTCTTCTTCTTCTTCTTCTTCGGATTCTTCTTCTTTGTTGAAGAGCAACAAGAATGAGATTCTCAAATTGTGGAGAAGTGCACTTCAAGAAGAGCACGAGGGCGGCGGGAAAGAGAAGGTCGACGACGACGCGATGATACGAACGGCTCTGAAAGAAGTGTTTGAGGCGAAGTTTACTAATAAAAACGAAGATGCCCCGGGGAAAAAGAGACAGAAGAAGATTTTTGATGATGGCGAGCAAAAACAGCGAGAGGAACAAAAACAACGGTTTTGCTTCCTGGAGCAGTTTGTGCGAGAACGCGAAGAAAACGTGCAAAAGTTAAAGCGAGACGTGTTAGAAGAAGAAATGTCGCTGTTGAAATGGCGAGAACAGCGTGTGCGAGAGAAGAAGAAACACGCGGAAAAACGTCGAAGAGTGGAGGAGAGTTCGGGGTTACCGTACGTGCCGGAGCTGACGAAGCCGACGAAGGCGGAGTGCGAGAGGTTCGTGCGAGAAGTCGAGGAAGGGTTAGAGAAGAAAGAATACGCGCCGCAGTTTCGGGAGGTTTTAGAGCGGGTGAGAAAAACGATGGAAACGAAGAATGGTGGGAGTGCGATGGTCGAGACGGCGGCGGCGGAGTACGCGATGTTACATTTAGGCGGGGCGAAATATCGCGCGAAGAAGTTCGCGTTACCCAGGGCGGAAGAAGAGGAAGAGGAAAAGACAGGGGAAGAAGAAGAAGAAGAAGAAGAAGAAGAAGAAGAAGAAGAAGAAGAAGCAAAAAGAAGAGCACTGCAGTGCGAACGAGAGTTCCAGTTAGAGCTCGAAAAATCGAGAAGGGTGAACGGTACTGGTGGGTGAACGGTACTGGTGAAAAGAAAGTCGGCGCCAACGCCAACGTGGTTACGCATGAGCGGTGGGAAGGTCGCATGAATTCAACAAGCAAGTCCGATGCGTTAAATCACGGAAGTGATGTAGAATATTTAACGTATAGAGATGTCATTCCGAACATGAACAAGGTCGATGGCGTCGACTGGGAAAAGTGTGGGCGACTCGGCGAACGCGTCGTCTTCAACGTTTTGATTCAGAAATATCGAGGCACGAACGTATCCGTGAAATGGATGAACGAGATGGAGGAATCCAACTCGTTTTATGATATAATGCTGACCGATGGCGATTCACACGCGAAAACGTTCATTGAAGTCAAAGCGACTCGATTTCGAGATAAAAACGCGTTTGAGATTTCACCGTGGGAATGGGATTTCGCGGTGAAACCAGAAGTTGCAGATAGGTATCAAATTTGGCGAGTGTTCGGTATAGGAGATGGTGGAGACGTGAGCATTGTCGTGATACACAATCCCGCGCGATTAGTGCGCGAGAAGAAGATCGGGCAAGCGTTGATCATTTAAAGTTGTAAATTATTAACTACTGGTAGCTATTTTTTTGATTTTGGTGTTCCGAAACTGTGATTGATATCTCATCGAGCAAGGCGGGAAGTTCGAACGCATCCTTCACGTCAAAATCGCCTATTTTCTCTCTGCGCAGTTTAACTAAATGACCAACGGTACCCATTTTTTCGCAAAAGTCTTCCGCTAACGTTCGAACGTACGTGCCTTTTGAACACGTGACTTCGAAATCGATCAAATGCGTTTCGTTTTCAGTCTCTCGTCTTTTTATAGAAAACGCTCCCACGTGAACCGGTCGCGGTTTCCTTTCCACCGTTTTGCCTTCTCTCGCGGATTCGTAGAGTCGTTTACCATCAACGTGCACGGCAGAGAACATCGGTGGAATCTGCTCGATGTCGCCGATCAAACTCGCCCTTGCAGCCTCCATCGACGCCTCGTTCACAATGTCCTCGCCAAACGGTTTCGTTTCTATGACTTCGTTATCCGCATCACCCGATGCCGTCTTCTCGCCTAACTTAATCGTCCCAGTATACGTCTTCACCTTCGCTTGGTACTCATCCGCCAACTTTGTTGCTCTACCGATGACAACAATCAACAACCCAGTCGCCATCGGATCCAATGTACCGCAGTGTCCAATCTTCTTCACCCCCATTTTCTTACTCATAGATTTGATTTTCGCGCACACGTCGAACGAAGTCCACTCTTGCGGTTTATCCACCAAGAAAACTAATCCATCGCTTTGATCTTGCGGAAAATTCGGCCCTCGCCATTCGAGAACCGTCGGCCTTCGGTTGAGCGTTTTCGATACCTCCAAAGGAGGTCCCCATACTTTCTTTGGCGTGTACGCTCTGTCCCCGCCGTTCGCGCGTGGCGCTTCTTCCGAGGAGGAAGAAGACTCATTTGAGCTGCTCGAAGACGCGCATACAAATCTCTTTCGCGGCATCGCGCCGTCATCGCATTTCCTGCGATAAAAGATAACCGACGATGATGTCGCGTAACAACTCGTCGTCGCTCGTCTCAGCGCCAAGAGCTTCGTCGCCGTCATCTTCAAATCCTAATCACCTAAACCAAGGGAAGTTGTGATGCCTTTCACAGAATAGACACTTTGTTCCTCTTCCTTTCCTTGACGATTTCCTCTTGCTCTTTCTTTCTGCACTCTTTATACGTCTCGTAGAGTTCTTTGCAGACGATGCGTTCGTTCGGGTATTTCGTTGAACCTGTTTGTTGTTGTTCAGAATGAGTTAGTTAAACGGTTTCCAATTTTGGTAGAAGTGACTGCCCGCTAAACAATACTACTACTCGCGATACAGAGAAAGAGGGAGAGAGAGAGAGAAAAAAGAGAGAAAAGGAACTTCAACAGAAAACGCACAACGCAAAGCGGCTACTCTGGCGTCTTCGCACGACGACTCCGACGGTTTGGAAGTTATTCCCTGGGTTTGTTTCCCCATTCAATTTTGAGAAAGTGCTATGGAAACTTTATGAGGATTTTGCAAAACGCGCGAGGAATCGGCACACCTCAGTCTCTGTCTTCAGTCTCTGTCTTCTCCCCAATACAACCACCCGAGCAACATCCAAAAGAGACAGAAGAAGGCGAAGGATAGAAGTATGAACCACCATCCGCGGAGCCATCCGTTGGACGTTTCGATCCACGTCGGATAGTTATCACGAACGAACACGTACCTGTACACGCGTTGACTCAACGGTATCGCTCGTCCGTCATCTTCTGTCGTTTGCGTCGCTTCGTCCCGTTCCATTTTTCTTCTTTTTCTCCTTCTTCTTCTCTTTCCGAAGAAACTTATAACAACCTCGTTTATTTCGTATCTCTCGCTCTATATCTCACGCACCGGTGTAAGCGACAATGATCCAAGAAATAAGAGCGATAAAGATCAAAGTCGCGGTAAAACACAGCAAAAACGCCCAAAACAAGTGCCAACGTCGTCTTTCGAGCACTCCTTGTCTTAACAATCGCGTGTTTTCTCGAAAGCGCTCCGCGCTGCCCCGAAGTCTTGCACTTTTTCTTTCTATTCTTTCCAACCGATCAGTCCGTCTCGCTGCGTCGATCACCGCTCGGTGAATTGAATTCTCAGCTTCGCGCAACTCCCTATGCGTCCTATGCGTCGCGTTGAGTTGGTTCTCCTCGTCGTCTTCGTCTTCTTGGATTTCTGTCGTCTTAGCTGTTGTTTTCTCTCGTTCTTCGCTTTTAAGCATTTTTTTGTGCGTATTTTTTCTTTCCTTTTCTAATACTGTATGTTTTTTACATCGGGGCTATCGCGCTAGTTTACTATATTTACATCATTTCATTCGGCGGCAAGTTTTGCGTCCTTTTCGCGCTCTTTGTCCTTTTCGTCGATATCTGTTTTGATGAGATGAGAGAAAGATGGTGAGATGTTTTGAAAATCTTCGATTCGCAAAATAAATTTTGCGCAGCGCACGCGCAATGGCATCGGTGTGAGCACTAATGTCTCCATTAGAAGCTTCCAGATGGTTTCCACAGTTTAAATTCGGATGTCCCTATCTGATTTGATCGTCACGCGCCATTTTTGATGGTGGGAGAAAAAATAAAGACTACTCTAAACACGTACCTTTTAACATCTTCTCCTCTTCTTCTTGCGCGGCGATAGCCTCTGCGATTTCGCGCTTCTTTTGCCTATCGACTTGCTTTTGACTCATCTTACGTATAGGGTAATTTCGACCTTCCTTCTCACGTATTTCTTTCGCGCGTGCTCGTAATCTTTCTACCCACTCGGCTAACGCGTCTAAGTCGGCGTACTTGCGTCTGTTTTCGTTCAAGTCGTCGCGTAAATCGTGAAACTCGTGCATCCAGTGACCGACGATTCCGTGTAAGTGACCAAAAACAATCTTTGGCGCGGTTGGATGCTTACGACAAATGTCTATGTATTCTAAAAATACTTGAAAAGAATGGTCGTTTTCGAGCGGGTAGGGCGGTTGGCCCTCGGACGGATTCGGAGCGAACGGTGGGTTGGAAAATAACGTCGGATTGCCGAGAAGCGGCTCCGCGGAGAGGTATCCGTCCACGCCCGTGTACTCGAGACACTCTTGCAACTCTTGGTAGTTTCGAACGCCGCCGTTGGCTAATACCGGAACTGATACTGCCTCTTTAATAGCTTTGATGAAGTCCCTGTTTGAGCGCGAGCGAGGTGATGGTCAGCATTTTTGAAGGTAG
>Ga0209630_10000093_pt1 | contig 101099 bp, 86 predicted proteins | sample COG_01_FD_184745 | JGI IMG/M metagenome (GOLD analysis project Ga0209630, IMG submission 184745) | Pelagic Microbial community sample from North Sea - COGITO 998_met_01 (SPAdes) (version 2) | ecosystem: Environmental > Aquatic > Marine > Neritic zone/Coastal water | place: Helgoland, sampling...
AAATAGGGTAATTCGTCACCACTTGTAACTTCCCCCCAAAGATCTTCATCACTACCAAAACTATTTTTAAATTCTGTATTAGTAAAAGTATATCCTAAAGTAAAAGGAATTTTAATAGTTGATTCTTTTCTAGAAAAATCATAGTTTATAAGCAATTCAAGACCATTAACATCTACTTCTCCAGCATTAAATTGATCTAATGAGCCCGTTCCACCAGTAGCAGCTAAATCACTACCTAATAGGTTGCTATAGTCATTGAAAAATAAGACAGTTTCCCCTCTTAATTTCCCAATGCCAAATCTACTCCCTAACTCATAATTGATGCTTTCTTCAGGTTTTTGACCTACTTGATTGCTAGGAGGTGAAAAACCTTTGTGAATCCCTCCAAAAATTGAAAAATTATTATTGAATTTATAATTAGTACCAACACCAGGAATAAATACTTCTACATTATTTTCTCTAGTAGATAAATTTTCTCCAGTTCTAGAAGGATCACTTCCTCCAAAATTCTCTCTTTGTAAAGAAATATTTTCATAGCGTATTCCGGGAGTAAAAGTCCACCCTTTATACTTTAATCTATAAGTTGTTGAAGCTGCAAATGCGTTAGCACTGCTAATTCGATTAGCGTTTGTGCCAGGGATTCCCGCATTTGATAAACTCAATACTCCATTGTTGATACTATAATCATCTATCCATTGAAAACGATCTTCATCATCGTAATGGTATCGTAAACCAATCTCTATATCATGAAAAACATCATTATTATACCAGTGGTAATCAAATTTTGTTTGAATTCCTTTTGAATTATACACTCTATTATTGGCTCTTACATTCATAAAATCGTCGCCATCTGAATTAATTTCACCTCTTGCAAACGAAAGATGATTGTTAAAGTTATCTTCGTTTCCAAAAACTTTTCCAATAGATTGTTTGTCTCCATTAAATGTTATATAGTCTGCTTTATACCAATTTCTTTTAAAATAATTATGATAAGCATTTGTGGTTATTCTGAAATTCTTTGTGAAATCTATAGTATGTGTAAGAACAATTTGTCTGTGAATATTTTTCATTAAATCCTTGGCAGAACCATCATATCTTTTAAAAGGATTTGTTTTAAAATCATTATCGGTTAACCCTAAATATGTTTCGTTCGATTCCTCATCAGAATATTGTAATTTTATATCTAAAGACTGTTTAACAGCTGCTTGTGGAAATAAGTTTACTTTAAATTTTAATACAATATCGTTCTTATCAAAACCTGTATTTTTATTATTAGATAATTTTTTAAAACCATCTGAACCATAATTCAAATATTCTAATGAATACCCAAAATTATTTATATTATCACCAATAATTGCATGAAATTGAGAAGAATTAAAACTACCATAACTGCTTCTTATTCTTCCACCAAAAGATTCTGGAATTTGATTAGAAATCATGTTAATAGCTCCACCAGTAGTAAATGGTCCATATTGGATTTGACTACTACCTTTTAAAACTTCTACAGCTTCCATTCTAGCGATAGTAGGAAAATAATATGCAGATGAAGCACTGTAAGGAGCAGGAGCAATTAATACACCATCTTCCATCATTGTTATTTTAGAACTTCTTTCTGGTGAAGTTCCTCTTAAACTTATATTTGGCCTCAATCCAAAACCATCTTCCTCATATGTATTTACTCCAGGAACAGTCCTTAATGCTCTGTTTATATCTGTAAAACTAAATTTTTTTAATTCTTTTGGAGAAATATAATATGCAGAACCTGTTCTATTACTTGCTACATATTTATTACCAAATATTAAATTTGAATTAATGATTACTTCATCTAATTTTTGAATTGTATCTATTTTGTTTTTTATTTTTTTTAATTTTGTTTGTGATAGTATTTGAATACTTATTAAGTAAATTGATAGTGTGATAATTCTCTTCATTTTATTTAGACTAATTATAAATAATTTACATAATTTTATGCAAATATATGTATGAGTTTAAGATTTACAAACTTTATTTAGAATAAATAAAAACAATATTAAATAGTAAATTGATAATCAGTACATTATATAGAATGATTATGAATAAGAATAAATGTTTATTTACAGTAGGTAAGTATTTTGTGTATTTTATATTTTTATAAACCTAATAAAAATCTTTATGTTTAAACCTACAAATATTCATGATTCTTTAATTAAAGAAAGAAAAAAAGGGGTGCAATCCGAAGACATTATTGTATGGGTACAATCAATTTTTAATGAAATTAAAACAACCAAACAACCTGTTTTAGAACGCTTATCTGCCTCTCCTATTAGTAGAACTGTGAATGTATTTGATATAGATGAAATAGATTCTAATGCTATTTTTCATATCTCTCACATAGAAAAAATATGTGTGAATTACAGACTTCGATTCCTGGATACCAAATACTTTAAAGGTTCATATCCCAAAATAGTTGTAGATAAAATTCAAGATCTAGAACACACTCATAACACAGTGTTAGATGGTTTTAAAATTATAGCTCCTTCTAAACTATTTAGATTAGACAAAGCAGACGATCCGTTGTTATTTGCTCCCATGGGGAACGGATATTATTATTTAATTCACAAATGGGGTACCGATTTGCATCCATTAAGAAAAATTAAATATTGGGGTGTTAAAAACGTAGAAAATCTTGGAATCTCAATTTTTTTGGTAAGTTTACTTTCCACGATCCTAACAAAAAATCTTATTTATGGAGATACCAATCATGTAGGATATCTATTTATGTTGTTTTTATTTTATGTTAAAGGCTACGTAGGAATGTTGTTTTTGTTAGGTGCTTCCTCTGGAAAAAACTTTAGTCAATATTCATGGCTTAGTAAATATGATAAAATAAGTTAACAATTCATACAATTATAGATGTTTCTTATCTAGAAAATAAGTTGTAAATTTGGTCGCAATTAATTTTAAGTTAATTGTACAATGATTGCTCACAATTCTAAGATAGTAGGTGAAGGTTTAACATACGATGATGTTCTATTAGTTCCTGCTTATTCAGATGTTCTTCCAAGAGAAGTATCTATTCAAACAAAATTTACACGAAATATTACCATTAATGTACCAATAGTATCTGCCGCTATGGATACAGTTACAGAATCTTCTATGGCTATTGCCATGGCAAGAGAAGGTGGAATAGGGGTGTTGCATAAAAATATGTCTATAGAAAAGCAAGCTCAAGAGGTTAGAAAAGTAAAAAGAGCAGAAAGTGGTATGATCATAGACCCAGTAACACTTCCACTTACCGCTGTGGTAGCTGATGCTAATAATGCCATGCGAGAACATAAAATTGGTGGTATTCCAGTAATTGATAACCAAGGCAAATTAAGAGGTATTGTTACCAACAGAGATTTACGTTTTGAACACAATAATGATAGAGCCATTGTGGAGGTAATGACAGAGAAAAATTTGATTACGGCTCCAGTGGGTACTTCATTAAAGGATGCAGAATCTATTTTGCAGTTAAATAAAATTGAAAAGCTTTTAATAGTAGACGACGAATATAAATTACGTGGGCTAATTACTTTTAGAGATATTACAAAAGTTACTCAAAAACCGATAGCCAATAAAGATAGTTATGGAAGATTACGTGTTGCAGCTGCCCTAGGTGTTACTGCAGATGCTGTAGATAGAGCTAAGGCTCTAGTGAATGCCGGAGTAGATGCTGTAATTATAGATACTGCACACGGACATACAAAAGGAGTTGTAACAGTCTTAAAAGCTGTAAAAAAAGCATTTCCAGCATTAGATGTAGTAGTTGGTAATATTGCTACAGCTGAGGCTGCAACTTATTTAGTTAAAGCTGGTGCTGATGCCGTAAAAGTTGGAATTGGTCCCGGTTCTATTTGTACAACAAGAGTAGTTGCAGGAGTTGGTTTTCCTCAATTTTCTGCTGTGTTAGAAGTTGCCGAAGCTATAAAAGGGTCTGATGTTCCTGTTATTGCTGATGGTGGAATTCGTTACACAGGAGATATTCCAAAAGCCATTGCAGCAGGAGCAGATTGTGTAATGTTAGGATCACTTTTGGCAGGTACAAAAGAATCTCCTGGAGAAACCATTATTTACGAGGGTAGAAAATTTAAATCTTACAGAGGTATGGGATCTGTTGAAGCAATGAAACAAGGTTCTAAAGATCGTTATTTCCAAGATGTAGAAGATGATATTAAAAAATTAGTTCCTGAGGGAATTGTTGGAAGAGTTCCATATAAAGGAAATTTAGATGAAAGTATTCACCAGTTTATAGGAGGTTTAAAAGCCGGAATGGGATATTGTGGGTCTAAAGATATAGAAACCTTAAAAAATACAGGAAAGTTCGTTAGAATAACTACTTCTGGTATTAATGAGAGTCATCCACATGACGTAGCTATTACCAAAGAGGCTCCAAACTATAGCAGAAGATAAATTTATAAATGAGTTAATAAAAAAAAGAGAAGCAGAATGCTTCTCTTTTTTAGTTTATTAATGATAGTTGTTTATTTTTTTGGCGGAGGTGGCATTTTTAAACCTAATTTGTCCATCACTTTTTGAGTAATATCAAATGCTTCATCGATGTAAGCAAATTCATTACCAGACGATGTGAGTACCTGAGAGTATCCCTCAGCTTTTGCAATTTCTGTAATGGCTTTTCCAAGAATTTGATACAATGGATTCATTAATTGATCTCTTCTTAGACCTATTAAACTGTTACCATTTTGTTGACTTTTTTGTAGCTCTTGTTCTAATGCATTGATTTCATCAACTTTAATCTTCTTAAAGTTATCTGATAAGTTAGGATCAAGTTTTTGAAAAGCGGCAACTTTAGCATTGTAATCTGCTAATTTATCTTGATATGATGAGTCTAATTTTGAAGCATAAAGGTTTAATTCTTTTAAAACTTCTTTAGCTTCAGGCATTAATCCTACAATAAATTCAGAATTTATGGTACCTACTTTGGATTGTCCGTTTACAAAAAAACCTGCTAAGCAAAAGACAACTACTATTATTTTTAATTTCATTTTATATTATAATTTTGGCAAAGATAAAAAAGGGATTGTATTTAGAAAGTATATATGACTTTAAAAATATAATTAAATAACATCTTCTATTTTTTTTAATATGTTATCTGTATCAGTTTCAAAGTCAAACCAATATATGCTAGCATCTTTATTGAACCAAGTTAGCTGTCTTTTAGCAAATCTTCTGGTATTTTTTTTAATTTCTTGTATGGCTTCATCTTTGGTTACTTTTTCTTCAAAAAAAGAAAATAGCTCTTTATAGCCAACAGTTTGAAGAGCATTTAGTTCTTTATTAGGGAATAATTTTTGGGCCTCATCTAGCAACCCTTTTTCTACCATTAGGTCTACTCTTCGATTTATTCTTTCATAAATCTTTTCACGCTCACCATTTAAACCAATTACAATAGAGTTAAATTTTCTTTTCTTTTTTAACTTCCCTGTGTAACTAGAGTAGGGTAGATTTGTACCAATACATATTTCTAGGGCTCTTATAACTCGCTGAGGGTTCTCTATATCTATCGTATTGTAAGTGGTTACATCTAATTTTTTAAGTTGGTCTTGCAAAGGAATAATCCCCTCTTTTTCTAATACATGCTTTAACTCTAATCTGATAGATGGATCAATTTTTGGAAAATCATCTAATCCTTCTAGAACTGATTTTACATACAATCCGCTTCCACCAACCATCACAACAGTATTGTGTTTTTTAAACAACGTATCTAAAACGTTTAGCGCATCTCTTTCATAGGCCCCTACATTATAATCTTCAAAAATACTTCTATTTTGAATAAAATGATGAGGTACTACAGCTAGCTCTTCTTTTTCAGGAACTGCAGTTCCTATGGTCATTTCCTTGTAAAATTGTCTGGAGTCGCATGAAATTATTTCTGTATTAAAATAAGATGCAATTAAAATACTTAAAGAGGTTTTACCAATTGCTGTTGGGCCTACTATAGTGATTAGTGTCTTTTTAGAGTTACCCATTATTCATTTAATTTATCACCACAATGATAACAAAATATAGCATCATCTTGGTGAGAATCTCTCATGCAATTTGGACAACACTGTGTGTTGGTATGAATTTTAGCATTCATCAGTTCAGAACCAACAATCCCAGTAGGTATGGCAATGATAGCGTACCCCAGAATCATGATAGCACTAGCTATTAACTGTCCTAGAGCTGTTGCTGGAGCAATATCTCCGTATCCAACAGTTGTTAGTGTTACAATAGCCCAATACACACTTCTAGGAATACTTGTAAATCCGTTTTCTGCTCCTTCAATCATGTACATAATAGTTCCTAAAATGATGCAAAGAATTAATACAAACAATAAGAAGACTGCAATTTTTGCTCTGCTAGATCTAATCGCTAACAATAATCTGTTTGAGGCTCCTATGTAGCGTGCTATCTTTAATATTCTAAATATTCGCAACAATCGTAAGGCTCTTAAGACTGCGAGATTGTGACTGTTTATTAATATTAAAGAAACATATTTTGGAATTGTTGAAAGTAAATCTATAATCCCATAGAAGCTAAAAATATATTTCCAAGGTTTTTTTACAGTTACAATTCTTAACACATATTCTAATGAAAATAAAATGGTGATTACCCATTCTGCAACATCCAAAAAAGGACCGTATTTTTCATCAATACTTTGAACACTTTCAAGCATTACAAAGAGAATACTTGCCAGAATAGCAATTAATAAAATAATATCAAACAGTTTACCACCCCTTGTGTCTGCTTCATAAATAATTTCATGAAGTCTGTGTTTTAAAGATGGTTTATTTTTTACTTTCGAATTCAAATTATTGTTTACTTGTACGACAATATACTACATTACAATCTTATTATTTTTGAAACACTATTATTATTCAAATAATTTTTTACAATAGATTTTGCTAACTCTTTGTTCTCTATGGGTGTTAAAATGGTTTTTAAAATTGAAATCTCTGTTTCTTGAAAAGATAAATTTGTAAAACCATAGCCAAAAACTTCATTTTCTTCAATCAAAACAATTCCATTTTCATTCACCTCTCTTCCCTTTAATTGTAAAATAAAATCTGTATGAGCAAATTCTTTTGTTGAAATTTTTTTCTTTTTTTTTAAATTATATTTAGGCTGTAAAGTTTCTAATTCTAAGTAATATTTTAATCTGGTAAATAATTCATTCCCTGTGAATTGAAATGTTATTTTCTCTAATCTCTCTTGAATTTTTTGAGCTCTTTTACCTTGTTTTAGAAACAGTTTATTTATTTCAAACTTTATATTGTGGCTTCTTCCAATAAAGATCACTTTTCCATCATCATTGTGTACATAAAAAACTCCCATTGCCTCTGGAGCAATCTCTAAAATTGAATTTAGTTTATCTTTAACATCTCTGTTGTCAAAGTATTTTATTGAATTTTGTATTATCTCTTTCTTGTGGTCTTTATCTAACAATAATTTAAATAATTGAACTGTGGCTAGGGCATCACCTGTAGCTCTGTGCCTATCGCTCATTGGTATCCCTAAAGATTTACATAACTTCCCTAAACTATAAGATTTTTCATCTTGTATTAATTTTCTACTCAATTCTACAGTGCAAATTGAATTTCTTTGATATTCATATCCTAATCTATCAAATTCAGTTTTTAAAATTCGGGTATCAAATTCCGCATTGTGAGCCACTAATATTGAGTCTTTTGTAATTTCAATAATTCGTTTAGCAACCTCGTAAAATTTAGGAGCATTTCTTAACATTTTATTATTAATACCGGTAAGTTGTACAACAAATTCTTGAATTGGTTTTTCTGGATTTACAAGGCTAATGAACTGATCTACAACTGTATGTCCATCAAATTTATAGATGGCAATTTCTGTAATGCCTTCCTCATTAAATTTACCCCCAGTAGTTTCTATATCTAAAATTACGTACAAATTTATTTCTATGTTAAATAGTTTCTAGACCCAAAAATAGAACTACCAACTCTAATCATGGTACTTCCGTTTTTGATAGCTAATTTGTAATCTCCACTCATTCCCATTGATAGTATTGAGAAATCTGGGTGTTGTTTTTTATGATGGTTGTATAATGTTTCTAATTCAGAAAATTCTTCATTTAAAATATTTTCATTTTTTGTAAAAGTTGCCATTCCCATAAAACCACAAATTTTTACATTAGTAAAGGTTTTTAGTTCTTCAGAGTATAAAATATTTGATACATCTGCTGGTGTTAACCCAAATTTTGTTTCTTCTTTAGCGATTCTTACTTGCAACAAACAGTTAATAACTCTATTATGTTTTTGTGCTTGTTTATTTATTTCCTTTAACGTCTTTAAGCTATCTACTCCATGAATTAAGTCCACAAAATGAGCCATATACTTAACTTTGTTTCGTTGAAGATGACCTATCATATGCCACTCTATATCTTTAGGTAGTGCTTCATGTTTTGTAACCATTTCTTGTATTTTGTTTTCCCCAAAAACTCTCTGACCAGCTTCATATGCTTCAAGTAAATCTGCGATAGGTTTGGTTTTGGAAACAGCAACAAGAACAATTTTTTCTGAAATTGATGTTTTAATTTTTTCTAAATTATCTTTAATATAATTCATAATTAAAATTCATACATGGTTAAACCACTCCTTAATTTAGGTTCTATATAACTAGTCTTTGGTGGCATTATTAGTTGTGCATCAGCTATATTTTTCATTTCATCAATAGTTATTGGTAACATACCGAAACCAATATCGAATTTACCATTATCAACTAAAGTTTTAATGGATAACATATCTAATTTATTGTTTCGATATCTTATTCTATCATTATTATCTAAGTTATCAATACCTAAGATAGGCTTTAAAATGGTTCTGTAAAGAATTTCTGCATCAAGTTTAGATAGTGCATCTTTATAAATATAGGCGCTTTTTCTTAGATATAATGAGTAAAATTTACCATCCAGATACATACTAAAATGATGTTTTTGAGAGGGTTTATAAAAACGTTTCCCTTTTTCTTCTATTCTGTAACTTTTATCTAATTCAATCAAAAATTCATCAATAGTTAATCCATTTAAATCTTTTACAAATCTATTAAATTCTGAAATTTTTAAATTTGATTCAGGAATAATATAACTCATGAAATAGTTATAGTTTTCTTTCCCGTTATGATCTTTGTTTTCTTTCTGTAAAGCTTTTTTTAATAGAGACGATGACGCACTTCTATGGTGCCCATCAGCAATGTATAGAGCCTCTTTTTTTTCAAAAAAAGAAGTAATTTTTTCTATATTAATTTCATCATTAACTAACCATAAACGGTGTAGCTTTTTATCTGTTGTTGAAAATTCGTATTCTGGTCTTTTTTCTTGTATAGTTAGTAGCAGTTTGTTGAAATTTTCATCATCTTCATAGGTAAGTAATACTGGTTCCGCATTAAAACCAGTAGTTTTTAAATAGCTTTCAAATAATTCCTCTCTTTTTTTTATAGTTCCTTCATGCTTTTTTATACACCCGTTAATGTAGTCATCAACTGCTGTTGCAGCAATAATTCCACAAAATGAATTGTGAGCATCTGAACTTTCATAGATATAAAAGGAATCTGTCGTGTCTTTAATAAAAATTTTATTTTCTTTAAATTCTTCATATCTATTGTGAATCATTTGGAAGCGTTGCTCACCAGTAAATTCTTGATGGTATTTATATCCAGGATTAATGATGTGTAAAAAAGTAAAAGGGTTAAACTCTAGTTTAGCATCCAACTCTTTATCTGTATATGCATCAAAAGATTTAGATGATACCAAAGCCACCTTATCTCTACTTGGTCTTACTGCCTTAAATGGTTTTACAATGGCCATTATTACTAGTTATTTTTCATCACAATTGCTTGAATTTATTATTAAATTCAATGATTGAAGTATTTTTTTATTCTTTTAATAACGCAATGATTTGTGTTGCCAATTCAGATCCTATTCTATCCTGAGCTTCAACTGTGGCAGCTCCTATGTGAGGTGTTAAAGATAATTCAGGATTCATTAGCAATTGTATTTCTGGTGAAGGCTCTTTTTCAAAAACATCTAAGCCAGCAAATTTTACTTTTTTTTCTTCTATCGCTTTTATCAATGCAATTTCGTCTACTACACCACCTCTTGCGGCATTTATAATACCAACACCTGTTTTCATTTTTGAAATTTCTTTTGGGCCAATAACATAATTTTCTTGAACAGGTACATGCAAACTAATAAAGTCACTTTCTTTTAATAGGGTGTCTAAATCTGTTGTTTCAATTGTAATGGTAATTTTCTGACCATTAAAAAACGCTATAGATATTGGTGCACTCTCGGTGAAATGGTCTGTGGCTAGAACTTCCATTCCAAGACCAAGTGCTATCCTAGCTACCTCTTGGCCAATTCTTCCAAACCCTACGATCCCAATTTTTTTACCTCTAAGTTCAGAGCCTAAAGCATATGCTTTTTTCAAATCTTTGAATCGAGAATCTCCTTCTAAAGGCATTTCTCTGTTAGATTGATGTAGAAAACGAACCATTCCAAAAAGATGGGCAAAAACTAATTCTGCAACTGAACTGGAGGATGCTTTAGGAGTATTAATTACATGAATTCCTTGATCTATGGCATAGTTTACATCTATATTGTCCATTCCAACACCACCTCTTCCAATTAGTTTTATACTAGGGCATGCATCTATTAATTCCTGTCGTACTTGGGTAGCACTTCTAACTAAAATACCATCTATTTGATGTTTATTAATAAAATTTTCTAGTTGAACCTGTGCTACTTTTGTAGTTATTACCTCAAATCCATTACTTTGAAGGGCTTCTATACCACTTTGTGAAATTCCGTCGTTTGCTAATATTTTCATCTTATGCTCTTCTTTCTAATTCTTGCATAGTGTCCACAAGTGCTTGAACACTGTATAATGGTAATGCGTTATACATACTTGCTCTGTATCCACCAACACTTCTATGACCGTTTAATCCATTAATTCTAGCTTCTTTCCACATGCTGTCAAAAAGTTCTTTTAAAGACTCATCGTGTAATGAAAATGTAGCATTCATAAAACTTCTGTCTTCTTTAGCTACAATTCCCTTAAATAGTGGATTTCTATCGATTTCTTTGTATAATAAATCAGCTTTCTTGTTGTTTACTTTTTCAATAAAAGAAATTCCCCCTAAATCTTTTAACCACTCTAATGTTAACATAGATACATAGATAGGAAATACAGCTGGTGTATTAAACATACTATCTTTACCTATGTGTACTTTATAATCTAACATAGAAGGGATTGTTCTTTGAACTTTACCAAGAATGTCTTCTTTTACAACAACTACGGTTGTACCAGCCGGTCCCATGTTTTTTTGAGCTCCAGCATATAGTAAATCAAATTTTGAAAAATCTAGTTGACGAGAAAAAATATCAGAACTCATATCACAGACTAGTGGTATATCCAATGATGGAAATTCTTTAATTTGAGTTCCGAAAATAGTATTGTTACTGGTGCAGTGAAAATAATCTGCATCTGAAGGGATGTTGTATTGTGTTGGGATATATGTGAAATTTTTATCTTTTGACGAGGCTACTTCTACCAATTCACCAAATAGTTTTGCTTCTTTGATGGCTTTATCTGACCAAGTACCAGTATTTAGATAAGCAGCCTTTTTATTTAATAGGTTGTAGGCAGTCATTAAAAATTGAGTACTAGCACCACCATGAAGGAATAAAACTTGATATCCTTTATTTTCAAGTCCTAATAATTCTAAGGTAAGTAGTTTAGCATTTTCTATAACATCTACAAAAGGTTTGCTTCTGTGAGATATTTCAAGTAAAGAAAGATCATCATTATTAAAATCAATGACTGCTTTTGAAGCTTGCTGCAAAACCTCCTCAGGTAAGATGCATGGTCCGGCGCTAAAGTTGTGTTTTTTCATTGTAACTATATTTTCAAGTGGTAAATTTCCTAAATTTTAATCAATTTTTTGTCTTTATAAATTAAATTTTAGATAAAAATTCAATGGTATTGACTCCGTCTGCGTAGTCCCATAATTTTGGATGTTGTGTTTGACCAAATTTTACTTCATTTTCAATAAAGTTATTGGCTACAATGCATTGAATATTTTCAGATTCACTAAGAATTTTTAATTTTAAATCAGTTAAATTATCATAATATTCATAAAAAACAGTAGCTATGGGAGATGCAAAGTTTGTGTCTTCTTTAATCATTAAAAATCCATTTTCTAAAATAGAAAATTCACTCATTAAGTAGACTGCCTTGTTGTAATCGTAATTATTGGCATATTTTGCATTATTTATAATAGGGTGGTAAGTATACATGCCTTTAAAAAATGCATCAAAATCATACCCTTTTGGCACGAATAATTTTGATACACTTCTACAGCCTAGACCAAAATATCTAAAAATATCTTCACTAAGGTTTTCTAAATCTTCTTTGGTTTCTTTTCCAGTTATTACGGCAACAGAATTTCTATTCTTACGTATTATAGATGGTTTGTTCTTAAAGTAATACTCAAAATATCGAGTTGTATTGGTACTTCCAGTGGCTATTACAGCATCAAAGTTTTTTATTTTTTCTTCAGTAAAAGAGATTTTTCCTTTTAAATTTTCTTCAACATACTCTAAGTATTTTGCCAAATATGGAATAAGATGCTTATCATTTGAAGATTGTTTTACTAGGACTGAATGCCCACATATTAATACAGACAAAAAATCATGAAAACCAACCAAAGGTATATTTCCAGCCATAACTATGGCAACAGTTTTTGATGATTTTTCAACTACATTCTCATTAGAAATCCATTGATTTAAATTTTTATGTGATAGGGCAGAGGTCCAATTATCTATAGAAAAAAGTATAGCTTCTTTAGTAAACCAACTGTTCTGTTCTTCTGCTAATTTTATTTGATGGATAAATCCATCAAAAAATAGATCATTGAATGGAACTGTTGGTGATTTTTCAATTTTATTTGTAGAGAACTGACTTAAAAAATTACCCAATACTACAAAAGCATCAATTCTATTTTGAATACTACTCATTATTTTTGGTTGCTACCTTTTTTGAGGTTATTTTTGCACTGCAAAGTTACACAAACTAAAGAGAATAAAAATGGCTATCATCATAACAGACGAATGTATAAATTGCGGGGCTTGTGAACCCGAATGCCCTAACACTGCTATTTATGAAGGTGCAGATGATTGGAAGTTTTCAGATGGAACAGACTTAACTGGAGATGTAATTCTTCCTAATGGGAATGCAATAAATTCTGATGAAGAACAGGAGCCTATTTCTGATGAAATATATTATATAGTAGCAGATAAGTGTACAGAATGTGTTGGTTTTCATGAAGAGCCCCAATGTGCTGCAGTTTGCCCTGTTGATTGTTGTGTGCCCGATGAAGACAATGTTGAGACTGAAGATGAACTTTTAGGTAAACAAAAATTTATGCATCAAGATTAAATCAAAAAAATAGATCATATCAAATCCCGATTTTTCGGGATTTTTTTTGTGATAAAACAATTATATTTGCAACCGAAATTATAAGATTTATGAAAGCTGGAATTGTAGGATTACCAAACGTTGGAAAATCAACCTTATTTAATTGTTTGTCCAATGCGAAAGCACAAAGTGCAAATTTCCCATTTTGTACAATAGAACCAAATATTGGTGTAGTTAATGTACCAGACACTCGTTTGGAAAAATTAGAGGAATTAGTAAATCCAGAAAAAGTGATTCCTGCTACTGTAGAAATTGTAGATATCGCAGGCTTAGTCAAAGGAGCAAGTAAAGGAGAGGGGTTAGGAAATCAATTTTTAGCCAATATTCGTGAAACAGATGCTCTATTACATGTACTGAGATGTTTTGATAATGATAACATTATACATGTAGATACTTCAATTGATCCAGTTAGAGATAAAGAAACAATCGATATAGAGTTACAACTAAAAGATTTAGAAACTGTTCAGAAACGTTTAGAGCGTGTTAAAAGAACTGCAAAAACAGGAAATAAAGAAGCTCAGGCAGAATTAGTTGTTTTGTTAAAAATTGAAGAAACTTTATTACAAGGAATTTCTGTAAGAGCTATTGATTTTTCTGAAAAAGAGCAGGAATTTATTGCTCCATTACAGTTTATTACTTCAAAACCTGTTTTATACGTTTGTAATGTTGATGAAAATTCAGCAGTAACCGGAAATGGGTATGTAGACCAAGTAAAAGAGGCGGTAAAAAATGAAGATGCGGAAGTTATTGTTTTAGCAGTAGGAACAGAAGCAGATATTACAGAATTAGAGGATTACGACGAGCGTCAGTTATTCCTAGAAGATATAGGACTAGAAGAGGCAGGCGTTTCTCGTTTAATTCGTTCTGCTTACAAATTATTAAACCTTCAAACCTATTTTACTGCAGGTGTGAAGGAGGTAAGAGCTTGGACAATTCAAATTGGAGCTACCGGACCACAAGCAGCTGGAGTTATCCATACTGATTTTGAAAAGGGTTTTATTCGAGCAGAAACCATCAGTTATGAAGATTATGTAACTTTTGGAACAGAAGCTAAGGTAAAAGAAGCTGGAAAAATGAGAGTTGAAGGAAAAGAATATGTTGTACAAGACGGAGATGTGATGCACTTTAGATTTAATGTGTAGCTAAAGTATCTAGTATTACCTATTAATTAATTATTCATACTATAAAAAAACGCCTATTGCAATTTGTAATAGGCTTTTTTGAGTTCTATCCTTTATAGAAAGGTAATTTTATAATAGTTGCAGGGATTTGTTTTTTTCGGACTTGAATAAAAATTTCATTTCCTGGTTTTGAAATTTCTTTAGGTACATACCCCATTCCAATCCCCTTACTTAAAGAGGGACTCATAGTACCCGAAGTAACCACACCAATTTGTTTTCCTTCAACATCTACAATAGCATAGTCATGCCTTGGGATACCTCTTTCAGTAAGTTCAAAGGCAACTAATTTTTTAGTAATACCAGTTTCTTTTTGAACTTTTAAATGGTCTGAATTTACAAAATCTTTGTTGAATTTGGTAATCCATCCTAAACCTGCTTCTAAGGGAGATGTAGTATCATTAATATCATTTCCATATAAACAATACCCCATTTCTAATCGAAGTGTATCTCTTGCAGCCAGGCCAATTGGTTTGATACCATAAGAAGCACCAGCCTCAAATACTTGTTTCCATAACTGTTCTACCTGATCATTTTTTACATAAATTTCAAACCCACCAGAACCTGTGTAGCCAGTTGCTGAAATAATAACATGATCAATACCTGCGAAATCACCAATTTTAAATTTATAAAACGGGATTTCAGACAAATTAACTGAGGTTAAAGACTGCATAGCTTCAATGGCTTTGGGTCCTTGAATAGCTAATAAAGAATAATCATTAGATATATTTTTTAATTCTGCACCAATGCCTTTGTTGTATTTTTGAATCCAGTTCCAATCTTTTTCTATGTTAGATGCATTTACAACAAGGAGGTATGTTTGTTCTTTTATTCTGTAGCAAATTAAGTCATCAACTATTCCACCTATATCATTTGGGAAACAAGAATACTGAGCATCACCAATTGCTAATTTTGACACGTCATTAGAGGTTACTTTTTGAAGTAAAGTTAGCGCTTCTGACCCCTCAACTAAAAACTCACCCATATGACTTACATCAAAAACACCAACAGCACTTCTAACAGACAAATGCTCTGCTGTTACTCCTTCATATTGAACAGGCATATTGTATCCTGCAAACGGAACCATTTTTGCCCCTAAAGATTCGTGAATATGTGTTAGTGCTGTATTTTTCATTAATGTATAATTTTGTGGATGTAAAATTATTAATTAATATTCAATTAAAAAGATTTAATCTGACTTGTTTTTTGTTTCAATATAAAAGTTGTTATCTACTGAAAAACTGTTGATATTTTTATCTGACAAAAGCTTTTTCCAACGGATACTCGGTCTTATCCATTGCGAGGTAGAATTAATAAAAACTTTTACAGGAATTGAAAAGCCATCTACCACGTTAGACCATTTATATTGTAAATTATTGTTTTCTAGTTTATAGTTTAAAGCAGGGATTTTTATAGTTCTTAAATATTGATTAAAAAAGGGTTTCAAATCTATTTCAAAATACTTGTTTATGTAGTTTTCTATCTGTTGTGTTGTCACAGTTTGGTGATAAAAATCTTTATTTAGCCCTACTAATATTGAACGCCATTTTTCGTCATTATCTATAATTTGACGTAGTGTATGCAACATATTAGCACCTTTGTAATACATGTCACCGGAGCCACTATTGTTTACATTGTAATTCCCGATAATAGGTTTATCATTTTGAATTTTTTTTCGTGTACCCGTCACATATGCATTACTAGCTTCTGTCCCAAAATGATAGTCTAAGAATAAATTTTCTGAATAGGCAGTAAAGCTCTCATGGATCCACATATCCGCTATGTCTATATTGGTAACGTTATTGGCAAACCACTCATGACCACTTTCATGAACGATAATAAAGTCAAATTTCAATCCCCAACCCGTTCCACTTAAATCGATTCCTTTGTAGCCATTTTGATATCCATTACCATAGGTTACGGAGCTCTGATGTTCCATGCCCAAATATGGAACTTCTACCAATTTATAACTGTCCTCATAAAAAGGATAAGGGCCAAACCAGTGCTCAAATGCTTCTAAAGTTCTTGAAACTTCCTTGAATTGTTTCTTTGCTTTATCTAGGTTGTATGATAATACGTAATAATCACAATCTAACACCCCTTTTTTTCCTTTATACTTTTCTGTAAAGTGAACATAATCACCAATATTTATATTAACCCCATAATTATTAATTGGGTTAACAACCTTCCAGGTAGTTGTGTTGGTTTTATTGGAGTTTTCTTTGGTCTGAATGAGTCTGCCATTTGCAACACTTATTAGATGTTTTGGAGCAGTAATACTTAACTCAATACCATGGTCTGGTTCATCATACATATGGTCTTTAGATGGCCACCAAATACTGGAGCCACCTCCTTGACAAGAAGTAGCTATAAAATCAGTTCCATTGTTATCTTTTACCCAAGTAAAACCATCATCCCATGGAGGATTGTTGCTAATTTTTGGAGCACCTTTAAAATGAATTTTAATTTCATTTATTGCTCCAATTTTTTGATTTTTTTCTAACTGAATATAATAAACATTACCATCTCGTTTATAGTTTAATTTTTTGTTATTTTCTATTACAGACATAATTTCCATGGGGGGTTGTAAATCAATCTGCATGAGTTGATTTTGATTCAAAACTTCATAGCGAATGAGATTACTCCCTTCAATACTTTTCGAGGAAGGAAATACTTTAAAGTCTAAATTATAGTGAAGTAAATCCCACCAAATTCTCTCTGGAGTAATACTACCTCTTAATGTGTCTTGTTTAGAAAAATTAGATTGTTGTGCTAAACCAGAAATTAAAGTTGTAAAAATCAATAGTAAGGAGATACATCTTCTCATAAATATTGTGTATAATATACTGCGCTAAGTTAATTAAAAATGAATAGTTTTGCTTTAAGCTAAAATAACTTTTAAGAGTTTGAATTTTGTAGATCACTTAATTTTTATCACTTATAATTTTTACAATAATGAGTAAAGAACAACCAAACAATCCGCTTCATGGAATAAAATTGGCCACTATGTTAGAGCAATTATATGTAGAGTATGGATGGGAAGAATTGGGTGACATTTTAAATATAAATGCTTTCAAGAACAATCCTACTTATAAATCTAGTTTAAAGTTCTTGAGAACGACTCCTTGGGCCAGAGCTAAAGTTGAAAAACTATATTTAAAAACAATGATAGATTAACTTGATATAATTTCCAAAACAAGTTCTTTTGTCAGTGGTTTGCCATTGGCAATTTCTTTTACTTTTTCAAAAGTAAAAACAAAATTACAGCCTTCTTTATAATGAGAACAACCGTATGCATTTTTACCTCTTAGTACAGCTCCTTTTTTACATTTTGGACAGGAGATTATTGAGGTTGATAGTGTTGAAATTTTCTTAGGTTCCAACTTGTATTTAAAGGCTTCATCAAAACGAATTATTCCCTCTACTTTTCCAAGTTCAGTTTTAAATCCTTTTAAATTGGTGGTAGATTTTTTATCTAATAACCTAAGTAGTTGATTTTCTGAAATTTTTTTACCTAAAAATTGAAAAGGCATCACAAAATCACAAGAATTATTGTAATTAGAACACCCAAAAGCTTTTGAACCTTTTAATAATTGTCCTGTATCGCATTTTGGACATTTTTTACTTGCAACTAGTTTTTTAGGAACTGCTTTTTTTTGTTTTGTTTTTTTATTGATTTGAGTATGAGATATTCTGACATTACTTTTATTAGAACGAACCTCATAAACCAACTCATCAACCATTTTCTTCATGTTATTGATGAAAGTTCCCGCTTTAAACTCGCCTCGTTCAATTTCTTTCAAACGCTTTTCCCAACGTCCAGTTAATTCAGCAGATTTTAATAATTCATTGTCAATTATATTTATTAGATCAATTCCTGTCTGAGTAGGTAATACCAACTTCTTTTTTCTCTCTATATATTTTCTTCTGAACAAGGTTTCTATAATACTTGCTCTAGTGGAAGGTCTCCCAATACCGTTTTCTTTCATTAATTCTCTCATTTCATCGTCATCTACTTGTTTTCCTGCGGTTTCCATGGCCCTTAATAAACTTGCTTCACTAAAGTTTCTAGGTGGTTTTGTTTCTTTTTCTATAAATGAAGGTTCGTGAGTTCCTTTTTCACCCTTTATAAAAGTGGGTAATATTGATTGTTGATTTAGTTCTTTTTTTATGGTATCCTCCTCTCTTTCAAAAACAATTCGCCAGCCTTTAGTTAAGATTTCTTTTCCGTTTGTTTTAAAGGGAACTTCAGCTGCTTTCGCTAGAATAGCTGTATTTGAAACCTCTGAATCTGGGTAAAATACTCCAATAAATCTTCGAGTTATGATATCATATACTTGTTGTTGATTGTATTGTAAATTTCCTTGAATTCCTGTAGGAATGATGGCGTGGTGATCTGTGACTTTTTTATCATCAAAAACACGTTTAGATTTCTTTATTTTACTTCCCAAAAGCTCTGTAGTTAGTTGATTGTAGTTAGTGAGCTTAGATAGAATTCCAGAAATCTTAGGATAGATATCATTGGGTAAAAAAGTAGTATCAACTCTAGGGTAGGTAACTACTTTCATTTCGTATAATTTTTGAACTACTTTTAAAGTTTCATCTGCAGAAAATCCAAACTTATTATTGCAATACACTTGTAGACCTGTTAAATCAAATAATTTCGGTGCGTATTCTTTTCCTTTCTTTTTGGTAACTGAAACAATTTCGAAATCAGATTTTTTTACTTTATCTGCTAATACTTGTCCTTCTTCTTTTTTGAGAAAACGACCCTCTTCGTAATTAAAAAGTGTATTTCTATAGCTAGTTTGAAGTTCCCAATAGGGTTGAGGCTTAAAATTAGTAATTTCTTTAAAACGGTTTACCAAGATTGCTAGGGTAGGTGTTTGAACCCTTCCTATGGATAAAACTTGTTTATACCCCCCATATTTTACGGTATATAAACGTGTAGCATTTAATCCTAAAAGCCAATCTCCAATAGCCCTTGAAAAACCAGCATAATATAAGTTATCATAGTGTTCTGAGGGTTTCAAATTTTTAAAACCTTCGTTTATGGCCTCCTGAGTAAGCGATGAAATCCATAAACGTTTTACTTTTCCTTTATAGCCACATTGATTAATTACCCACCGTTGAATGAGTTCTCCCTCTGTTCCAGCATCACCACAATTAATAACAACGGTAGCTTTTTCAAACAAAGTTTTTATAATGCTGAATTGTTTTTTTATTCCAGAATCATTAGAAACTTTTGTTGTAAAGCGTTCTGGCAACATGGGTAAATTATTTAAATCCCAGCTTTTCCAGTGAGGTTTATAATCTTTGGGTTCTAATAAGGTGCACAAATGTCCAAAAGTATAGGTAACAGCATAGCCGTTTCCCTCATAATAACCCTCTCTTTTTGAGTCAGCTCCCAATATTGTAGCAATTTCTCTTGCTACACTAGGTTTTTCAGCAATACAAACCTTCATCTATGGAATTAATAAATTTTGATTAATTGTACAGTCAAAATAATTTAAAAAATCACTTTTTCAAATGCGAATCTTTTTGCATTGTATTCAGTGAAGATAATACCGCAATATACATAACCTAATTTTTTCACTAAGTATTGCATTTCATGATTGTCTTCATGGGTGTCTATCTTTAAACTTCTAATATGTTGTTTGTTTAGTAGTTGATGAAACTCATTCAACATATGTGATGCTATTCCTTTTTTTCTGTGGTTTTTATGTATGGCTAATCTATGTATTACGCCATACTTTTCAGACTCTTTAATTTTCCATTCTCCATCAATAAGCTTGTAAGTTGGCTCAGGACGAATACTAAACATAGATGTGGCTATTACCTGATTCGCATCATTTATAAGTACATAACTTTCGTTATTAGCAATATCTTTTTCTATCTGTGATTTATTTGGATATCCATGCTGCCATTGATCTATTTCTTTCGATTTTAGATACACTTTTGCATCATTAATAATCTGCAAGATATTATGGATGTTTGAAATAGTAGAATGTTGTAATCTCATAAATTTATTTACTAAAATAAAAGTAATAAGATTAGTGCCTAAAATTCAATAATTTTTTGATTTTTTATAAGATCTTCAAAAGTTTCCCTTTCTCTAATTAAATAATCATCATTATTATAGATCATTACTTCAGCGGGTCTGTATCTTGAATTGTAATTTGATGCCATAGAAAAACAATAGGCACCAGCGTTTTCAAAACATAAGATATCACCTTCCGAAATTTCGCTTATCCTTCGGTTAGAACCAAACGTGTCTGTTTCACATATGTATCCCACCACAGAATAATATCTATCCCTTCCATTAGGGTTAGAGATATTTGTAATATGATGATACGAGTCATACATCATAGGTCTTATTAAATGGTTAAATCCGCTGTCTATACTAGCAAAAACAGTTGAAGTAGTTTGTTTTACAACATTTACTTTAGCTAGAAAGTATCCAGCTTTAGAAACTAAAAACTTTCCTGGCTCAAACATTAAGGTAATTTTTTTACCAAAATCTTTACAGAATGCATTAAATCTCTCCGTAAGTTGAAGACCTAGTTGCTCAATATCAGTAGAAATATCTCCTTCTTTGTATGGTACTTTAAAACCACTACCGAAATCAATAAAATCAATTGTTTTAAATTTTTTTGCCACATCAAATAAAATTTCTGTTGCTCGTAAAAAAGTATCAATATCTAAGATATCTGACCCAGTATGCATATGAATTCCATTTATATGCATCCCCGTATTTTCAACAACTCTTTTGATATGTGGCACTTGGTGAACAGAAATTCCAAATTTTGAATCTATATGTCCAACAGATATTTTACTATTTCCACCTGCCATAATATGAGGATTAATTCTAATACAAACTGGTATTTCAGGGTGTTTTTGACCAAATAATTCTAAAATTGAAAGATTATCTATATTAATTTGAACTCCTTTTTTAGCGACATTCTCTATCTCTTCCAACGAAACACCATTGGGAGTATAAATAATTTTTTCAGGAGCTACACCCACAGATAAAGCCAAGCTTACTTCTTGAATAGACACAGTATCTAGACCTGCTCCAATATTTTTGAAAAAACGCAATATATTTACATTAGACAATGCTTTTACTGCATAATTTAATTGTAACTTTTCTACTTTTTCAAAAGCATCTGTAATTCTTTTGTATTGAGAGGCAATAATATTAGTATCATACACATATAAAGGGCCACCGTATTTATTGGCTAAATCTAATAAATATTCTTTATTCATTTGGTCTAATTTAAAATCAAAATTATAACAATAATTTTTTTAAAAAGTATTTGTTTAAAAATACAACATATTGTTTTATTCTGTAGAAAATTTACTGTTTCTGTCAGTGAAAAATCTGTTAATAACTAATGTACTTGACCATTTTAATTTTTGATGAGAAATCCTATTTTAGCAAGGCTACAAAAACAGTAGAAAGAATTTATGACTCAACAGACTAAGTATACAGAAGATAATATCCGCTCGTTAGATTGGAAAGAACATATTAGAATGAGACCTGGTATGTATATAGGAAAATTAGGTGATGGATCTTCTCCAGATGATGGAATTTATATTTTAGTCAAAGAAGTATTAGATAACTCTATTGACGAGTATGTAATGGGTGCTGGTAAGACTATTGAAATTTCTATTCAAGGCAGTAAGGTTTCAGTTAGAGATTATGGTAGAGGGATTCCATTGGGTAAAGTTGTTGATGTGGTTTCTAAAATGAATACTGGTGGTAAGTATGATTCTAAAGCTTTTAAAAAATCTGTAGGTTTAAATGGAGTTGGAACCAAAGCAGTCAATGCATTATCTTCTTTTTTTAGAGTAGAATCCAACAGAGACAATAAATCAGCTTCAGCTGAATTTGAACAAGGTAATTTAATTAATAAAGAATTATTAGAGGAATCTTCCAGAAGAAAAGGTACTAAGGTCTCTTTTATTCCAGATGAGGTTATCTTCAAAAAGTATAAATTTAGGAGCGAGTACGTTGCTAAAATGTTAAAAAACTACGTTTATCTTAATCCAGGATTGACGATTATTTTTAATGGCGAAAAATTCTTCTCAGAAAACGGATTGAAAGATTTGTTGGAGGATAATAATAATAAAGATGATATGTTATACCCAATCATTCATTTGAAGGGAAATGACATTGAAGTAGCAATAACTCACAGTAAAACTCAATATTCTGAAGAATACCATTCGTTTGTTAATGGACAACATACCACTCAAGGAGGAACTCATCAGTCTGCTTTTAGAGAGGCATTAGTTAGAACAGTCAGGGAGTTTTATGGTAAAAACTTTGAAGCATCAGACATCAGAAAATCTATCATATCGGCAATTGCTATTAAAGTGATGGAACCAGTTTTTGAAAGTCAGACAAAAACAAAATTAGGATCTACTGAAATGGGAGGTGGTTTGCCAACTGTAAGAACCTATATTAATGATTTTTTAAAAACACAGTTAGATAATTATTTACATAAGAACCCAGCTGTCTCAGAGAGTATTCAGAAAAAAATAGTACAGGCTGAAAAAGAACGAAAAGAGCTTTCAGGTATTCGAAAATTAGCTAGAGATAGAGCAAAAAAAGCCAGTTTACACAACAAGAAATTACGAGATTGTAGAGTCCATCTAGGAGATATTAAAAAGGAAGCACATCTAGAAACCACTTTATTTATTACTGAGGGAGATTCTGCTTCTGGATCCATTACAAAATCTAGAAATGTAAATACTCAAGCAGTCTTTAGTCTTAAAGGGAAACCATTAAATTCCTACGGACTGTCTAAAAAAATTGTGTATGAAAATGAAGAGTTTAATTTATTACAAGCTGCGCTAAATATTGAGGATGGTTTAGAAGATCTTCGTTATAATAATATTGTAATTGCCACTGATGCAGATGTTGACGGAATGCACATCAGATTGCTATTAATCACCTTTTTTTTACAATTCTTTCCTGAGTTAATTAAAGAAGGACACTTGTATATTTTAGAAACGCCATTATTTAGAGTGAGAAATAAAAAGCAAACGTATTATTGTTATTCAGAAGAAGAAAAACGAAATGCCATAGAAAAATTGAAAGGGAAGCCCGAAATTACCAGATTTAAGGGACTTGGTGAAATTTCTCCTAATGAGTTTGTTCATTTTATTGGCGATGACATTCGATTAGATCCAGTAATGTTAGATAAAGAAATGTCTATCGATCAAATGTTGCAGTTTTACATGGGAAAAAACACTCCAGATAGACAAAAGTTTATTATTGAAAATTTAAAAGTTGAATTAGATATTGTTGAGGAAGTATAAAAGATGAGTGAAGAAATTAACGACTACGAAGAAGATAAAGAATCTGCAGGAAATCATATCGATTCTAATGAATCTACAGAAACTATTACAAGAGTTACTGGGATGTACAAGGAGTGGTTCCTGGATTATGCCTCCTATGTAATTTTAGAAAGAGCAGTTCCTGGAATTAATGATGGTTTTAAGCCCGTTCAACGAAGAATCATGCATTCCATGAAAGACCTAGATGATGGTCGCTACAATAAAGTTGCTAATATAGTAGGTCATACCATGCAATATCACCCTCATGGTGATGCTTCTATTGCTGATGCTATGGTGCAAATGGGGCAAAAAGAATTGTTAATTGATATGCAGGGTAACTGGGGTAATATACTCACAGGAGACCGAGCTGCTGCCTCTCGTTATATTGAAGCTCGTTTATCTAAATTTGCCTTAGATGTTGTTTTTAACCCAAAAACTACCGAATGGCAAGCCTCTTATGACGGACGTAAAAAAGAACCAGTTAATTTGCCGGTTAAGTTTCCTTTGCTATTGGCTCAAGGAGCAGAAGGGATAGCTGTTGGATTATCTACTAAAATATTACCTCACAACTTCATAGAATTAATAGATGCCTCTATAAAATATTTAAAAGGAAGAAGTTTTAAAATTCTTCCAGATTTTCTGACTGGTGGGATTGCTGATTTTTCTAATTACAACGATGGTAAACGAGGAGGTAAAGTTCGCGTGAGAGCTAAAATTTCACAGTTAGATAAAAAAACGCTGGTAATTACAGAGATTCCTTTTGCTACAACAACGTCATCGCTAATAGACAGCATTTTAAAAGCTAACGATAAAGGTAAAATTAAAATCAAGAAAATTGAGGACAATACTGCTGCTAATGTTGAGATATTAGTTCATCTACCTGCGAATATATCTCCCGATAAAACAATAGATGCATTATATGCATTTACCAATTGTGAAAATTCAATATCTCCTTTGTGTTGTATTATCGAGGATCATAAACCCAAATTTATAGGGGTCTCTGAAATGCTCAAAAGTTCAACTGATTATACAGTTCATTTATTAAAAAGAGAACTTGAAATTCAACTTCATGAATTAGAGGAACAATGGCATTTTGCATCTTTAGAGCGAATTTTTATAGAAAACCGTATCTATCGAGACATAGAAGAAGAAGAAACATGGCAGGGTGTTATTAAAGCAATAGACTCAGGATTAAAACCTCATGTTAAACACTTAAAACGAGCCATTACTGAGGAGGATATTGTTCGTTTAACTGAAATTAGAATTAAGAAAATTTCAAAATTTGATATCGATAAAGCGAAACAGTTTATAGAGGGTTTAGAAGAAAAAATAGCTCAAGTAAAGGAGTACTTAAATAACTTGATAACTTATGCGATAGATTATTTTAAACGTTTAAAAACTACTTACGGCAAAGACAAAGGACGAAAAACTGAAATAAGAAGTTTTGAGGATATTATTGCCACGAAAGTAGTTATTAGAAATACTAAGCTTTACGTAAATAGAGAAGAAGGTTTTGTAGGTACCTCTCTGCGAAAAAACGAGTATGTTACAGATTGTTCAGATATAGATGATATCATCGTTTTCAAGAAAGATGGAAAGATGATTGTTACTAAAGTAGCCTCTAAGACATTTGTGGGAAAAGATATTATTCATTTAGCAGTATTTAAAAAGAAAGACACTCGAACTGTTTATAACATGATGTACAGAGATGGTAAAGGAGGAGCTAGTTATATGAAACGTTTTTCCGTAACAGGAGTAACTCGTGATAAGGATTATGATCTTACTCCCGGAAAATCCAATACAATGGTTCACTATTTTACGGCTAATCCCAATGGAGAAGCTGAAGTTGTTACCGTTTTGTTACGCGCAGTTGGAAGTATAAAAAAATTAAAATGGGATATAGATTTTGCTGATTTAGCTGTAAAAGGAAGAGGAGTTAGAGGAAATACTATTACAAAATTTGCCATTAGAAAAGTTGAATTTAAATCTTCGGGAGTTTCTACATTAAAACCAAGAAAGATATGGTTTGATGATACTGTGCAAAGACTTAATGTAGACGCTAGAGGAGAACTATTGGGTGAGTTTAGAGCTGAAGATAAGATATTAATAGCTACTCAATCTGGAAAAATTAAAGCTGTAACACCAGATTTACAGATGCATTTTGAGGATGATATGATTGTTCTTGAAAAATGGAAACCAAAAAAGCCTATATCTGTAATTTATTATGATGGTGAAAAAGAACGCTACTATGTAAAACGTTTTTTAATTGAAACTGAAGAAAAGGAAGAAGTTTTTATATCTGAACATTCAAAATCACAACTAGAAATTATTGTTGTTGACTATAGACCTATAGCTGAGGTTGTTTTTTCTAAGCGATCTCTTGATAAAAAAGAAATAAACTTTGAAGAATTTATTGCTGTAAAAGGAATAAAAGCTCAAGGAAATCAATTAACCAAAGATAAAATAAAACAGGTAAATTTATTGGCCTCTTTACCTTTCGAAGAACCTGAGGATCCGGTTGTTGAAGAGGTAGAAGTAGTAGAAGAGGAGGTGATTTCAACTTCTGAAAAAACACATCCTTCAACTACAATAAATAAAGACACTACAGATGAAGAAAAAAGCGCTTCAGATGATGGGCAAATCACACTATTTTAATTAGTTTTTTAAATAAATTAAAACTATATGAAACGTAAATACATCTTTCTTATCATTTCTATAATTGGCATCAGTTATACTTGGTTTTACAATATTCAATATTTTATGACTTATGAGGAGGCTTCCCTTGCTCATTTCTTTGAGTTGGCTCAATCTAATTTTGCAGGGAAATCTTTTGGTGCAGATTTAACTGTAGTAGTTTTAACGTTTTTTGTATGGTTTATTCCAGATGCAAGAAAATTAAAAGTAAAAGCTTGGTGGGTTATTATTCCTCTCACTTTCTTAATTGCAGTAGCTTTTTCTTTTCCGTTTTACTTGTATTTAAGAGAATTAGCACTTGAAAAAAAAGAATAAGATTTTATTATTTCATTTGCTCAAAAAATGTCAATTCATAATTTGGTAATAGTTCAGGGTTTGTAATTTTAATGATGTCTTGTAAAATTAAATCTGGCCTGGTTGGTCCTAATTCATAATACACAACCCCACCTGTAACTCCTCTTTTGGTGGAAGCCGTGTAGATATTATTGTTTTTAAAAGCAGTAAAGTTTTGGTAATGAGGATTATTTTCAAGCAATTGTGTTTTACTAGAGAAATATCCTGGAGCAATCCAATACTCAGCATGCTGAGCCTTATCTAATACAGTTTCAAAGCTTAGCTGTAAGCTTCCTTTCCCTTTAGTGTCTTTCCAAAGATAATTTACATTGGCATCTAGTAAAAATTGAGAAACAAAACTTTCTCCCGCGGGTAAGCTCCAAATATCATTTCTCATGATCGCTCCTGAAAGTATGGAAGGGTATTTTGTATTTTCTTTTGCAATACGTTTAGCTGCTAAATAATCTATTTCAATGGTATTAAAAATACTATCAGCTAACCTTTCTTTGTTAAATAAAACCCCAAAAAATTTAATCCATTCTGCTCTTCCAAGGGGTGTTTCTTCGCGCCAATCTCCATTTATAATCACTGGAATTCCATGCTTTTCTATTAAATTAAAGGTTTTATTATAATTATCCATAGTAAAACCAATAACTGCGTCTGGCTTTAATTCGAGTAAACTTTCAGTGTTTAATGCCGCTTCATTTCCTAACTCCTTAACAAACCCAGCATCTATTCTCTTTCGAGTTTTAGTTGAAGAAATATAGTCTGTATTTTGAAATCCAACCAAGGCTTTCTCTTCACCTAATAATTCTAGCATTGGAATATGTGTTGTAGAAGTAACCACTATTTTTTTAATGGGTGTATTGATAACATTTAACTGTTCATTATTACCCTTTTTAATAATGTATTCAAAATTAGTTGAGGTATTTGAATACGGATTTTTAATAATTATTTTTTTTTCATTTTTAGTGCTTATAACATTAAATCCTTTAGCGTATTTTATTGTGTTTTCAGGGTGGAGACCAGTATTTGTTCTTTTTTTTGAAACTTCTTTTTTGCATGAAGCAACTAGAATAAAAATGAGAATAATACTAGAAAAATGATAGATTAAAGATTTCATTTAAATATACTTGATGGGAGATATAACTTTCAAAATGAAGATATTAAATGATTTTTTTTACTTCATTTTTTAAAAATGCAACAGCAGTATCTGTAGCAGGTGCTTTTTTAGAATATTCTAAAAATACTCTTTCTCTAAAATCAGTTGCAGAATCAGAAGCATTAGAAACTTTTTTTAGGTTGTTAATTATAGCTATTTTGGTGGTAACAACTACATTCCAGCAGTCATCAGAAATATACAATTGTTGTACCATATTGTGTTGGAACTCTTGTTCTATACTAGCGAGCAATAATTGTAAATATGCATCGGAAGAATCTCCTATTGGCTTTATGCGAACTAACATTTTAACAGGGTTTATGCGTTCACAGAATAACAATATGCGTTCGTAGGCTTGAAGACGAATGGGCAATGATTCTTTTTTCTTTTGTGCTAAAAGATCTAATTTCTTTTCATTGGTTTCTTGGTTTCTTAAACCACTCATTACAAAATAGGCCACCGCGCCAGTAACTAGAGCAGGAATTGCATATCCAATGCCTTGTAAAATACTTTCTTCCATAAACCAAAAATAGAAGATTTAAGTTGGGAAGCAAAAAGAAGAATGGTAATATTTTAGATCAATCGTTATTAAACCCATAGTGCATCTAATTTTTTTAACTCACCTTTTAAATCTACAAGTGAGCTTTTTTCAATCGAACCAATGTCAATCCTCATTTTTCTTGTATCGGTTCTTAAAATATATTCTCCAGCAAAGTGTTTAATAGATTTTATCTCAGATAAATCTATTTTCTTTCCAAAAATATAATTCTGCTTAATTAAATTATTTTCAATAGTTAAATAGTATTTAACTTTAAGATATAAGTAGATATGTATTAATCCCATTATTAGGTACAAATAGAAAAAAACATTTTTTCTATCGCTAAGTAAACCTAATACAAATAGTAATATCCAAAATAATCCTTGAAATAAATCATATTTACGCCTTTTTTTACTGTATAAAATTTTCATAGGAACTTATTTTTAGGGTTTTGTTTTCATCAAAAATACTAAAAAATTGACAACCTATTTTCTTGTCATACTCCTATTAGAATGGTATTTTTGATAAATACTAATACTTACTTTGGCAAACTATTTAGATTCCTTAAATCCGGCTCAAAAAGAAGCAGTTTTACAGAAAAACGGCCCTATGATTATCATAGCTGGTGCAGGTTCTGGTAAGACACGGGTGCTTACCTATAGAATAGCACATTTAATGCAACAAGGCGTGGATGCCTTTAATATCTTATCGCTTACTTTTACCAACAAGGCAGCACGTGAAATGAAAGAGCGAATTGCCGCTGTTGTTGGCCCTAGTGAATCCAAAAACTTGTGGATGGGTACTTTCCACTCTGTTTTTGCAAGAATTTTACGTTCTGAAGCAGATAAATTAGGCTATCCCTCTAATTTTACCATTTATGATACTCAAGATTCTGTTCGATTAATTGGAGCTATCATCAAAGAAATGGGGTTGGATAAAGAAAGGTATAAAGCTAAACAGATTCTAAACCGTATTTCTTCTTTTAAAAATAGTTTGATTACTGTGAGAGCCTATTTTAATAATTCAGATCTACAAGAAGCAGATTTAATGGCTAGCAGGCCAAAGGTTGGAGATATTTATCGAGAATACGTTGATCGCTGCTTCAAATCTGGAGCTATGGATTTTGATGATTTATTGTTAAGAACCAATGAGTTATTAGCTCGTTTTCCTGAAGTATTGGCAAAATATCAAGATCGTTTTCGTTACATCATGGTAGATGAGTATCAAGATACCAATCATTCGCAATATATTATTGTTAAAGCATTGGCAGATCGTTTTCAAAACATTTGTGTAGTTGGAGATGATTCGCAGAGTATTTATAGTTTTAGAGGTGCTAACATTCAAAATATATTGAGTTTTCAGAAAGACTATCCAGATACTAAAATGTTTAAGTTAGAACAGAATTATCGTTCCACCCAAAACATAGTGAATGCAGCCAATTCCGTTATTGAAAAAAATAAAACCAAATTAGATAAAGAAGTTTGGACAACTAATGCCAAAGGAGAACAAATTAAAGTAATGTGCTCTATCTCAGATGGTGAAGAAGGACGTTTTGTGGCGCAGTCTATTTTTGATTACAAAATGAATTTACAACTGCATAATAATCAGTTCGCGGTATTATACAGAACAAACTCTCAATCTAGAGCCATAGAAGATGCCTTGAGAAAAAAAAGTATTCCTTACAAAATATATGGTGGAATTTCTTTCTATGGTAGAAAAGAAATAAAGGATCTACTGTCTTATTTAAGAATGATTATCAATCCAAATGATGAGGAGGCATTAAAAAGAGTTATTAATTATCCAGCAAGAGGAATAGGTGCAACCACTATAGACAAGCTTACTATAGCTGCAAACCATTATAAAAAATCAATTTTTGAGGTGTTAAAACACTTAGATAAAATAAATTTAAAATTAAATTCTGGCACAAAAACTAAACTTCAGAATTTCTTAAACATGATACTGCGTTTGCAGATAGATGCTCAAAAATTGAATGCTTTTGAAATTACAGAATTGGTTGTAAAACAAACACAACTCGTTAAAGATTTAGAAAAGGAGGGAACACCAGAAGCTATAAGTAAAGTAGAAAATGTTCAAGAATTATTAAACGGGGTAAAAGATTTCATAACTGATAAAATAGAAACCGGAGAAGATGCATCTTTGCCTGTTTTCCTAGAAGAAGTAGCTCTAGCAACGGATTTAGATGCTGACAAAAAAGATGATAAACCAAAGGTTTCATTAATGAGTATTCACCAATCTAAAGGGTTAGAATACCCGTATGTTTATATTGTTGGCCTTGAAGAGAATCTCTTTCCTTCTGCAATGAGTATGAATACTAGGTCTGAATTAGAGGAAGAAAGAAGATTGTTTTACGTAGCTTTAACTAGAGCAGAAAAAGTTGCGTATTTAACCTATACAAAAACAAGATATCGATGGGGGAAATTAATAGATTGTGAACCCAGTCGATTTTTAGAAGAAATAGATGAGCAATATTTAGAATACATTACACCTAAAAAATTAGCTCCATCTGTAAATAGATTTTTAAATGAGGATATTTTTGGTGATGCTCCAAAAAAAATTCGTTTTCAGAAACCCATACAAAGAAAGAAGCTAGAGAGAAAACAAGAAAATAAAGTAGTTTTTACTCCACCTAAAAATTTAAAAAAAGTATCTCATACTCAACCAAAAACAAATTTATTTGATGATAAGATCGTTGTTGGAAATATTATTGAGCACAATCGTTTTGGTAGAGGAGAGGTTTTAAATTTAGAAGGAACTGGAGCCAATAAAAAAGCAGAAATTCAGTTTGGAACAGTAGGAAAGAAGAAACTATTACTTCAATTTGCTAAATTGAAAGTGATTGGTTGATGTTTTGTGAAGTCAAACCAAAAATAAATACTTAATTTGCACTAACCTTAGATTATAACATTTCAAATCATATGATAGACTACGATTTAGAATACAATGCAGAAAGACCTCATTTAATTATTCCAGAATATGGAAGGCACATTCAAAAATTAGTGGATCACTGTATAGCTTTAGAGACTAAAGAAGAGAGAAATACAATGGCACTAGCAATAATTGATGTAATGGGTAATCTTCAACCTCATTTACGTGATGTTCCAGACTTTAAACACAAACTTTGGGATCAGTTATACATCATGTCTGATTTTAAATTAGATGCAGAATCTCCCTATGAAAGACCTTCAAAAGAAGAGTTGCAAGAAAAACCACAACCCTTAGCATACCCTAAATCTGCAAATAAATATCGGTTTTATGGTAATAATATTCAGATTATGATAGACACCGCTTTAACTTGGGATGAAGGAGAAATGAAAGAAGCTTTAGTGTATTCTATAGCTAATCATATGAAAAAATGTTTTTTAAATTGGAATAAAGATACTGTAGAAGATGATGTTATTTTTTCTCATTTATATGAATTATCAATTGGTAAAATTGATATAAGAAATTCTAAAGAAGTATTATCTGAAAGTAAAAATCTGCTTAGAAAAAGAAATTCTCAAGGTCAAGGATCTAATCATAAAAATAATAAAGGAAAAAATTACCAACACAAAAACAGAAAAAGATAACAATGGCTTCATTTAAAATAGAAGGAGGACACAGATTAGATGGGACTATTACACCACAGGGAGCAAAAAATGAAGCCCTCCAAATTTTATGTGCCGTTTTATTAACTCCAGAAAAAGTTACCATTCATAATATTCCTGATATTATAGATATCAATAAATTAATTTTTATTCTTGGAGAACTTGGAGTTAAAATAAACAAACTCGATAAAAACTCATATACTTTTCAAGCAGATAATATTAATTTAGAGTATTTAGAGTCTCCAGAATTTAAAAAAGATGGAAGTTCTCTAAGAGGGTCAATCATGATAGTAGGTCCTTTATTAGCTCGTTATGGGAAAGGTTATATTCCTAGGCCAGGAGGTGATAAAATTGGTAGAAGAAGATTAGATACACATTTTGAAGGCTTTATTCGTTTAGGTGCTACTTTCAGATATAATAAAGAAGAGTATTTTTATGGAGTAGAAGCTCCAGATGGTCTTTTGGGTTCTGAAATGTTATTAGACGAAGCATCTGTTACAGGAACTGCAAATATTATCATGGCATCTGTATTAGCCAAGGGAACTACAAAAATATACAACGCAGCTTGTGAACCTTATATTCAACAATTGTCAAAAATGTTAAATAGTATGGGTGCTAATATTTCAGGTGTAGGATCAAATTTGTTAGTAATTGAAGGGGTAACATCCCTTGGAGGATGTGTTCACAGTGTGCTACCAGATATGATAGAGATTGGAAGTTGGATTGGAGTAGCTGCTATGACACAATCTGAGCTAACAATCAAAAATGTTAGTTGGGAAAATTTAGGTCAAATACCCTCAGTTTTTAAAAAATTAGGAATTCAACTAGAAAGAAGAGGAGATGACATATTCATTCCTTCTCAAGAAAGCTATGAAATACAAAATTATATAGACGGATCTGTATTAACAGTTTCAGATGCTCCATGGCCAGGTTTTACGCCAGATTTATTGAGTATTATTTTGGTAGTTGCTACTCAAGCAAAAGGGACTGTTTTAATTCATCAGAAAATGTTTGAGAGTCGTTTGTTTTTTGTTGATAAACTTATAGATATGGGAGCTAAAGTAATTTTATGTGATCCCCATAGAGCTACTGTAATTGGTCATAACCGTCAATCACAATTAAAAGCTACAAAGATGTCATCTCCAGATATAAGAGCTGGAATTTCATTATTAATAGCGGCATTATCAGCCAAAGGCACAAGTATTATTAATAATATTGAGCAAATCGATAGAGGATATGAAGATATTGAAAATCGCTTGCGATCTTTAGGAGCAAAAATTGAAAGAATAGAAGCTTAAACGTACTAAGTTTCAATTATAATAAATTAATAGTGTCAGTTTGGCACTATTTTTTTATTGGCAAAATTTTTGAATATAAAATGTAAACATTTTAATTATTTTATAAAATGAGCAATAAAGAAAACACAAAAGAAGAAGAAGAAATAAAGATTGATGAACAAGAACCTCAAGTAGAACAAAACCAGGAGGAAGTTAAGAAAGAACTTACTCCAGAGGAATTAATTCAACAAGAAAAAGATAAATACTTGCGTTTATTTGCAGAGTTTGAAAATTATAAAAAAAGAACCTCAAGAGAACGAATTGAATTATTTAAAACTGCCAGTCAAGAACTTATGACATCTTTACTGCCAATCATGGATGATTTTGACAGAGGTTTGTCTGAAATTAAAAAAGTAAAGGATAAAGAGCTTTTAAAGGGCATGCAACTAATAAACGATAAGTTCAAAAATACACTAACTCAAAAAGGATTGACTGAAATTGAGGTAAAGGAAGGTGATGTTTTTGATGCTGAAATTCATGAAGCTATCACACAAATTCCTGCTCCCTCTGATAAGCTAAAAGGAAAAGTGATTGATGCAGTTGAGAAAGGTTATAAATTAGGAGAAAAAATTATACGTTATCCAAAAGTAGTGATTGGGCAATCATAAAAGTTGATTAGCCCTCTTCAGTGGAATACAAATATAGAATATGGCAAAACAAGATTATTACCAAACATTAGGTATTAGCAAGTCTGCTAGTGCTGCAGAAATTAAAAAAGCCTACAGAAAGAAGGCAATTAAATACCATCCAGACAAGAATCCAGATGATGCAACAGCAGAAGGGAAGTTTAAAGAAGCAGCTGAAGCCTATGAAATCTTAAGTGACGATAACAAAAAAGCACGTTACGATCAATACGGTCACGCTGCCTTTGAAGGTGCTCAAGGAGGCGGTGGCTTTGGCGGCGGGGGTATGAATATGGATGATATTTTTAGCCAGTTTGGAGATATTTTTGGTGGTGGAGGCTTTGGAGGCTTTGGCGGCGGAGGTCAACGCCAAGCTAGAGTGAAAGGTACCAACATGCGAATTCGAGTAAAATTAACATTAGAGGAGATTGCCAAAGGTGTTGAAAAGAAAGTGAAAGTTCGCAGAAAGATTCAAGCAGAAGGAGTTAGATATAAAACTTGTACAACCTGTAACGGATCTGGACAACAAATGCGAGTAACAAACACCATTCTTGGAAGAATGCAAACAGCTACTACTTGTGGTACTTGTCAAGGAACTGGAGAAATTATTTCTAGCAAGCCTAATGGAGCAGATGCTCAAGGTTTAGTAGTAAAAGAAGAAACGGTATCAATTAATATCCCAGCCGGTGTTACTGAAGGAGTTCAATTAAAAGTTGGTGGGAAAGGGAATGAAGCTCCAGGAAAGAATTCATTGTCTGGTGATTTATTAGTATTAATTGAAGAAATACAACATCAAACTTTAAAAAGAGAGGGGACCAACGTTCATTTTGATTTGTATATAAATCTATCCGAAGCTGTTTTAGGTGAAAGTAAAGAGATAGAAACATTATCTGGAAAAGTTAAAATTAAAATTGAATCAGGAACTCAATCGGGTAAAATATTAAGACTAAAAGGAAAAGGTTTACCTAGTATAGAGCGATATGGAACAGGAGATTTTTTAATACATATAAATGTTTGGACTCCTCAGGAGTTAAATAAAGAACAAAGACAGTTTTTTGAAAAAATGAAAAGTGATGATAATTTTACTCCATCTCCAAAAAAATCAGATAAATCATTCTTTGAAAAAGTAAAAGATATGTTTTCTTAAAAATGTAATTAACAATTTTTTATTATTGATTTTAATAACTAAATTTGAACTTTAATGCTAGCGCATTAAAAATCTTTTTCATAGCAATTTTTCCCACTCAATTTATTTTGAGTGGGTTTTCATTTAAATAAAGATTGTATTTTTGACAACTGAAAGCAGACCTATCTTATCGCTTGCTTATAGAATTATAAAATTTTTACTTTTATAATAGTACTATTTTAAATTTAGTTTTTATAAATTTCTTGCAGTAAGAGGAAAGTCCGGACACCATAGAGTAGCACAGCGGATAACATCCGTCCAATGTAAATTGAGGACTAGTGCAACAGAAAGCAAGTACAGTTCGGCTGTAGTGAAACCAGGTAAACTCTGTGCGGTGCAATGTCATGTACATTAGAGTTTGAGGGTTACTCGCCCGATTCTAAGGGGTAGGCAGATAGATTCTAAGAGTAATTTTAGAACTAGATAAATGATAAGACTCTTTAAAGAGAACAGAATCCGGCTTATTGGTCTGCTTTTTTATCATATTGATAAAATATCTATATAAAAAGCGTATTTTTTTTAATTATTCTTAATAAAAGAAGCATTTTTTGTTTTTAATCTTTTAATCAAAGCTATCTGTTGTTTATTTTTTAAATATCATCCAAAAACCTTAGTTTTGCCATACTAAAATTAACATTTAAAAATACTTTTTATGGCGTTTGATATAGATATGATCAAAAGGGTTTATAGTAACATTAAAGAACGTGTTGATGCTGCTAGAGAAATTACAGGAAAACCTTTAACTCTTGCTGAGAAGATATTGTACTCTCATTTATGGGATGGAACATCAAACAAAGCTTTTACAAGAGGTAAGGATTATGTAGATTTTGCACCAGATAGAATAGCTCTTCAAGATGCTACTGCTCAAATGGCGCTATTGCAATTTATGCAAGCTGGTAAAAGTAAAGTTGCTGTTCCTACAACAACTCATTGTGATCACTTAATACAAGCTAAAGAAGGTGCCTCTAATGATTTGAAACATGCAAATAATGTTAGTAGTGAAGTTTTTAATTTTCTTGAGTCTGTGTCTAATAAATATGGTTTAGGTTTTTGGAAGCCAGGTGCTGGAATTATACATCAAGTAGTTCTTGAAAATTATGCATTTCCCGGAGGGATGATGATAGGAACAGATTCTCACACTGTAAATGCTGGTGGACTTGGAATGATTGCCATAGGAGTAGGTGGTGCAGACGCTGTGGATGTAATGGCTGGAATGGCTTGGGAGTTGAAATTTCCTAAGTTAATTGGTATTAAGTTAACTGGTAAATTGTCAGGTTGGACAGCTCCCAAAGATGTAATCCTAAAAGTTGCTCAAATCTTAACAGTGAAAGGTGGAACTGGAGCAGTAGTAGAATATTTTGGTCCAGGAGCTACTGCTATGTCTTGTACAGGAAAAGGAACAATTTGTAACATGGGTGCAGAAATTGGAGCTACTACTTCAACATTTGGATATGATGAATCTATGGAACGATATCTTAGAGCCACAGATAGGGCTGATGTTGCAGATGCTGCCAACAATGTAAAAGAATATCTTACTGCAGACCCTGAAGTTTATGCAGATCCTGAAAAATATTTTGACCAAGTGATAGAAATTAATTTGTCTGAATTAGGGCCTTTATTAAATGGTCCATTTACTCCAGATTTATCTACCGAAATAGGCGAGAGTATGAATAGCAAAGCTACTTCAAATAATTGGCCACTTCAAGTAGAATGGGGATTAATAGGTTCTTGTACAAACTCATCTTATGAAGATTTATCTAGAGCTTCTTCGATAGCTCAACAAGCATTAGACAAAGGGATAACAATGAATGCTGATTTAGGTATTAACCCAGGTTCTGAAAAGGTACGTTATACTGCTGAAAGAGATGGAATTCTATCTATTTTTGAAAAACTAGATGCAAAAATATTTACAAATGCATGTGGTCCATGTATTGGTCAGTGGGCTAGATACAGTGATCCAAAAAATGCACCTAAAAATAGTATAGTTCACTCTTTTAATAGAAATTTTGCAAAAAGGGCTGATGGAAATCCTAATACTCATGCTTTTGTAGCTTCACCAGAAATTACAGCAGCGATAGCTATTGCTGGTCGCCTAGATTTTAATCCACTTACAGATTCTTTAATAAATGCAAATGGAGAGAAAGTGATGTTTGACGAACCAACTGGATGGGAATTACCACCAAAAGGATTTGAAGTGAAAGATAATGGTTATTTAGCTCCTGAAAGTGATGGTAGTCAGGTAAAAGTTGTAGTTAATGAAGAATCTGAAAGATTACAGTTATTGTCACCATTTACCCCTATTGGTAATGAAATTAAAGGTGCCAAACTACTAATTAAAGCTTTTGGTAAATGTACTACTGACCATATTTCAATGGCTGGTCCTTGGCTGCGTTTCAGAGGTCATTTAGATAACATAGCAAATAACACTCTAATTGGAGCAATTAATGCTTACGGAAAGAAAACTAATTTTGTTAAAAATCAACTTACTGGAGAATATGCAGGTGTTCCTGATGTTCAGCGTGCTTATAAAGACGCTGGTGTTTATTCTGTAGTCGTCGGAGACCATAATTATGGTGAAGGTTCCTCCAGAGAGCATGCAGCTATGCAACCACGTCATTTAGGTGTTGTTGCTGTAATTGTAAAATCTTTTGCTAGAATTCATGAAACAAATTTAAAAAAGCAAGGAATGCTGGGACTGACTTTTGTTAATGAAAAAGATTATGATTTAATTCAAGAAGATGATACATTTAACTTTATTGATTTACATGAATTTTCTCCTGGGAAAAACTTAACCATAGAAGTTGTTCATAAAGACGGCAGTAAAGATGTAATTATAACCAACCATACCTATAATGCTGGACAAATTGAATGGTATAATGAAGGTTCTGCTTTAAACTTGATAAAAAAACAGAATGCCTAAATTGTAGTTAATAAATAATTAGTGAAGACTCCTAAAGAAATTTAGGAGTTTTTTTATGCAAATACATAAAATATTATTGTTCAAGGTTATCTATTACCCTCATGAATATTTCACAACCTTTACTAATTTCTTTTTTTGATATAGTTAGTGGTGGTGTTATTCTAATTGCTTTTCCCTCAAACAGTAGGAAAAATAAAATCAATCCATTTTCTAAGCATTTATGAATGATTTTTGCTGCTATATCATTAGATTCTACAATAGCTGCTAACATCAACCCCTTTCCTCTAATTTCTTTAATCTTTGGATGTTTAAGAAGTTCTCTTATTAATTTTTCTTTCTCAAGCGTCTCTTCAATTAAAGTAGAATTTTGTATGGTATTTATTGTAGCAACTGCAGCAGAGGCAATAACTGGATGTCCTCCAAAAGTAGTTATATGCCCTAACTTCGGTTGATCTTTTAATAAATCCATTAATTTTTTTTGAGCGATAAACGCACCAATTGGCATTCCGCCTCCTAAACCTTTACCTGTAATAATTATATCTGGTATAATTCCATAATTTTCAAAACCCCAAAACTTACCTGTGCGACCAATTCCTGTTTGAATTTCGTCTACTATCATTAATGCTCCAACATCTTCGCATCGTTGTTTTACTTTTGCTAAATAATTATTTTGTGGGACAATGAAGCCAGCTGAACCTTGAATAGTTTCTAAAATAACAGCAGCAGTATTAGTTGTAATTTTTTTTAAATCCTCTAAAGAATTATAATGGATAAATTTTGTGCCAGGTACAAGTGGTCTAAAGGCTCTATTTTGGATTTCCGCCCCAGAAACACTCATTGATCCTTGTGTATTTCCATGATAGGAGTGATGACAAGCTATAATTTCAGATCGCTTTGTGTGACGTTTTGCTAATTTTAATGCCCCTTCACAAGCCTCTGTTCCAGAGTTAGTAAGATACACACTAAATATATTTGGTAGCGTTTTGGATAAAAGTTTAGATAGCTGCACAGGTTGATCTTGGATAAACTCACCATACACCATTACATGAGTATATTTATTTAATTGCTTTTTTATAGCTCTAGTAACTTTTGGATGTTGATGACCTAAACTATTGGCTGAAACTCCAGCTACAAAATCTAAATACTTCTTACCATTGATATCATAAATATAACTCCCTTTTGCTTTTTTTATCTCTATAGATAGTGGGTGAGGACTAGTTTGTGCTTGATATGTTAAGAAATCATTTTTCACAAATTAAGTTTGAGGTTATAATTAATTTCGATTTAAGTTATTTTTTTTTGAATTTAAAAAGACTTCATCTTTTTTACTTTTAGTTGATTTTTTAATAAAAATATCATCTTTAGTTTTAGGTTGTTCTGTCTCTCTCCAAATAAAACCTTTTATACGTCTATCATTCTCAGGGAATAGTGATGGAGGGTATGTTTTTCCATCAGACATGTTTAAACATTTTATCTGATTTATTTCACTGTTTAATAATTCAAATTCAATATTACTACAATATTGTTTAGTGATGGTCTCTAGGACTCCTTCTTCATTTCTATTAAAATTTACAGCTTCACCATTACCTTTAACTAATAATGTTCGAAGTTCGTTATCAATGAATTTTCCAAACATATTTCTACCTTTAATTTGATTAAAATTCTCAGGCTCTATTGAATCTTTTTGAATGATAAATGAGTTGCCTAATATTTTTAAAGAATCTAATTTATTAGTTTCTTGATTACTTAATAGTTTAATACTATCTCCAGTAATTTGACTTTTATCTGACCATAAAATTGGATCTACATACATTTTAGTAATCCCTTTTGATTGATCCGAGAATAAAGAATCACATTTTCCTTGTAAATCTAATTTAAAAAACTTGACATTATAATATGAGCGAATTTTTCGATTATCCTTTTTACCAGTAACTAATAATGTGTCTCCATGAATAAAAGTAGAATCATTTTCAACTACAGAAATAGCAACAGCCTTTTTGATCATGTAAATAGAATCTTTTTTTTGAAAATATTCAGCATAATTTCCTTTTGCCATAAAATTTTCTGCGGTATCAATTACTTTGATATTATTTGTTGCTGATGCAAATCCACGAATCTTGTCATAATACAAACTGTCTCCCTCTATAGTTCTTTCATCTAAATACAGTTTTGCATTTTTAACAAAATGTGAAATATCAGTTTTTGTATTGTAAAACCCTCTTTCTGAGTAAATTTTATTATTATCTTTTTGATTTGTTATGGTTGAAGGTCCATATAAAAAAGCATGTCCTGAATTCGTGTAATAATCTAGATGATTTGATTCAATAAGATTGTCAGGATTTGTAATTGTAACTTTTGTTGTAGCTACAAATTTCTTTTGTTCTAAATAATAATTTCCAAACTGGCTTTTTAGAACATTAGTTTCATCTTTAATAGTTGCATGATCTTTGTAATACAGTAGCTGACTTCCCCTGTTAAAATACAAAGTATCAGTAGTCAGTGTCATGGTTGGATCTTTTAAAATAACATGACCCCAAGAGACCGTTTTCTTTGTATTAGCGTCATAATCTACGTAATCACTGTATTGTTTAATGGTATCTCCTTGATTGATGACAACATCACCTATGGCCTTGAAAAAATTATCTTCTTTATAGTAAAAAGCTTTTTTAGAAGTTAGAACTGCACCAGCATGAAACATTTTTACTTTTCCTATAAGAACAGTAGCTCCAGGGTATTTTTCTTCATCTGCAAATTGTAAATCAGCATCAAATTTTATTTTTTTCTGTTGAGAAAATCCTAAACAAGAAAAATAAATAAATAATATAGTCAGTATTTTTTTCAAATTTGAAATATCTTTTGGCTAAAGTACTGAAATAGCTGTGGTAAACTTCTTAATTATACTATAAAACTATCGAAGTATTGTTTGTTTTCTGTCTGGTCCTACTGATACAATTTTTATTGGAACTCCTGTTTCCTTTTCAACAAAAGCCACATAATCTAATAAGTTTTTAGGTAATTGGTCTGCTGAAGTCATTTTTGTTAAGTCTTCATTCCAACCTTTAAACTCAGTATAATTAACGGACACATTTTTAGGTTCAATATTATAAGGTAAGTGACTAATTATTTTCCCTTTATAATTGTATGATGTACATACTTTTAATGTTTTAAATCCTGATAAAACATCTCCTTTCATCATCATTAATTGAGTTACACCGTTAATGTCTACTGCATATTTTAAAGCTACTAAATCCAACCATCCACAACGTCTTGGCCTTCCGGTAGTTGCTCCAAATTCATGCCCTACTTTAGCCATAGTAGCTCCATCATTATCAAATAATTCTGTAGGGAAAGGTCCTGAGCCTACGCGTGTAGTATAAGCTTTAAAAATACCAAATACTTCTCCAATTCTATTTGGCGCAACTCCCAATCCAGTGCAAGCTCCAGCGGCAGTAGTATTAGATGAAGTTACAAATGGATATGTGCCAAAATCTATATCTAATAATGACCCTTGTGCACCTTCTGCCAAAATTGTTTTTTTATTTTTTACTGCATTATTTAAGAATTCTTCACTATCAATAAAAGATAATCTTCTTAGTTTTTCTACTCCTTTAGAAAACTCTTCTTCTAATTCTTCTAGGTTATATTGAATATCTACATTAAAGAAATCTAACAACTCAATATGCTTTTTTGTTAGTGCTTGGTATTTGTCTTTCCAGTTATCTAATTCAAGATCACCAACTCTCATCCCATTTCTTCCAGTTTTATCCATATAAGTTGGACCAATTCCTTTAAGGGTAGAACCTATCTTAGCTTTTCCTTTTGAAGTTTCTGAGGCTGCATCTAATAATCTATGTGTTGGGAGTATTAAATGGGCTTTCCTAGATATAAGAAGTTTTGATTCATAATCAATTTCATGTCTGTCGAGATTTTCTAATTCCTTTTTAAAGATTACTGGATCTATGACCACTCCATTACCAACTACATTTAAAGCAGTTTTATGAAAAATTCCTGATGGAATTGTATGAAGAACATGTTTGTGACCATCAAATATTAGTGTATGCCCTGCATTAGGTCCACCTTGAAATCTAGCGATGATATCATAGTTCTTTGTAAGAACATCAACAATTTTTCCTTTTCCTTCGTCTCCCCATTGTAGTCCTAGTAATAAATCTACCCCCATGAAATATAATTCTATTAAATATTAATTTTTTGATTGTTTTTTTGTTCCGTAAAAGTAAAGTGAATGATTATGAATTTCTATGTCAAAAACTTCTTCAATTGTTTTTTTTATAATCTGAATTCTTGGATCGCAAAACTCTTTAACTTCTCCAGAATCTGTAAGAATAACGTGGTCATGTTGTTTGTCAAAATAGCTTTTTTCATATCTAGCCATAGATTGGCCATCAAATTGGTGTTTTCTGACTAGCCCGCAATCCAATAATAAGTCTATAGTATTATACAAAGTAGCTCTGCTTACACGATAGTTTTTATTTTTCATGTTGATATACAAAGATTCAATATCAAAATGTTCGTCTACATCATATATTTCTTGAAGAATAGCAAATCTCTCTGGAGTTTTTCTATGTTTGTTCTCTTCCAGAAAGGTAGTAAATACTCTTTTTACAACTTCTTGATTGTTTTTTGAGACCATATTATTACTTTATAAGAGAAACAAATTTAATATTATTATTTGATGTAAAGGATAGTTTTTTCAGAAGGTTATTTACATTGTATTAACACGTTCTACTTTTTTTATACCTTCTACTTTTTTTATGCGTTCAATTAATTTTTTTAGTTGGGTTATGTTTTTAACACTTACAGATAATTTGCCATCAAATATACCTTCATTTCCAGCGATATTTATACTGTGAATGAAAACATCCATAGTATTAGAAATTATTTTAGTTAAGTTGTTTACTATTCCCTTGTTGTCTTCACCACTTAATTTTAAAATAGCTTTAAATTCTTGATTGGTTGAATCTATCCACTTTGCTTTAATAACTCTGTATGCATAGTTAGATTGAAGAGATATGGAATTAGGACAATCTTTTTTGTGAATTTTTATCCCTTCATTTATAGTTATAAAACCAAAAACCTTGTCTCCTGGAATTGGTTTGCAACATTTAGATGAAGTAAAGTCTAATTTTTCTTCTTCTTGCCCAAAAACCAATCCATCGTATTTTGTAGAAACCTCTTCTTTATTAATTAACTCTTTTGAAGGTGCTCTAGATAAACGCTTTTTAAAGAAGTTAATAATCATATTGTTTCGCTGGCTTACAAAGTTTTTTAGTTGAGTATTATCGATAGCACCGGTGCCTATTCTGAAAAATAAATCGAAACTAGTTTTTAATTTAAAAAAAACAACTAGCTCATTTAATGATTTTTCATCAAAATTAATTTTTAAATGACGAAGCTTTCGTACCAAAATTGCTTTGCCTTCCTCTGCTATTTTTTTCTCTTGTTCTTTTAGTGCTGATTTAATTTTAGTTCTAGCTCTAGCGGTAATAACAAAATCTAACCAACGTGCATTGGGTTTATTATTTGAAGTTGTGAAAACTTCAATTTGATCACCACTCGAAAGTTCATGACTTAACGGAACTAATTTTCCATTTACTTTTACTCCTCTACATTTTAAACCGATATCGGTATGTATCGAAAAAGCAAAATCTAACGCTGAAGCACCTTTTGGAAGTGATTTTAAATCACCCTTTGGTGTAAATACATAAATTTCTTTAGCGTACAAGTTCAGTTTAAAATCCTCAACAAAATCTACTGCATTGATGCTTTGATTTTCCAAAGTTTCTTTCAAACGATTTAACCAGCCATCTAATCCATTTTCATTTTCTGTTCCTTGCTTGTATTTAAAATGAGCGGCATATCCTTTTTCCGCAATTTCATCCATTCTATTGGATCGAATTTGTACTTCAACCCACTTTGCTTCCGGACCAACAACTGTAATATGAAGTGCCTCATAACCTGTAGACTTTGGTTGAGAAATCCAATCTCTAAGTCTCGAAGGGTTGGGTTTAAAATAATCAGTTACTATAGAGTAAATTTTCCATGCATCAAATTTTTCATCTTTGGAAGTAGGTTCAAAAATTATTCTGATGGCAAACTTGTCGTAAACCTCCTCAAAAGATACATTTTGCTTCCTCATTTTTCTGCGAATAGAAAAAATGGATTTAAATCGACCTTTGATTTGATAGTTAAAACTTTCTCTACTTAAACCCTTATTTAATATCTTTTCAAAGGTTTTAATGTAGTTGTCTTGATCTTCTTTGCTTTCACTGATTTTACTCACTATATCATTGTAAACATCTGGTTCAGTATATTTTAATCCTAAATCCTCCAGTTCTGTTTTGATATTATATAATCCTAGTCTATGAGCTAGTGGAGCATATATATATAAAGTTTCAGACGCTATTTTTACCTGCTTATGAGCAGGCATAGCATCCATAGTTTGCATATTATGTAATCGATCTGCTACTTTAATTAATATTACACGAACATCATCGTGCAAGGTTAGTAGCATTTTTCTAAAATTTTCTGCTTGGATAGAATGATCCTTGTCTTTTTTTAAACTAGAAATCTTAGTAAGACCACTAACTATTCTAGCTACAGTTTCACCAAATAATTGTTCTATGTCATTTATGGAGTACTTAGTATCTTCAACCACATCATGAAGTAGCGCAGCTACAATAGAGACTGCACCCAGACCAATTTCGTTAGCAACTATTTTTGCTACAGAAATTGGATGAAAAATGTAAGGCTCGCCCGTTTTTCTTCTTTGATTTGAATGAGCTTCTACAGATAAATTAAAAGCTTTTCTAATCAATAATTTATCTGATCTAGATAAAGTTTGATATGTTTCTTTTAAAAGATTTTTATATCGCTTAGCAATCTCTTTATTTTCTTCTTCTATGGTGGCCTTATATTCCAATAATTAAGTTATAATGTTTAACTAAATATTCTTTGGATGATTATACTATAAATTATTAATCAAGAATATAGAATGAATGTAGTATAAAAAATAACTATGAGCAAATTTTTAAGATCAGTTTATTTTTTTTAAATTTTTAATTCTCTCTAAAAGTGTAGGGTGTGAAAAATGAAAGAATACATAGAGATAATGTGGTGTTAGGTTGCTCAAACTATTTTTAGAAAGTTTTTTTAATGAGCTAATTAGAGGTGAAGCTGAAAATGTGTTTTTAGCATAATTATCTGCTTGATATTCAAACTTTCTAGACATATAATTCATGAAAATTCCTAAAATTTGGGATACAGGAGAATATAAAATACCAAATGCAATTAAGCCAATATGAAAGCTGGGAAGTGAAACGCCTAATGCTAATGATAATACTGGTGTTTTAATAAATAATGATAATACAAATAAAGCAAATCCAGTTAATATAATAGATAATGTTAAATTATAAAGTATATGTTTTCTTTTATAATGTCCTACTTCGTGAGCTAATACAGCGACTATTTCATCATTTTCTAAATCGTTTATAAGAGTATCATATAGTGTAATTCTTTTTTGATTTCCAAATCCAGAAAAATAAGCATTAGCCTTAGTTGATCGCTTGGATCCATTAAGAACATAAATGTCTTGAGCTTTAAAACCAACAGAATTTACATATTTTATAATGTCATTTTTCAGATCACCTTCCTCTAAAATGGTCTGCTTATTAAATAATGGAACTATGAGCTTGGAGTAAAACATATTTAAGAAAATTGAAAAAGCAGAGATTAATAGCCATGAGTAAATCCAAAAATAATTTCCAGTAAATTCATAAAACCATGTGATGATAGATAAGATAGACCCACCTAAAATAATAGTCATTAAAAGGCCTTTAATTTTATCTAAAAAAAATATTTTTTTAGTGACTTTATTAAACCCAAATTTTTCTTCTATAATAAAGGTTTTATACAAAGAAAAAGGAATACTAATGATATCACTTCCAACAATAATAATTCCAAAAAAAATTAAAGTTATGATTATGATATTGTTAGAAAATCCTCTTGCTATCTGGTCTACAATAAAAAACCCGTTAAAAAAGAAAAAAAGAAGTGTTGTAATTAAAGAAAATAATGAAGTGATTTTACTAAAGTTGTGATTTGTTCTTTTGTATGTTTGAGATTTTAGGTACTCGTTAATTTCATATACATCAGAAACATCATTGGGTAAGGTATCATTAAAATGTTTTGCATTTAAATGATTTAAAACACTATCAATGACAAATTTTATTAATAAAATGGTTATGAGGATATTAAATAGAGTAGAGGGTTCCATTATTTATTAATCTTTTTACTAGCATACATGGCAGCGCCTATAATCCCTGCATTATTTTTAAATTTGGCAACTTTAATCTTTACATCTGTACTCAAATATTGTTTAAATTTATCGTATTTTTTACTAATACCACCTCCCAAAATTATTAAATTAGGTGAGAATATAGTTTTGATGTATTGCAGCAAAATATCAAAGCGTAAAGCCCATTCCTCTAACGTTAATTCTTCTTTTTTTCTAATGGAATCTGCACAAAAAAACTCAATTATTTCTCCATCTTTGTGTAGTAATTTTCCTATTTCTAAATTAGGGATTAATTTTCCATTGTAAAATAAGCCAGATCCTATTCCAGTTCCAATAGTAATTACTAAAACCACTCCTTTTTTTCCTTTGCCAGCTCCTAAAGTTACTTCAGCCATACCAGCTAAATCAGCATCATTACTTATGTAAAATGGAATCTCACAAATATTTTTAAAAAAATCATCAACCTGAATGTTTTTCCACTTAGTACTTAAATTACCAGAATGAATACATTTTCCATCTATTATTGTGGTTGGAAAACTACATCCAATAGCTTTATTCCAATTAAAATGGTTTATCATTTCCTTCACAACTTCAGCAACAGCATCTGGTGTTGCTGGCTTTGGTGTGGCTATTCTATGTCTATCGGAAATTAATTCACCTGTTTTTGTATCAACAATTGCTGCTTTAATTCCAGAGCCACCGATATCCATCCCTAGTATTTTCATGTACTTATTTTTTATTTAAAGTTTCGTTGTCTTTTTGCTTCAAAAAGGATGATTGCAGCTGCTACAGATACATTCATAGAGTCAATTTCTCCTTGCATGGGGATATTAATGTTTTTTGTTGAATGATCTCTCCAAATTTGAGTTAACCCGTTAGCTTCTGTTCCTACTATTATAGCTGATGCTTCTGTGTAATCTTCATCTGTATATTTGTTTGAGTTTTGTAAAGTTGCTGCATACATTCTTATGTTATTTTTTTTAAAAAATTTTATGACCTCATCTGATGAAGAGATTACAATATTCTTAGTAAAAACACCTCCTACACTTGATCTTATTACATTTGGGTTGTATTGATCTGTCTTTGGGTCTGCTAAAATTATAGCATCAATATTAGCTGCATCAGCAGATCGAATCATGGCGCCAATGTTTCCAGGTTTCTCAATACCTTCAATTACTAAAATTAGTGGTTCTTTATTTTTAAAGATGAGCGAGTTTAAATCTATGTACTTGGATTTAGCTGTGGCTATAATTCCTTCCGTAGATTCTCTGTAAGCTATTTTTTGATACACCTCTTGAGTGATCTCAATTACTTCTCTAGCATTAAACTGTTTTAGGTAATCATACTCTATTTTTTGTTGAATAAATAGAAGTGAGTCAATATCAAATTGACCTTTACATGCGAGTTCAATTTCTCTTTTCCCTTCTACAACAAATAATTGTTGTTTTTTTCTTTCCCGAGATTTCTCTTGAAGTTTAAGAATGTTTTTTATTAGAGGATTTTGGACACTTTGTATTTGTTTCATTTAATTTGAAACATTTAATATTAGTTTCTTACAAATTTATACTTTTTAATTCTTTTTCGGATAGTAAATTTTATAAAAAAAGACTCTAAATTGTTAGAGCCTTTTTCATTTTATTCTGTTTTATATTTATTGGAATACCTTTTCCATAATTTGGTTTGGTGTGAATCTAAACTTATTTTTCTCCCTTGGATAAAAGCTTCAGTTAAAATATTTCCTCTCATATCAAGAGCATCACCCTCAGAAATAAACAAAGTGGCATCTTTACCAACCTCAAGTGTTCCAACAGTGTCATCTATACCAAGAATTTTTGCAGCGTTATTTGTAATCAATTTAACGGCATTCTCTCTTTCTAAACCATGTGCAGCAAATGTACCTGCGTAAAATGGTAAATTACGTGTATTCATTCTTTCCATTTGCCCTTCCATGCCGATACCAACCAAAATTCCTAAATCTGTTAATGTTTTTGCAATAGTGTACGTGTAATCATAGGCATGATCTTCGCTTTCTGGATTTCTATGAGGCCTATCAAGTAGAACAGGTATATTGTGTTTGACGAGCAGGCTTGAAACTTTTTCAGCTTCATGACCATTAACTAAAACTATATTGTTAATCCCTAAATCCTTAGCCATAGTAACAGCATCTGTAATTTCTCTTTGCCCACTGGCATGAACAAAAAGCTTTTGAGTTCCAAGAAATAACCCTTCAGTTGAAGAAAAGGGCAAATTCTTTGTAGAATTATTTTTTTTGTGATATTGTTTTGCACTTTTAAAAAATGATGCTATTTCTTCTATTTTTTTTAGGTAGTTTTTGTCTGGTTTGAGAGCCGGATCTTCACCAAGCCACCATCGTCCACTTGTAAAACTAGATGGCCAGTTCATGTGGATAGCATCATCATTTTTTAGGGAAGCATCTTCCCAATTCCAAGCATCTAGTTGAACTACAGAGGAAGTACCAGAAATAGTGCCTCCACGAGGTGTAATTTGAGCCATTAAAACTCCATTTGGACGCATAGACTCTACAACTTTACTTTCTGCATTATAAGCTATGAGACTTCTGATGTGTGGATTCATAATTCCAGTTTCTCTAACATCTGAAGATGCTTTAACTGCATCTACTTCCACTAAACCTAAAGTTGAGTTGGTAGCTATAAACCCCGGATAAATATGCTTGCCATTAGCCTTAATAATCTTTCCAATTCTTGCTATTTTTGTTTTAGAACTACCAACAAAAATAATTTTCCCTTTTCTAAACATTACAAGGGAATTTTCAATAACCTCTCCATTACCCAAATGGGCTGTTGCTCCCTCAATAGATATTGGTTCTGTTTGCTTGCTTGCTGGGGTTTGTTGCGCTGTGATGTTTACTATTGTAAGTAAAAACATCAAACTATATATTATTCTTCTCATTTTTTATATCTCTTTTGTGTCACAATGAAAATTTCTATCTCTTCTTTTCTTTGGTAATTGTGTTTTACCACCACCCATTTTTTCTTTTAACATTAAGTTTATGAGTTTTGCTTTTTCTAATTTAATTGCTACTCTTTTTCTTTCGTCATCTTTTATGTCAAAATAGATCTTACCTTCTATGATTGTTTTTTCAGCTTTTGCATATATAGAAAGTGGATGATCACTCCACAAAACAACATCGGCGTCTTTTCCAACTTTAATACTTCCAACTCTATGATCAATATGTAAAAGTTTTGCTGGGTTTATGGTAACCATTTTCCATGCTTCTAATTCTGACATTCCACCATATTTTACGGTTTTTGCAGCCTCTTGGTTGAGTCTTCTTGACATTTCCCTATCATCAGAATTAATTGCAACAGTAACACCAGCATTATGCATAATTGAGGCATTGTAAGGAATGGCATCATTAACTTCATATTTATAGGCCCACCAATCTGAGAAAGTAGATCCACCAACACCATGTTCTTTCATTTTGTCAGCTACTTTATATCCCTCTAAAATGTGAGTAAACGTATTTACATTAAAGTTAAATTTTTCAGCAACTTTCATTAACATATTAATTTCACTTTGAACATATGAATGACAGGAGATATATCGTTCTTTGTTTAAGATTTCTGCCAAAGTTTCCAATTCTAAATCTTTTCTGTAGGGTTGACCACTTTTCTTTAAAAGATCATATTCTTTAGCTCTTTGAAAGTAATCTGTAAAAACTTGTTCAACTCCCATACGAGTCTGTGGAAACCTATAACTTGTGTTTGATCTAGATTGTTTTACATTTTCACCTAGAGCAAATTTTATGAATTTAGGTGAGTTCTCATAGATTAAATTTTCAGCATTTTCTCCCCATTTTAATTTAATGATAGCCGATCGACCTCCAATCGGATTTGCAGAACCATGAAGAATTTGAATTGAAGTAGTACCCCCTGAAAGATTTCTATAAATATTAATATCTGTAGGGTCTACAACATCTTCTATAGTTACCTCTGCTGTAGAGTTGTGACCACCTTCATTGATAGCAGATGCTGCTATATGTGAGTGTTCGTCTACAATACCTGCAGTTAGGTGTTTTCCCGTTCCATCAATCAATAAAGCTTTTCTATCTTTTAAATTACTTCCAATTTGAAAAATTTTACCATTTTTAAGTAATACATCTGTATTTCTTAAAATCCCTTCAGATTCACTAGTCCAAACTGTTGTATTTTTTACTAAAATAGTTTGTTGTTTAGGTTGTGTGAAATTTCCATATCCTATATTAGGAAAAGATACAGGTTGAAGATCAATGTTTTTGTCTTGATCAGTATTAAATTTTTTCTTTTTTGCTTTTTCTTTTATAATTTTTGATGCAGTCCATGAAGTTTGATTTCCTGCACTATCAAATGCAGTTCCATTTATTTCATTTGAGCTGTAGGACATTTTTCCTAATATTCTAGTGAAAGTACTGTTATTGTTCATTGTAATGGAAACCCAATTATTTTTAAAGGAAAAAGTTGATTTTATCTTTTCATTTCCTATTGTTAAATTTCCTTTTTGTTTTGCTCCTTTTCCTGTAATTGATAAATTATATTTTTGATCATTAACACTTAAGATATAGTCACCAGTAATATCTTTAATATTCATATCATTAATAATATTTCTGTCTCCTTGAACCCAGTTTTCATGAATAGTGGTTTTGGAATCAAAAACATCACCTGATGTGATAATAAAATTAGCATAACTACCAATATTTAGATTTCCAATTTTATCATTACCTAGTATTTCAGCAGGAATAGAGGTTAGGGCTGCTAGCGCATTTTTTTTATTAAAACCATATTTGATTGCTTTTCTTAGGTTTTTATGAAAAGAACTTATTGATTTTAATTTATGGGTAGTTAAGGCAAAAGTTATTTTATTACTAGATAAAACACTTAAGTTGGAGGGTTCTTGGTTCCATTTACGCATTTCACCCAAATCTATATGTTGCGCTAACAAAGGATCAGCTACATCGTAAGCAGCTCTGAAGTTAATTGGAATGATGAATTTAGCATTGGTGTTTTTTATGTCTTGTATTCTTTCAAATTCATCTCCAGAACCTACAATGGTATATTGAATTCCAAATTCGTCTCCCACTTTATCAGCTCTAACAGCATCTATATGATTTCCTGTTTCAAAGATTTGTGTTTCATTTTTGTTATTATTTAGTGCCTCCAGAGATAGGTCTTTGTTCTTCATTTTTCCGTTTTCGTACCAAGTGGCATCTAGATACGTTTGACGAAGTAGTGCCATAGCTCCCATTCTTGAGGTTGGATATGATTGTCTGGATTTTACACTCTTAGAAAAGGAAAGATATTGCCCCGAATTATCATCTAAAATTCTGTAAGCATTGTTTGAATTTGGATTAAGAGAAACAAGCAACCCACTTCCTCTCATAATACCATCTTGTGAATGTGTATTTACTACACCAAACCCAGCTTTTAAATATTCTTTGGATTTTTTGGAGTCAAACTTAAAAAGTGAATATGAGGATGTTTCTGGTCTAATATGGTCATTCCAATAATACCCTTTTCTTTCTGCATCATACTGAGGTCTCCTTCCTCTCGAAAAATCTCTTTTTGGTTTTTTAATTCCAAAATCAGAGTATATATCTATAAATGAAGGATATATTATTTTACCACTTAAATCTATAGTTGTTGTGCCTTCAGGAATTTTTACTGATTTACCAACAGAAACAACTTTTCCATCTTTAATCAATAATGTACCTTTTTTGAGAATCTTTTCTGAACTCATATATATGGTAGCGTTTTTAAATGCAACCATTGTGTTTTTTGATGTTTTCACACCAGTGTTTACTGGAAAATACTCTTGCGCTTTTGTTAAAGTAACTGATAAAAGCATGAGTACTAAAAATAGTTTTCTCATATAGTTAGTGTTTAATTTTTATAAATCTATTGAGAAGTAAATACTTATTAAATGTTTGTAATTGTTTTTAACAAAACTTTATGAGTAGAAAAAGGGTTTCAATTGTGCATCAATAAGAGTTTTTATTACTATGATCTTAAGAGTTTTATAATTAATGAATTATATTTTATTGTGGGGGTGTTTTAAAATAACTAATCAATAAATCAACTACATAGTTGTAGGAATTAATCCCTTTGACTTGATTGTTAGATTTTAAATAAACATTGTATCCTTTTTTTACAATTGGCTCAAAAGGGTTCTTGTAAGTATTCCAGAAATCAGAAGATGATTTAAAATCAATTAAAATTCCTTTATTTAAAGTTTTATATAGTACCTCAAAAGTATCTTTATCTCTTTTGTATAATTCAAATATGGTATATCTAGTGGCCATCCTATATGCAGAATATTTAAAATAAGGATCATCACTAGACAATGCTGCTAAAAAACCTATAAAATTAGCTTCGTTTTCTGCAGCAAAACCGATTTGGTGAGCCATTTCATGAGTTGTGGTTGTAGGTAAAATGGTTTTTGGTATCAATCTATTCACTTGCGCTTCCCCAGTAAATGGATTTAGATAACCTGAAGTACCATTATATGATTGAAAAACACTTATTAGAGAATTTTTTGCTATACCATATTTGTAAGTGAATAGAGAATTATTGTTTGCCAATTTTTTATATCCTTTTTTAGCCAGCAAATAGATATCTTTATTTGAATGAGATACAATTACACTTATTGAATCTGATTTTGTAATGGCTAAATGAGATTCATTCAGTTTAGAAACTAAATACTTAGTTAGGTTTACTAATTCTTGATTACTGTATGGAGTGGTTTTGAGCTTTAAATTTTCATCTAAAGGTTTTCTAAAATAATTTAACCCCCACAGAAAATAAAAAAAGAAATAAATTATTGAGATAAATGAGGTGATTCCTAAAATTTTAGAAACCATATTAGTAAAGCGTGTTGAAACAAGTTTATAAATAATATAAATCAGATATAAACCAAAAAATATAATAATAATATCTCCAAAAGAGAAAGGCATCCATCCAAATAAAATTCTTAAAAAAGAGCTTATGTATGGATATATTCCTCTAGAATAATAGGTTTCAATAAAAGATGGATAGCTTTCTATCCATCTCATGAATAGTATTTGAACTCCTAAAAAAAGGGTTAGATAAATATTTTTCTTTTTATTAATCATTATGGTAAAAATACAGAAAGAAATGTAGAACTTTATACTTTGTTAACATGATAATAACAATTTGGTTAACAAATCTTGTGTAAAAATAAAAACCAATAGGAGAAACCTCATTTGCTAGTAAAAATATACCTTTGTTACTATGGAGAAAACGCAATCTTATAGTGGTAAAAAAGTAGACAAATCTAAAATTATTAGTTTAGAAAAAGGGAAGGTGCCACCTCAAGCTGTTGATCTTGAAGAGGCAGTTTTGGGCGCTATGATGATTGATAAAAAAGGGATTGATGACGTTATTGATATTCTGCATCCTGACGCTTTTTATGAGATTAAACATCAGGAAATTTATAGAGTTATTTATGATTTATTTCAAGATTCTAAACCCATAGATTTGTTAACTGTTTCAAACTCATTGAGAAAAACTGCCAAATTAGATTTAGTAGGTGGTGATTTTCATTTGATTAGACTAACTCAAAAAGTAGCTTCATCTGCACATATAGAATTTCATGCAAGAATTATTCTTCAAAAATATATTCAACGCAGATTAATCAGTATTTCAAGTGATATTATTGAAAATGCTTATGATGAAACATCAGATGTATTTGATTTGTTAGATAATGCTGAAGCTAAGCTTTTTGAAGTAACACAGGGAAATTTAAAGAAAAGTTCGGAAGGAGCAAGTGATTTAGTTAAACAGGCTTTATCAAAAATCCAAGAAATTTCTAATAAGGAAGGAATGAGTGGCTTGGCTACAGGTTTTACAAAACTTGACGCGATTACCTCAGGTTGGCAACCATCAGATTTAATTATAATAGCTGCCCGTCCTGGTATGGGAAAAACAGCCTTTGTAATATCTATGGCTAAAAATATGGCTATTGACTTTAATCATGCTGTTGCTGTTTTTTCTTTAGAGATGTCTTCTGTACAATTAATCACAAGAATGATATCCTCTGAAACAGGTTTAACTTCAGAAAAGCTTCGTAAAGGGAATTTAGAGCCACATGAGTGGGAACAGTTGAATGTAAAAGTAAAACGTTTGTCTGATGCCCCAATTTTTATAGATGATACACCGTCTTTATCAATTTTTGATTTACGTGCAAAAGCACGCCGTCTAGTATCCCAACATAATGTTAAAATTATAGTTATTGATTACTTACAACTAATGACTGCAGGTAATAATAGTAAAGGTGGAGGAAATCGAGAGCAAGAGATTTCTATGATTTCTAGAAATTTAAAAGCTTTAGCTAAAGAATTAGAAGTTCCAGTAATTGCATTATCACAATTATCTAGAGCTGTAGAAACTAGAGGTGGTAGTAAAAGACCTTTGTTATCTGATTTACGTGAATCTGGAGCTATTGAACAAGATGCAGATATTGTCTCTTTTATATTTCGTCCAGAATATTATGGAATGACAGAATGGGATGATGATGACCATACACCATGTGAAGGCCAAGGTGAATTTATCATTGCCAAACACCGTAATGGTGGTCTAGATAATATTCGATTAAAATTTACGGGTCATTTAGCTAAATTCTCTGACTTAGATGAAGGTTTTAGTAGTGAATTTCAATCAAGTATGAATACTGATTTTGCTGAAGATATTTTTCCGGACACTCGTATTGAGCCAAAAGATGCCTTTGGTACGGATGAAGATGATGTACCTTTCTAGTAAAATACCATCATCAAATTTCATATGATTTTTAAAAGTTTAATTTATATTTAGCTATATGAGACATTTTATTGTATTATTAATTTATATTAATAGTTTTCAACTGGTTTTTTCTCAAGGAAGTAAATCTATATTTAAACCTCTAGATGTATTTTCTTTAGAATGGGCCGTAAACCCGCAAATTTCACCAGACGCCTCCCAAATTATTTACAAAAGAAGTGGTTTTGACATAATGAATGATACATCTAAAGGCAATCTTTGGATTCTTAATGCCGATGGTACTTCTCACAGAAAATTAACTTCAAGAGAGGTAAATGAATCAAAAGCTACTTGGTCACCCGATGGAAATCGTATTGCCTTTGTAAGCAATACAAAAGAAGGATCAGAAATTTATATGTATTGGGTTTTAACTGGGCAAATAGCAAAATTATCTCAGTTAGAAATGTCTCCAGGAAATATAACTTGGTCTCCTGATGGAAAACTTATTGCATTCACAATGTTTAAGTCTGAAAAGCTGCCAGTAGTCATAAAAATGCCTCAAAAACCTAAGGGAGCTAATTGGGCAAAACCAGCAAGAATTACCAATAGGTTGAAGCATGAGGCTGATGGTAGAGGTTATTTGAAGCCTGGGTTTACTCACATTTATACAATTCCATCTCAAGGAGGTACACCAGAACAAATAACGAGTGGGAATTACAATCATACAGGTACTCTTTCTTTTTCACCAGATAGCAAATCAATTTATTTTTCTGCAAATAGAGTTGAGGATTGGGAATATGATTTTAGAAATAGTGAGGTTTATAATGTTAATATACACACAAAAATAATAAAAGTATTAACCTCACAAAAAGGGCCCGACTTTTCTCCAAAAGTTTCTCCAAATGGTAAGAAAATTGCTTTTTTAGGGTTCAAAGACAACGTTCAGACTCATCAAAATAGGGTTTTATATTTAATGAATTCTAATGGAAAAAATAGAACTACAATTTCTGGGAATTTCGATAATAGTATTTCAAATATAGTTTGGGATTCTTCAGGGAATGGATTGTATTGCACCTATGATGAAAAAGGAAATTCAAAAGTAGCTTATATAAGCTTGAGTGGTAAAGTTACTAAATTAGCCGATAATTTAGGGGGAACAACTATTGGTAGGCCTTATGCCTCTGGTTCATTTTCAGTTGCTAAAAATGGCACAATAGTTTATACTCATACAAGACCCGAATATCCCTCTGAACTTGCAGTAATTAAAGATAAAAAATCTCCAAAATTAATTACAAACTTAAATGAAGATTTGTTGTCTAGAAGAGTGCTTGGGAAAACTGAAGAAGTATGGTACACCTCATCATTTGATGGAAGAAAGATTCAAGGTTGGTTAGTAAAGCCTCCTTTTTATGATTCTAGAAAAAAATATCCACTATTAGTAGAAAATCACGGTGGACCAATTTTAAATTATGGAGATCGTTTTACTTCAGAAATCCAATTATATGCTGCAGATGGATATGTGGTATTTTATCCAAACCCCAGAGGAAGCACTAGTTATGGAGAAGAATTTGCAAATTTATTGTACAATAATTATCCGGGACAAGATTATAATGATGTAATGGATGGTGTTGATTACCTTGTTAAAAAAGGAGTTGTTGATAACAATAAATTATTTGTTACCGGAGGAAGTGCCGGAGGTATTATGACAGCCTGGATGATTGGTAAAAATAAGCGCTTTAGAGCTGCTGTTGTGGTGAAGCCTGTTATGAATTGGATTAGTAAAACTCTTGTTGCAGATAATTATTTCGGATATGCAAATTCAAGATATCCGGGACAACCATGGGAAAATTTTGAAACTTATTGGAAATTTTCACCATTATCGCTTGTGGGTAATATTAGTACACCTACAATGGTGATGGTAGGAATGAATGATTTAAGAACACCTCCAAGTGAAGCGAAACAATTATACCATGCTCTAAAATTAAGAAAAATTGAAACAGTTCTTGTGGAAATACCAGGAGCATCTCATGGAATTGCAAATAAACCTAGTAATCTAATCAGTAAAGTAGCTCATGTATTGGCTTGGTTAAATAAATATAATCTTCAATAAAATAATTTTGTGTTGAGAAATTTGATCATTATTTTATTGTTTCTGTTTGTCTCAAGCTCTATTAGTGCCTCGTTTATTTATGTTCCTATGAATGACGATAATCAAATTAATCATTTGAAAGCTTATGGTATTGTTTATTATTCTCTAGAGGTAGGTCTAAAAGCCAAATGGTTATTAAATTATGATGGTGGAGCATTTTTGATAGAAAATAATAAAATTATTGAAAATGAATGCAACATAAGAGGTGTTACGTGTCAAGTAATTTCAGATGCTAAAGCACAAATAATATTAGAAGATATTTCTTCTCCTTCAAAAAATCAAGAAGCAGTTAGTCTTGAAAAAGCTCCAAAAATAGCTGTTTACTCCCCAAAGGATAAAATGCCATGGGATGACGCTGTTACCATGGTGTTAACTTATGCAGAAATTCCATTTGATGTTTTTTATGATGAAGAGGTTTTAAATGATAAATTAATACTTTATGAATGGCTTCATCTTCATCATGAAGATTTTACTGGTCAATATGGTCGTTTTTATGGAGCGTTTAGAACTACTCCTTGGTATGTGAACGGGAAACTTCAAGCTGAAAAATCTGCAAAAAAATTGGGTTTTAATAAAGTTTCAAAATTAAAACTAGCTGTAAGTAAAAAGATAAGAAATTTTGTAATTGGTGGTGGTTTTATGTTTGCTATGTGTTCTGCAACTGATAGTTTTGATATAGCTTTGTCTGCAGATGATGTAGATATCGCAGAATCTATGTTTGATGGCGATCCTTCAGAATCTAATTATCAATCTAAAATTAATTTTAATAAGACTTTTGCATTCAAAGATTTTAATTTAATTAGAAATCCAACTACCTACGAGTTCTCGACTATAGATATGACTACAAAACGTTTCATTCCCAAAACTTCTGATTACTTTTCATTAATAGAATTTTCAGCTAAGTGGGATCAGGTACCAACAATGCTAACTCAAAATCATACACAGTTAGTGAAGGGATTTATGGGGCAGACAACTTCTTTTGATAGATCTACTATCAAGTCAAATATTCTAGTTTTAGGTGAAAATAGAACAAACAGAGAGGCTAAGTATATTCATGGGACAAAAGGAAAGGGGATGTTTACATTTTATGGTGGTCATGATCCCGAAGATTATACCCATAGGGTAGGAGATCCAAAAACTGAATTAGAACTTCATAAAAACTCTCCAGGTTATCGTTTGATATTAAATAACGTATTATTTCCTGCTGCCAAAAAGAAAAAAGAAAAAACATAGTTAATAACCTTGTTAACTTTGTAACTAAATAAACCTTGTCAAATGTTTTTTAAAAAATTACTTTTGTAAATCAAAATTTATTTAATGGCTACTACTCAAGAATTACAAGATTTCACACAACAAGTTAGAAGAGATATTTTAAGAATGGTTCACGCTGTAAATTCTGGTCATCCTGGAGGTTCTCTAGGCTGTGCAGAGTTTTTTACTGTGTTGTATCAAGAGGTATTAGAGTATTCAACAGAATTTTCAATGGATGGTAAAAATGAAAATTTATTTTTCTTATCTAATGGTCATATTTCACCAGTTTATTATAGTGTATTAGCTAGAAGCGGTTTCTTTCCTGTCGAAGAATTGGCAACTTTTAGAAAAATGAATACTCGTTTACAAGGGCATCCAACTACTCACGAGGGTTTGCCTGGTATAAGGATTGCATCAGGATCTCTCGGACAAGGAATGTCTGTGGCCATTGGAGCAGCTGAATCAAAGAAGCTTAACGGAGATGATAAAATTATATACACACTTCATGGTGATGGTGAGTTGCAAGAAGGTCAGGTTTGGGAGTCTGCGATGTACGCTTCTGCAAAAAAAATAGATAATCTGATATCTACTATCGACTTAAATGGCAAGCAGATTGATGGTGCTACTGATGATGTATTGCCAATGGGAAGTATCAGAGCTAAATTTGAAGCTTTTGGTTGGGAAGTAATTGATATAATAAAAGGGAATGATGTTGATTCAATAATAAAAGGACTTTCTGAAGCTAAATCTAAAACAGGAAAAGGAAAACCAGTTTGTGTATTATTACACACTGAGATGGGTAATGGAATAGATTTTATGATGCATACCCATGCATGGCATGGAAAAGCACCAAATGATGATCAATTAGCTGTTGCCCTAAATCAAAATCCAGTAACACTAGGAGATTACTAACAATAGTCACCAATAAAATTAAAAACCTATTGATATTCAATAGGTTTTTTTTATACTCTAACCTTACTTTTTTATGTTTTTATTTAGATATGCACCGTTAGTAAAAAAGTATATTTGTAAAAATTTTTAAATAAAAAATGCGAATAGGAATAGTTTGTTATCCAACATTTGGTGGAAGTGGAGTAGTAGCTACAGAGTTAGGAATGGCTTTAGCAGATAAAGGCCATGAAGTACATTTTGTTACGTATAATCTACCTGTTCGTTTAGATTTTATTTCTCACAAGTTACACTTCCATGAAGTATTAATGGAGGAATATCCTTTATTTCAATATCAACCCTATGAGCTAGCATTGTCTACAAAATTAGTAGAAGTTGTATCTAAATATCAATTAGAAATTTTACATGTTCATTATGCTATTCCTCATGCATATGCTGCTTATATGGCAAAAATGATGCTATTAGAGAAGGGAATTGATATAAAAGTTGTGACTACTTTACACGGAACTGACATTACTTTGGTTGGAAGTCATCCCAGTTATAAAACAGCAGTAGAATTTAGTATAAATAATTCTGATATAGTAACCTCAGTTTCAAAAAGTTTGAAAGAGCATACGCTTCGTTTATTTTCCATTACTAATGAAATTAAAGTAATTCATAATTTTATAGATACTGAAAAATATGATCGTGAATTACAGAATGATTGTCAACGAATAGCTGTGGCAAAACCTAATGAGCGAATATTAACTCATATTTCTAACTTTAGACCAGTTAAAAGAATTAAAGATGTAATTAAGGTTTTTTACAAAGTTCAACAAGAGCTACCCTCAAAATTATTGATGGTAGGAGAAGGCCCAGAAAAAAGAAAAGCTGAATTACAGGTGAAAAAGTTAGGAATAGTAGACAAAGTTATCTTCTTGGGAAATAGTCACGAAATATCTAAAATTTTATGTTACACTGATGTTTTTTTATTGCCTTCTGAAAGTGAAAGTTTTGGATTGGCTGCTTTAGAGGCTATGGCTGCTTCAACTGCCGTTATTTCTACAAATACTGGAGGATTACCTGAAGTAAATATTCATGGGAAAACAGGATACCTCAGTAATCTAGGTGACTGTGATAATATGGCAATAAATGCAATATCAATTTTGAAAGATGATGATATTTTGATGAATTTTAAGAAAGCTGCCAAAGAACATACTAAACAATTTTGTTTAGATAATATATTACCAGTTTATGAGGATGTTTATAATGCGGCATTAAATAAAGTTCATTAAGAATTATAGTATTCAATACTTTCTACCAATAATTTGTTACTTATTTTACAATCTAATTTAAATTCTTCAAAATCATTTAACAACACGAAGTTTATCTCGCCATTGTTATTTTTTTTATCATGCTTTAATAATTCAAAAATAGGAGCATAGTCTTCCTGTTCGATAGTCACTTTTTCATACATAGTACTAATCATATTTTTGACAACATTTAATTTTTCAATTGGCAATTTTAGAACTTTATATGAAAGATATGATTCACAAACCATACCAATTGCTATAGCCTCACCATGGGTAAGGTTATCTTTGTTGTTGTTATCTAAAAAATAAGATTCTATAGCATGACCCAATGTATGTCCGAAATTTAAAACCTTTCTTACCCCTTTTTCTTTGGGATCTTTCAAAACTATTTCGTTTTTAATTTCTATTGATCGATGAATGATTTTATGAATAGTTGATTTTTCAAAAGTTTTTAAATAATCAATCAAATTAGTATCATAGGTTAATCCATATTTTATGATTTCGGCAACACCAGACATAGATTCTCTATCATTTAAAGTAGCTAAAAAATCTTCGTCAATTATAACAATTTGTGGGTTCACAAATAATCCAATCTGATTTTTTAAAACTCCTAGGTCTACACCAGTCTTACCACCTACAGATGCATCAACCATACTAAGTAACGTTGTAGGAATATTTACAAAATCAATACCACGTTTGTAGGTAGCTGCTACAAATCCTCCTAAATCCGTGATAACTCCACCACCAAGTGTAATTAATAAACTATTCCTATCTGCATTTAATTCGGTTAGTGCATTCCAAACACCACTGCAAGTATCCAGGTTTTTATTAATTTCTCCTGATTCAATTTCTATAATTTCTATTCGTTTATCTGTTTCTAGTAAAGGAATAAATTTTGGATAGCAATATTCTAAAGAATTTTCATCAACCAAAATAAAAATTGAAGAATAATCTTCTTTTTGAATTAAGAAATTTAATTCTCCATATCCATTTTGCTTAAAATGAACATAATAAGTAGCCGCTTTAATAGATTTCATGTTCTATAAATTTCAATTACAAATAAACTACAAAATATTGAATAATTTGAATCAGCTAACTATCTTTGTTTATATATTTTTTTAAGTTTATGAATCTCTTTAATAATACCAAAATTGCTTTTTCATTAAAGTCAGACTCAGAATTAGAAAGAGCTTTTTTCTTATTCAAATTAATTCAAAGTCAACCAATGGTTAAAATAGGTACAGCCGTTACTAACTTTGCTTTAAAAGCACACTTACCTGTTGAGGGATTAATTAGATCTACAGTATTCGATCATTTCTGTGGTGGAGTTACTGAGGAAGATTGTTCTCCTATCATTGAAAAAATGCACCATCATAAAGTCTATTCTGTTTTAGATTATTCTGTAGAGGGTAAAGAAACAGAAGAGCAATTTGACATTGTAAAAGCAAAAACATTAAAAAATATAGAATTTGCCAAGAAAAAAGATGCGATTCCATTTGTGGTTTTTAAACCAACAGGGGTGGGTCGTTTTTCTTTGTATCAAAAAATTACAGAAAAAAAATCACTTACTAATGAAGAAAAAAGTGAGTGGATAACTGTCATGAATCGTTATTATGAAATATGTGACAAGGCAATAAAATATGATGTTCCTATTTTAATTGATGCTGAAGAGAGTTGGATGCAAGATGCGGCAGATGTATTGGTTGAAGGCCTAATGGAAAAGTATAATGTAAATAAAGCTATTGTTTTTAATACATTACAAATGTATCGCCATGATAGGATGGAGTATTTAAAAGATTTACAGCAGAAAGCCTTGAAAGGAAATTACCACATAGGGTTAAAAATAGTTCGTGGTGCTTACATGGAAAAAGAAAGAGAAAGAGCAATAGAAAACAAGTATCCGTCTCCTATTTGTATTGATAAAAATGCTACTGATAAAAATTTTAATGATGCCATAAAATTTATAATGGAACACGATAAAATGGCTCTTTTTGCTGGAACACATAACGAAGACAGTTCTTATTTATTATTGGATTTAGCAAAACGCCACAACATAACTCCAAAAGACAATCGATTATGGTTTGGTCAATTGTACGGTATGAGCGATCACATAAGTTTTAATTTAGCTAAAGAAGGATACAATACAGCTAAATACGTTCCTTTTGGACCCGTTAGAGATGTGATGCCTTATCTCATAAGAAGAGCTGAAGAAAATACTTCTGTAGCAGGACAAACAAGTAGAGAACTAAATTTAATTAAAGAAGAAAGAGTAAGAAGAAAATTAGAATGAATACTGTAGAAGAAATAAAAGAACTCCTTCAAAAAAATAAAAAACGCTTAGATAAAGAACTTCAGCAAAGTAAAGAAGCAGTTAGTTTAATAAAAAAATCTATGCATTCCTCTTTATCTGAAGAAGAAAAAGAAAAAGTTAAAATCCAGTTATTAGATATCTGTAAAGCCATTCCTGCATTTACAGTATTTATGTTACCCGGTGGGGCTTTGTTATTGCCCCTGTTAATCAAATTAATCCCTGATATTTTACCATCAGCTTTTAGAGATGATGAAGAGCTGATAAATTAATGCTAATTTATTTAATCTCTTAAAGTAAAACACTACTTTTGCAACTTCAAAAAAAGCAAGCATGCAATCAATTAGGAATATTGCCATTATAGCCCACGTAGATCATGGTAAGACTACATTAGTAGACAAGATTATAGATCAAGCAAAAATTTTAGACGATCGTAAAGAACGTAAAGATTTATTATTAGATAATAATGATCTTGAAAGGGAAAGAGGAATTACAATTTTATCAAAAAACGTCTCTGTTAATTACAAAAATGTAAAGATAAATGTAATAGATACTCCTGGTCACGCAGATTTTGGTGGTGAAGTAGAGCGTGTATTAAAAATGGCTGATGGTGTTTTGTTATTGGTAGATGCTTTTGAGGGGCCGATGCCACAAACACGTTTTGTATTAGGTAAGGCCTTAGAATTAGGATTAACACCTATAGTTGTTGTGAATAAGGTAGACAAAGAAAATTGTACACCAGACTTAGTTCATGAAAAAGTATTTGATTTGATGTTTGCATTAGAAGCAACTGAAGAGCAATTAGATTTTACTACAATTTATGGTTCGGCAAAAAATGGTTGGATGAGTACAGATTGGCAAGATCCAAAGGATAATATCCTAGACCTATTAGATGCAGTTATAGAATCTATACCTGAGGCACCTTACAGAGACGGATCTCCTCAAATGCAAATTACCTCGTTAGATTTTTCATCTTTTACAGGAAGAATTGCAATAGGAAGAGTTTTTAGAGGCGATTTAGAGGAGAATAAAGATTATATGTTGTGTAAACGAGATGGTTCTACAAAAAAAGTAAGAATTAAGGAATTACACGTTTTTGAAGGGATGGGGAAAGCCAAAACTTCAAAAGTAAGAAGTGGAGACATATGTTCTATAACTGGTTTAGAAGGTTTTGAAATTGGTGATACCATTGCAGATTTAGATGCACCAGAAGCTTTGCCAAGAATAGAGGTAGACCAACCTACTATGAGTATGTTATTTACCATTAATAATTCTCCATTTTTTGGAAAAGAAGGAAAGTATGTTACCTCACGTCATTTACGTGATCGATTATTCAAAGAGATGGAGAAAAATCTCGCTCTTCGTGTAGATGAAACAGATACAGAAGATAAATTTAATGTGTTTGGTAGAGGTGTTCTTCATTTATCTGTTTTGATAGAAACTATGCGTAGAGAAGGGTATGAATTACAAGTTGGAAGACCACAGGTAATACTTAAGGATATTGATGGTGTAAAATCTGAGCCATACGAAACTTTATCGATAGATGTTCCAGAAGATGTTGCATCCAAGGCTATAAATTTAGTTTCATTACGAAAAGGAGATTTACTAGTAATGGAGCCAAAAGGAGATCTTCAACATTTAGAGTTTACTATACCCTCTAGAGGACTTATAGGATTACGAAATAAGATTTTAACTGCAACAGCAGGAACTGCTATTATTAACCATAGATTTTCAGAATACGGTCCTTTTAAAGGTGAATTTTCAGAGGATATTAAAGGAGCTATTGTTTCTTCTGCAGCAGGAAAAGCTACAGCCTATGCAATAGACAGGTTGCAAGACAGAGGACGCTTTTTTATAGATCCAAACCAAGACATATATATAGGGCAAGTTGTTGGCGAGAATAGTAAGGATACGGACATGGGTGTAAATTTAATCAAAGGAAAAAAATTAACGAATGTTCGTTCATCTGGGACAGATGACAGTGTTAAGATTGCTCCAAAGATCGATTTTTCATTAGAGGAATGTATGGAATACATCAAAGTAGACGAATATCTAGAGGTTACGCCAGAAAGTTTACGAATGCGAAAAATTTCATTTAGACCTTAATTTAAAGTATTAGTTATAAAAAAGCTCAAGTAAAACTTGAGCTTTTTTTATTTTAAATCAATTATATACTTTTTCAGGATATTATAATCCCTAATTATTAAATTAGCATCCTTGAGAGTTTGATCACTTACTAGAGGATTTTCATACCCAACAACAAATATTCCTGCATCGTTAGCAGCTTTTATTCCATTGTCTGAATCTTCAATAACAATACATAGTTCTTTTGATACACCACCAAGAATAGCTGCCTTTTCAAAAATTTCCGGATGAGGTTTAGAGGCAGTTAAATCTGCACCACTAATTTTAGCAGTAAAATATTGATTTAAATCAAACCTAGAAAAAACTCGATTGATGTTAACCATAGCAGAAGAAGAAGCTAAAACTAGTGTTAGATTTTGATTGTGTAGGAATTGAATCAACTCTTTTACTCCATGAACCAACGCTAATGTTGGATCATTTTCAAAGTAATTTACATAACGTTTTCTTTTTTGAAGAACTAACTCTTCCGGAATATCATTTAGATTAAAATGTTTCACCAACTTTTGAAATGCATTTATAGTAGATGAACCAGTCATTGTTTTATAAAGCTCTTCGGAAACGTCAACTCCTAGACTGTTAAAAGTCTCATAATATGCTTTTTTATGAATTTCTTCAGAATCTATAATAACACCATCCATATCAAAAATAACACACTGTAATTTTTTTGGAAACTTCATTTAGTTTAAAAATTTAGAATTTAATTTTTTAGTAGGAATCATACATTCTTCCTTTTTTCCAAACCAACGGTATCTGTTTCTAGCGATAAAGTCATAAAAAAAGTCATTCAAAAAAACTGGAAAAACTCTAAATATCTGAATGATTTTCCAAGCTCCTTTAAACTCATTTGCAATTTTAAAAACTGCTTCAGATTTTATAAAGTAGTTACCCCCAGGAATATATAAGACTATAGAATCAATTTTAGAGATATCGATTCCTAATTCATTAATGATATCTAGACCAGTATTTGACTGAAGTGCAGCGAATAAAAAAATATCATTTTTATCCTGCCTAATTATTTTTAAAACTGCATCATTACACAAGTTACAGACTCCATCAAATAAAATAAGCTTTTTGTTTTTAGGGATGGTATCTATATTTTCAAACATGTAAAGCAAAAATAATGTTTAAAATTTAAAATTAAGTGTAACAAATTAATTTTAAAAACGTCTTATGGGGGTATTGATATTTACAAGCAACTAAACTGTTGTTTTAACATAAAATTAGTAGCGGCAATAATGCCTATTAGCTACTTTTATCAAAAAAATAATAACGCAAATGATTCGCATCAAAAACCTTCACAAGTCATATCCAATAGGGAAAGATTCTCTACATGTATTGAAAGGAATAGATTTACATATTAAAGAAGGTGAATTTGTATCAATAATGGGTTCTTCAGGATCAGGTAAATCAACCTTATTAAACATTGTTGGTTTATTAGATGAGCATGATGAGGGAGATTATTTTTTAAATGGTCAAGAGATTAAAAACTTAAATGAAAAAAAAGGTGCTGTACTTAGAAATAAGTTTTTAGGATTTGTTTTTCAATCATTCAATCTAATTTCTTATAAAACTGCTCTAGAAAATGTATCGTTACCGTTGTATTATAAGGGAGTTTCAAGAAAGGAACGTCAAAAAATAGCACTAGATTATTTAGACAAAGTTGGTCTTAAAGATTGGGCGTCTCATTTACCTAATGAATTATCAGGTGGTCAAAAACAACGTGTAGCTATTGCAAGGGCGTTAGTAACTCAACCTAAGGTTGTACTAGCAGACGAACCAACAGGAGCATTAGATTCCACAACAACTGATTCTGTGATGGATTTACTGAAAGACATTAATAATGAAGGGATGACAGTTTTTGTGATAACTCATGAAGAGGAAGTAGCTGATCAAACTAAACGAATAGTTCGTTTAAAAGATGGAATTATAACTAGTGATACTATCAACGTTCAAAGAAACCCCGTTAAAACCATTTAACTATGTTCGATTTAGATCGATGGAGAGAAATCTTCCAAAGCATCAATAAGAATAAATTACGTTCTGTAATGTCAGGTTTTACTGTTGCTTTTGCTATTTTATTATTTACTTTATTGTTTGGAATTGTAAGCGGTCTTAAAAATACGTTTGAGGGTGCTTTTGTAGACAACGCTGTGAATTCGATGATTGTTAGAGTTTGGAAAACTACAAAACCTTTCAAAGGATTACAATCTGGTAGGAGAATTCAATTAAAGAATCCAGATTATGAGTATTTAGCTGACAAATATGATTCTAAGATAGATTTAATGACTGCTAGAATTTTTAAAAATTTCAGTATTTCATACAATAATAAACAAGACAATTATAGCGTAACAGCTGTTCATCCCGATCATCAATTTTTAGAGAAAACAATAATAGATGAAGGGAGATACATAAATCAACTAGACATTAATGAATCCTCAAAAGTAATAGTAATAGGTAGGTTAATTAAGTCTGATCTATTTGGAGAAAAACCAGCATTGGCTAAACGAGTTAATGTTGGAGGGATATCCTATAAAGTTATTGGAATTTTTTCTGATGATGGAGGAGATAATGAAGAGAGAGTAGCCTATATTCCTGTGACTACAGCCCAAAAATTATATGGGAATAATGATTATTTAAATCAAATTAGAATTGGGTATAATGAAGATTTAAACTTAGATGAAGCCATAGCTTTTGGAAAATTAGTTGAAAGAGATATGAGAGGTAAATTAGATATTCATCCAGATGATCAGAGTGCTTTATCTGTGAGAAATATGGCTGAAGTTAGTAAAGGAGTAGACGTTTTTATGATAGCACTCTTTTTTATTGTTGTTTTTATTGGTTCAGGTACTCTTATTGCAGGAATAATTGGTATAAGCAATATTATGATATTCGTTATCAAAGAAAGAACAAAAGAATTTGGTATAAGAAAGGCACTAGGAGCTAAACCTTCATCTATAGTTGGAATGGTAGTTCAAGAGTCTGTTTTAATAACCACCATTGCTGGATATCTTGGTTTAACCCTAGGAACTTATATCCTAAGTTTAATTGGTAATAATTTAGAGAAAGACTACTTTATTAAAGACCCAAGTGTAAGCCAAGGACTGGTAATAGGAGCTACCATAGTTTTAATTATTTCAGGATTAATAGCCGCTTTAGTTCCAGCTAGAAAAGCTTCACAAATTAAACCAGTAGTAGCCTTAAGAGCAGATTAATATGAAATTTATATTTGATTCAGATACTTGGCAAGAAATTTATGGAGGAATCCGTAAAAATAAAACAAGAACAGCCATTACTATTATTGGTGTTCTATGGGGTATTTTTTTGTTAGTAACACTTTTAGGAGCTTCAAGAGGATTAGAAAATAACTTTAAAACTATTTTTGGTGATTTTGCTACTAATAGTGTTTTTGTTTGGTCTCAAAGAACAGAACTCCCTTTTAAGGGATTTCAAAAAGGAAGAAGAGTTCGTTTAACTACAGATGATGTTGGAATCTTAAAAAGTGAATACAAGGAAATTAAATTTATTGCTCCAAGAAGTCAATCTAATAGCGCTATAACTAGAGGTTTTAAAACAGGAAACTTTAATATTTCAGGAGATTTCCCAGTATTGGATAAAGTTCAAAAAAAGGATTTAATTTATGGGCGTTTTTTGAATGAAAATGATATAAAATTAAAGTCAAAAGTATGTGTAATTGAATTAGAGATTTACGAACAATTATTTGATAAAAATGAGGAGCCAGTTGGTGAGATGGTTACTATTGGTAATATTTCATATAAAATTGTAGGTGTATACAAAAATGGTAATATTTCTTTTGATGGCGCAGCTGCATATATACCATTTACTACTTTTCAGCAGGTTTTTAATAGAGCAAATAGAATTAGTTGGATGATGATCACAGCTAATGAAGGAGTAGATATTTTACAAATGGAACAAGATATATTGTTAACTCTAAAGAATATTCACAAAGTAGATCCAGAAGATAAAAAAGCTTTCGGTAGTGCTAATTTAGCAGTTGAAATTGGAAAGGTTACTGGTTTTCTAACTGGAATGCAATTTTTAACATGGTTTGTTGGTATCGCTACTTTAATAGCAGGAGTTTTTGCCATAGGTAATATTTTATTGATAACTGTAAAAGAACGAACTAAAGAAATAGGTATTAGACGTGCTATAGGAGCTACCCCAATAGAAATTAGAAGACAAGTAGTTCTAGAGTCTGTGTTTTTAACGACAGTAGCAGGAATGTTAGGTATTATTTTTGGAGGTTTTGTCTTGTACCTATTAGATACATTTTTAGGTTCGGGGCCAGATCCTACTTTAATTAACCCTACTGTAAATATTCCAATCATATTATTTGCGTTTTTTATCTTAGTAGTTTTGGGTACAGTAATTGGTTTAATACCTGCGTACATGGCTACATTAGTAAAACCAATAGATGCTTTAAGAGACGAATAAGAAATTAAAAATATATTAATCAAAGTTTTATATACAATCAAAATGAGTAAAAGAGCAAAAATTATATTAGTAGTAGTATTCATAACATTTGCGGGTGTTCTTGTATGGCTAGGGAGTAAGAATAAAAAAAATATTCAGACTTTTGAAACTGAAAAAGCATTCAAAGCTACTATTGTTAAAAAGACCGTTGCAACTGGAAAAGTAGTTCCTCTTGAGGAAATTGAAATAAAACCACAGATAACAGGAATTATTGATAAAATTATTTTGCTAGAAGGAGCAAAGGTTAAAAAGGGAGATTTAATTGCTACCGTAAGAGTTGTTCCAAATGAGCAATCTTTAATAAGTGCTAGAGGTAGGGTAGATAACATTAAATTAAGAGTTAAAAACGCAAAAATTTCTTATGATAGAAATAAGAAACTTTATGATAAAGGGGTATTGGCAGCTTCATCATTTGAACAGGTAGAACTTACTTATAATCAAGCAAAACAAGATTTAGTGAATGCTGAAAATGATTATAAAATTATTAAAAGCGGTTCATCTGGTGTTGGTGTTGCAAATACTGACATAAGAGCTCAAATATCTGGAACTATATTAGAAATTCCAGTAAAAGAAGGAGATCAAGTAATACAAAGTAATAATTTTAATGCTGGTACAACTATTGCTTCAATAGCCGATATGAGTAAGATGATTTTTGAGGGTAAGGTAGATGAATCTGATGTTAGTAAGTTAGTTAAAGGAACGGCGATAGAAATTTCTTTAGGAGCAATCGAAGAGAAAAAATTTCCAGCTAAATTGAACTTCATTGCACCAAAAGGAACTGAAGAAGGTGGTGCAGTTCAATTTACAATCAAAGCAAATATTACTTTAGATGACAACTATTTTGTAAGAGCAAATTATAGCGCTAACGCTGACATTGTTTTAGAAAAACAAGACAGTGTATTATCTATTAAAGAGGGCTTGTTACGTTTTGATAAAAAAACTGAAAAACCATATGTTGAGATTAAAATTGGAGATAATGAGTTTGAGAAAAGAGAGTTAGTATTAGGTATTTCTGATGGAGTTAATATTATGGTTAAGTCAGGAATTACAGAAACAGATGATCTTAAAATATGGAACAAAGCCAGAAAAGATTATGAAGCAGATGATGATCCAAGAAGAAATTAATTGATGCTGATACAGAATTAATGTTACAAAAAAGGGGTTTATGATTAAATCCCTTTTTTTATTTTATAAAAATCCTATATCCCAATTCAAATCCAAGTATATTGTATCCACTGTTAGGTTTCTGTATATTAAAGTTGGAAACATGTCCTACTGTAGTTGCTAGAAAAAATTCTGATTTATTAATTTTATGAGCTAATCCTAAAGACAAATTTTCAATAAATGTAAAGCCTTTTGCTAACCTTTCAGACTCTAAACTTATATATCCTGCTCCTAATCCTAAAGTAGCCTCAAAGGATATATTTCTTACAACAGATTTTTTCAACTGTAAACCTACTTCAAATGCATATAACGAGATGTCTTTTTTTTGAGTAAATTTTTCTCTTAAAAATTCAAAATCTTCTTCATCTGGTGTAATAAATTGTTCATTCAGTAATTGATGTTGAGCCTTTTGAAATTGTGGTTGTAGTATAAGGTTTACATCCCAATTCTCACCATTATTCTGTATGGAGTAAAACAATTGAAATTTATATGCATTGGTCTTATAATCGTAATCTTTATCAAAAAATAAGAGATTATTTTGTTTTGCCTTACTAAAAAGGATACCAACTTTATTTACTGAAATTTGACGTTCTTTATTTTCTTGACCAATTGCTGAAAAACAAATAAATAGTAGTAAGAAAAGAATTAACTTATTCAAATTGCTTTGCTATTATTTCTGCTTTTCTATTTTTCGAGTAATCATAAAATCCTTCTCCAGATTTCACGCCTAGTTTACCGGCCCTTACCATGTTAACTAATAGTGGACACGGTGCATATTTTGGATTATTAAAACCATTATACATGACTTCTAAAATAGATAAACAAATATCTAAACCTATAAAGTCAGCTAATTGTAATGGACCCATTGGATGTGCCATTCCTAATTTCATAACTGTATCAATTTCTAGCACTCCAGCTACACCGTTGTAGAGAGTTTCTATAGATTCGTTAATCATAGGCATTAAAATTCTGTTAGCTACAAAACCAGGATAATCATTAACTTCAATAGGTGTTTTTTGTATTTTTTTGGATAGATCAACCGTGAACTTCATCACCTCATCAGAGGTATTGTAACCTCTAATTATTTCCACTAAATTCATAATAGGAACAGGGTTCATAAAGTGCATTCCAATTACTTGATCTGGTCTGTTTGTTTTACTAGCTATATGAGTAATGGATATAGAGGAGGTGTTAGTCGCCAAAATGGTATCTTCTGGACAAACTTCATCTAATTCTTTAAAGATTTTCAACTTTAAGTCTAGATTTTCAGTAGCAGCTTCTATTACTAAACTTGCATATTGGGTTCCTTCTTTTATGGAAGTATAGGTAGTAATATTGGTAAGAGTTCTCTCTTTATCTGCATTAGTTATTTTCTCCTTGACTACCATTCTAGTAAGATTCTTATTGATTGCAGCAATAGCTTTATCAAGAGAATTTTGAGAGATGTCAATTAACTGAACATTATAATTAAATTGTGCAAATGTATGTGCAATTCCGTTACCCATTGTACCTGCACCAATGACAGCAATATTTTTCATAAGTTAAATCTATTTTATTATTTGTGAAATTAGTATTAAAAACTATCAATAATCCTTTGAGCTACTCTTAACGCATTGGTTCCATCACTTAAACTAACTACAGGCGTTGTGTTATTTTCAATAGCTTGGGCGAAAGATTCTAATTCATCTAAAATTGCATTATTCGGTGTAACCTCTGGATTTTCAAAATAAATTTGTTTTTTCACTCCTTCAGCATTTTGAAGGATCATGGCAAATTCATCTGGATTTTCAGGAACATCTTTCATTTTTACGACTTCAGATTTTTTTTCTAAAAAATCAACAGAGATGTAAGCATCTTTCTGGAAGAATCTAGATTTCCTCATGTTTTTCATCGATATTCTACTGGCAGTTAGATTAGCTACACAACCATTTTCAAATTCTATTCTTGCGTTCGCTATGTCGGGGGTTTCGGAGATAACAGTAACTCCACTAGCATAAATATTTTTAATAGGTGAGTGAACTACACTTAAGATAATATCTATATCATGAATCATTAAATCTAGTACAACTGGGACATCAGTGCCTCTGGGATTAAATTCAGCTAAGCGATGACATTCTATAAACATAGGAGAATCTATCTTATCATTTACTGCTGTAAATGCTGGATTAAAACGTTCTACATGACCAACTTGACCTTTAATATGTCTTTGACTTGCTAATGTTTTGATTGCTTCAGCTTCAATAACTGTATTGGTAATTGGTTTTTCAATAAATATATGACAACCTTTTTCTATTGCCTTTTTAGCACATTCAAAATGAGAAAGAGTAGGGGTAACTATATCAATAATATCCACTGCATCTATTAATTCTTCAACAGAATTAAAACGCTGGTAACCAAATTCATCAGAAACTTTTTTTGAATTCTCTTGAGATGGATCGTAAAAACCTACTAATTCGAATTTATCAGATAGTTCCAATAATTTTAGATGAATTTTCCCTAAATGACCTGCACCCAACACACCAGCTTTTAGCATAAAAATATTTTTTGAAATTGATAAATAATACTACAACAAAGATACAATTTTATAGGAATTTAAAATCAATTATTCTAATTTAGGCACCCGTAAAAGTTATACCATTGAAAGATACTTCTAAACATCAAGGGCTAAGAAAACAACTAGCAGACGTTCTTAAAAAGAAGGGTATTACTGATAAACAAGTTTTAAAAGCTATAAAATTAATACCAAGACATTTATTCATAGATTCTTCTTTTGCTGATCATGCTTATCAAGATAAGGCATTTCCTATTGCTGCAGAACAAACAATTTCTCAGCCATATACTGTAGCTTTTCAAACTCAAACACTTTCAATTAATAGTGGAGATAAAATTTTAGAGATTGGCACAGGTTCAGGATACCAGACAGCTGTTTTGTTAGAATTAGGAGCAGTAGTTTATACAATAGAACGACAACATGAGTTGTTCAAAAAGACCTCTTTGTTTTTACCAAAGTTGGGATATATTCCTAAGAAGTTTATTTTTGGCGATGGATATAAAGGATTTAAGGAAAAAGCACCGTTTGATAAAATAATAGTAACTGCAGGAGCACCTTTTGTTCCCAAATCTCTGCTATCCCAATTAAGAGTGGGTGGAAAATTATTAATTCCAGTAGGTGATGAAAAACAAGTTATGACTCTATTTATTAGAAAGACTTCTAAAGAATTTGAAAAGCACGAGTTAGGAGATTTTGCCTTTGTTCCAATGCTTCAGAAAAAGGCCTAGAAAGCAATAAATAACATTAAAACAATTTATTCTTCAGCTCTTTTCCAGATAGCAGTTCTTCCAAACATAGATATCCCAATATAGCCTCTTAGCTTTAATGTGTTATTGTCTATTAATTTAATGTAGCATTTATATTCTTTTCCATTTTTAGGATCTAAAATCTTACCTCCAGACCACTCATCTCCATCTTTTTTAAGACCAGTTAAAATATTCATTCCTAAAATAGGAGCATTTTTTAACTTTCCGTTGCATGCAATACATTTTGCATCTTTTCTTGTTTGATCATTGATCTTTTTTATTTTAGCGAAAGCTTTGCCATCTTTTTGGTAAACTTCAATAACAGACTCTACTTTGTTAGTCTCCTCATCAAAGGAATTCCATTTACCAAAGATAGATTGTGAGAAACTAACATTTGTAATAAAAAGTAAAAGAATAAGCAGTGCTATTTTTTTCATAATATTGAATTATTTTAATAATAAATTAAGTTTCTAATTTAGGAATTAAAAGGGTAGGATTAATCAAAAGTGGCGTCAAAGTTTGAATCCCATTTCCCTTGCACACGTAAAATTTGTTCAATAATATCTCTAACACAACCCTCTCCACCTTTTTTATCTGAGATATAGTTAGATATTTGTTGAATTTCTTCTGCCGCATCATTAGGGCAACATGTCAGTCCAACTAGTTTCATTACCGGATAATCGGGTATATCATCTCCCATGTATAGTACATTTTCAGATTGTAAATTATACATATCTACTAATTGATTGTATTGCTCTATTTTATCATGAGCACCCATGTACACATCTTTTATTCCTAAGTTTTGTAGTCTAATTTTAACACCCTCGTTCTTTCCACCAGTAATAATGCAAACTCTTAGTCCAGCATTAACTGCTGCACGAAGCGCATAACCGTCTTTGATATTCATTTGACGTATTAATTCCCCATTAGACATTACTGTTACAAGACCGTTAGTTAAAACGCCATCTACATCAAAAATGAGTGTATTGATTTGTGCCAAGTATTGCTTATAACTTTTTTCCATATTCTTGAATAGATTGGGTAATTTTTAAATAAATTTCTTGTTGTTTTTTTGACAACAAATTTAAATGATTTTCTATGGTTTCTACATCATTTCTTTTTGCAGGTCCTGTTTGAGCTTTTTTGGGAGTTATGTTTTTAATTTTATCAGAGGTTTCTTCAATCAAAGGGTGTAAAATATCAAAGGGAATATTATATTTTTCACATATTTCATTGGCTATGGTATACATGTGATTAGAAAAATTATTAGCAAAAACAGCTGCTACATGAATTTTCTTTCTTTGGTGAGATGAAAGAATGTAACTTTTACTTTGTAATAAAGATACTAATTCTTCTAATTTTAGAAGATCTTCTTTAGTTTCCGATTCTAAGCAAATAGGAATATTTTTAAAATCAACTTTCTTTTTTTTTGAAAAAGATTGTAAAGGATAAAACACCCCTTTACGTCCAATGTTATTTAAGGATTTCATATCAACACTCCCAGATGTGTGGACAACAAAAGAGTTTTTAATATGAGTAGAAATAGAAGAAATTGCATCATCACTTACAGCAATAATGGTAATATCTGCTTGCTTTAATAATGAGATGTCATTGGTGGTATCAATACTAACTTTTAAAGTATTAATATCCTCTTGATTTCTTGTGTAGACTTGTTTTAAATTGATAGTATCAATCTTTAAAAAAGCTTTGATTAATTGTGAAGCAACATTTCCACTACCTAAAATAACTACTGAAATCATCTTTCAAAGATATTGAAATTATTGTTTTCCTTGATTCATTTATTTGGTTAAGAAAAAGGCTTTGTGGTTTTATTCTTTTAGCTGATTCTTTTGTAAATTCGTTTTTTATATAATATAATCTCTATGAAAGATTCAAAAGAATTAGGTATAAACTCAATTTGTGTTCATGTTGGTGAAGTTAAAGATGAACAATTTAAAGGAGCTGTTTCTCCAATATATGTGTCAACTTCTTATGCATTTGATCAAGTAGATATAAAAAGGTATCCCAGATATTTTAATACACCAAATCAAGAAGCATTGAGAAGGAAGATAGCTGCCTTAGAACATACTCAGGATGCTCTAATCTTTGGTTCTGGAATGGCGGCTATTAGTACGGCAATGTTAGCCTTTTTAAAAAAAGGTGATCACGTTTTAATCCAACATGTTATTTATGGCGGTACCTATAATTTTATTGCAAATGAGTTTGAAAAATATGGTATTGAGTATTCTTATACAGAATCTGATCAAATTGAAGATTTTGAACCTTTAATAAAAGAAAATACGAAGATTATATATATAGAAACACCATCTAACCCTTTGTTAGGTATAACAGATATTAAAGCAGTAGCTCTTTTGGCAAAAAAAAGAGGAATCATTACTATGATTGACAACACTTTTGCGTCACCAATTAATCAAAACCCAGCAGATTTTGGAATAGATGTTATTGTTCATTCTGCAACTAAATATATGGGAGGTCACTCAGATATTTCTGCAGGAGCAGTAGCAGCCTCAAAAGAGCATATTGAGAAAATTTGGAAAACAGGAATTAATTTAGGAGGAAACTTAAGTGATTTTACCGTTTGGTTGCTAGAAAGAAGTTTAAAAACATTAAACTTAAGAGTTAAAGAGCAAACAAAAAATGCTCAGATTCTGGCTACATATCTAGAAGAACATTCAATGATAAATAGAGTATATTACCCAGGACTAAAAAGTCATCCGCAACATACAATAGCAGCAAATCAAATGCATGGTTTTGGTGCTATGATGTCTTTTGAGTTAACTGAAGGAATTGATGCTATGGAATTTCAGAATGCTCTCCTTCTAATAAAACCATCTATGAGTTTGGCCGGTTTAGAAAGTACAGTATTAAGTCCATCACTTACAACTCATGCTTTGTTAACTGAGGAGGAACGTTTAGAAAGAGGAATAAACGATAGATTAATTCGTTTTTCTGTTGGAATAGAGGAGCCCAAAGATTTAATTGCCGACTTTGAACAAGCTATCAATAAAACAAAATAAAAAAATTATGAAATTAGATATACTTGCTTTTGGCGCACATCCAGATGACGTTGAGTTAGGTGCTGCTGCTACCATTGCGAAAGAAGTTTCTTTAGGCAAAAAAGTAGGCATCATAGATTTAACTCAGGGAGAGTTAGGAACAAGAGGATCTAAAGAATTAAGAAAAATAGAAGCGACTAAAGCTGCAAATATTTTAGGGGTAGCAATTCGTGAAAATTTGAAATTTGCAGATGGATTTTTTATAAATGATAAAATGCATCAATTAGAGGTTATTAAAAGAATTCGTAAATACAAACCTGAGATAGTAATATGTAATGCAGTTGATGATAGGCATATAGATCATGGTAAAGGAAGTAAATTAGTGTCTGATGCTTGTTTTTTAAGTGGATTGCAGAAAATCGAAACTAATTTTGAGGGCGAAAAACAAGAAAAATGGAGGCCAAAATTGGTCTATCATTATATGCAATGGAAAAATACTGAGCCTGATTTTGTTGTAGATGTTAGCGGTTTTATAGATATAAAAATGGAAGCAGTATTAGCATATAGTTCTCAGTTTTATGACCCTAATAGTAAAGAATTGGAGACGCCAATTAGCTCAAAAAATTTCACAGACAGTATACAGTACAGAGCTAGGGAGTTAGGCAGACTAATTGGTGTAAATCATGCAGAAGGTTTCACAGTAGAGCGCTCTATAGCTGTTACATCTTTAGATAAATTAATATAATTTTTTCTTTTCATAGACTTAAAAAAAAATTATATTTGCACCCGCTTAGATAATAAATACAATTAATTGTAAACATTAGAAAAGCAAAATGGTAGTTGTAGCTCAGTTGGTTAGAGCATCGGTTTGTGGTACCGAGGGTCGTGGGTTCGAATCCCATCTTCTACCCAAAAGACAAAGCCTTTTCATTTTGAAAAGGCTTTTTTTGGTTTAATATTTTTAGATAATAATCTAATTTACAGAACCCTACGATAATTTTAGCAAACAAAGTAGTTAGTTTTGTATGAGTTTTTCTTTTAAATAAGTAGCTGTATATGATTTGTTATTTTTAATTAATGCTTCGGGTGTCCCTTCAAAAAGTAGTTTTCCTCCTTTTTTTCCTCCTTCTGAACCTAAATCAATAATATAATCTGCACATTTTATTAGTTCAATATTGTGCTCTATAACAATAATTGAATGCCCTTTATTGATTAAAGCATTAAAAGAAGATAATAGCTTTTTGATATCATGAAAGTGTAAGCCGGTAGTAGGTTCGTCAAAAATAAAAAGCGCTTTGTCTTTGGTGTTACCTTTAACTAAGAAAGAGGCTAGTTTAATTCTTTGCGCTTCACCACCAGAGAGAGTAGAGGAAGATTGTCCGAGCTGAACATATCCTAATCCAACATCTTGAAGAGGTTTTAACTTATTAGCAATTTTAAGTTGATTATGTGAATTAAAAAACGACACAGCATCATCTATAGTAGAATTAAGAATATCATCAATATTTTTACCTTCAAAGTTCACTTCAAGAACTTCTTTTTTAAATCGTTTTCCACTACAAGCATCACATTGTAAATGAACATCAGCCATAAATTGCATTTCAATGGTAACAACTCCTTCACCTTTGCAGGTCTCACATCTTCCACCATCTACATTGAATGAAAAGTGTTTTGGCTTGTAATTTCTGATTTTTGAAATTTTTTGAGATGAAAGCAATGATCTAATATCATCATAAGCTTTTATATATGTTACCGGATTAGATCTAGAAGATCGTCCAATAGGATTTTGATCTATGAATTCAATATGTTTAATATGATCAAAACTTCCTTTCATTTCTGTATGTTGACCAATCTTTTCTCCATATCCAATAATTTTTTTTTGCATTAGTGGATATAGAATTTTTTTAACCAAAGTACTTTTTCCACTTCCAGAAACTCCTGTAATAACTGTTAAGCTATTTAATGGAAGTGTGACGTTAATATTTTTTAAATTATTTTCTCTAGCTCCAATAATTTGGATGAAATTTTCAGATACTCTTCTTGTCTTTGGAACAGATATTTGTAATTTTTCAGATAAATATCTTGAAGTTAAAGAATTAGATTCTAATATATCTTTATAAGTACCTTCAGCTGCTATATATCCTCCATGAGTTCCAGCTTCTGGTCCAATATCTATAATATAGTCTGCAGCCTTCATAATGTCTTCATCATGTTCTACAACTATAACGGTATTTCCAAGATTTCGAAGTTGTTTTAAAACCTTAATGAGTTGTTCTGTATCTTTTGGATGTAAACCAATACTAGGTTCGTCTAAAATATACATAGATCCTACTAGACTACTTCCTAATGAGGTGGCTAAGTTTATCCGTTGACTTTCACCTCCAGATAATGTGTTTGAAGTTCTATTTAAAGTAAGATAAGTTAACCCTACATTTTTTAAAAAATCAAGACGATTGTTAATTTCTGATAAGAGTCTTTTTCCTATTTTCTCCTCATACTTATTTAGTCTCAATGTACTAAAGAAATCAGATAGTTCATCTAATGGTAATGTAACTAAATCAGAAATTGTTTTATCTCCAATTTTAACATAATCAGCCTCTTTCCTCAGTCTTTTTCCATTACACTCCGTACAAGTTGTTTTACCTCTATATCTAGATAGTAGAACTCTGTTTTGTATCTTATAACTTTTTTCTTCTAGTTTTTTAAAAAAATGATTGATTCCATAAAAAAAATCATTCCCCTCCCAAACCAATGCTTTTTGTTTTTCTGTTAATTCAAACCAAGGTTTGTGGATTGGAATATCAAATTTATAAGCATGAGAAACCAGCTCTTCTTTGTAATGTTTGAAGGAGTCTGTTCTGTAGGGGAAAATTGCATTATCATAAATAGATAAACCTGTATTAGGTATTACTAAATTATGATCTATACCTACTACATTTCCATATCCTTCACAGGTAGGGCATGCACCGTATGGGTTGTTAAAACTGAAGAAGTGAGTATTGGGTTCATAAAAAATAATACCATCTAATTCAAATTTATTATTAAATTCTATTAGAGAATTATTACTTAAGTTCTGTATGATACAGATTCCATTTCCCTCAAAAAAGGCAGTTTGAACAGCATCAGATAAACGATTAAAAAAATCTTCATCATCTTTAACTACAACTCTATCTACTACAAGATGTAGGTTCTCATAGTTTTTCTTATCTGTTGGTAGATCGTCTATTCTATAAATATCACCTTCATATTTAATTCGAGCGTACCCTTGTTGAGATAAAACTTTTAGCACTGTTTTAATATCTCTTTTTTCATTGATGACAATAGGGCAGAGTAGCAGTAATTTTGTATTTTCTTGGAAGTTTTTTACAAAATTTATTACATCAGTAACAGTATGTTTTTTAACTATTTCATTGGAGACTGGAGAAAAGGTTTGTCCAATTCTAGCAAACAACAACTTTATGTAATCATATATTTCTGTTGATGTGCCTACTGTTGAACGAGGGTTTGTAGAATTTACCTTTTGTTCAATTGCTATAGCAGGAGCAATGCCTTTAATATAATCTACTTTGGGTTTATGAAGTTTTCCAAGAAACTGTCTTGCATAGGATGATAAACTTTCTACATACCTTCTTTGTCCCTCTGCATAAAGGGTGTCAAAAGCTAGTGAAGATTTTCCAGATCCGGATAAACCGGTTATAACAACTAATTTATTTCTAGGGATTACTACATTTATATTTTTTAAATTATGGAGTCTGGCTCCTTTAATAATGATGTTTTCCTTAGGGTTTATAGTTGACAAACTTGTCTTCATAAATTTTTAATGCAAGCTATAAAAATAATGAATTTTAAACCTTTCTAAAAATGAATTCAATTATAATTTATTATAATTTTAAAATTCTATTTAATTTTTTTTATATTTGAAAGGAATAATCTTAAAAATACATTTATAATAAAAAATTACTTTTTAAAATTTAAATAATTTAAATAATAGAAAAACAGCTAGTTTTTCAATAAAGTAATTTTATTATGTATTCAAACCCAATTCAAGATAGTGTTCTAGTTTCAAACTATATTCAAGGATGTGAAGCTAGCCTAGAAATCTTAATTAAAAAGCATAAACAACGACTTTACAGCTTTATCTTTAGTAAAATTCAAGATAGAGATATTACTGAGGATATTTTTCAAGACACTTTTATTAAGGTCATAAGAACATTAAAGCGTGGTAACTATAATGAACAAGGTAAATTTCTGCCATGGGTTATGAGAATTTCCCATAATTTAATTATTGACCATTTTAGAAAGAACAATAGAATGCGTCTTTTTAAAAATACTGATGAATTTGATATATTTTCTGTTATTAGTGATGGGAACCTTAATGCAGAAAAACAATTAATCAAAGAGCAAGTTCTCTCTGATGTAAAAGAGTTAGTTCAAGAGCTCCCTCAAGAGCAAAGAGAAGTCCTAGAGATGAGGATATACAAAGACATGAGTTTCAAAGAAATTAGTGAAAATACAGGCGTTAGTATCAATACTGCACTGGGTAGAATGAGGTATGCATTAATCAACCTAAGGAAAATTATAGAAAAAAATAAAATAATTTTAATTTATTAACAATAAAAGTAAATCAGTTTCGTTATAATATTTAAATTATTTAATATAATACTGTATGAAGCAAATTTACTCTGAAAAGTCTTCCGAATTTCGGAAGCAACCCAAAAAAGAAACAGTTCAATATTTGATTAATTTTTCCAAATCACTATCATTTGTAAAAACCAAATCAAATTTCAACATTGAATTGAATTTGAATTAAGAATGAAAAAACCTTAACTAATGTTAAGGTTTTTTTTATTTTTTTCTAAAATATTCCTTTATAACAGATCTCCTTCCGATAGTGCTTGTAATAATATCCTTATCTAAATCCCATCCTCTCGCTGGTGAATATTCCCTCCCATACCAAATAATTTGCAAATGGAGATCATTCCATAATTCTTTTGGGAATAACCTTTTTGCATCTTTTTCCGTTTGAATCACATTTTTTCCATTTGTTAAATTCCAACGGTATAGTAATCGATGAATATGGGTATCTACAGGGAATGCAGGTACATTAAAAGCTTGGCTCATGACCACACTAGCTGTTTTATGGCCAACTGCGGGTAATTCCTCTAATTCATCAAAAGACATAGGAACTTCGCCATTGTGTTTTTCAATCAGAATTTTTGATAATCCATGGATTCCTTTAGATTTCATTGGAGATAAACCGCATGGACGTATTATATTTTTTATTTCTTCAACAGTCAATTTTATCATGTCAAATGGATTGTCTGCTTTAGAAAATAATAAAGGTGTTATTTTATTTACTCTAACATCAGTGCATTGAGCAGATAAAAGAACTGCTATAAGTAGCGTATAAGGATCTTTATGATCAAGAGGTATAGGAATTTTTGGATATGTCTTTTGTAATGTTTCTATTACAAATTGAACCTTTTGAGCCTTATTCATTTTTTTATGATTAGGAATTTGATTTTTCACAAAGTTACAAAGTAGCTTTTATAATTTTCCAATACTTTAGTATATTTGAATAACAAATAAATAATTTAATGAATACGTTAACAATAGGAGAAAAGGCTCCGAATTTTGAAATAACAGACCATCAAGGAATCGTTAGGAAATTAAGTGATTATAGTGGTAAAAAACTAGTCATTTTCTTTTACCCTAAAGCAAGTACACCCGGCTGTACAGCTGAAGCTTGTAATTTAAGAGATCACTATCAAACCTTTCAAGCAAAAGGGTATGAAATTTTAGGAGTAAGTGCAGATTCTGAAAAAAGACAGCAAAATTTTGTAAACAAATATGATTTACCATTCCCTTTGTTAGCAGACGAAGAACATATCGTTATCAATGGTTTTGGTGTTTGGGGACCAAAAAAATTTATGGGACGTGAATATGATGGAATCCACAGAACTACTTTCGTTATAGATGCAAATGGAATAATTGAAAATGTAATTTCAAAGGTAAAAACAAAAGATCATGCCGCGCAAATTTTATAATTTTATTCTAGGGAAACAACGTTCATAGAAATTAAAACTTTATTCCTAATTTGAAATTTAGAATTCTTCCAGACAAATAATTTGGGACACCAAATTGATTTTTAGTTGCTACATCTCTTACCCAAGTATTTGTTATAGAATTAAGTATGTCAAACATGTTGAACAATTCTAGACCGGCAGTTAATTCTTTAAACTGACTAAGAAAACCATTAGAAAACCTCTTATTCGCATCTGTAAATACATATAGTACCCCTAAATCTGCTCTTCTATAATCTCGTAGCCTATTTTGGTAGTTGTATGGATTAGAGTAAGCTGGAGCTCCACCTGGAACACCAGAATTATACACTAAATTTAAATATGCTTTTAGGTCAGGTAAATTAGGCATGTAATCTTGAAACAAAATCCCTAATTTAAAACGTTGATCAGTAGGTCTGGATATATATCCTTGGTTATCAATATTTTCCTCAGTTTTTAATATACCTAAACTAATCCAACTCTCATTTCCTGCGACAAATTCACCGTTTAGTCTCACATCAAAACCAGTTGCATAAGCTTTTCCGTTATTGTTGGCTTGATATCGAATACGAACATTATCTACACTGTAAGGGTTTATATTAGATAAGTTTTTGTAATAAAATTCTGAGGTTAGTTTGAAAGGTCTATCCCATATTTTAAAACTATAATCACTGCCAAAAACCAAATGAATAGATTTTTGAGCTTTCACGCTTGGCAAAATTTCTCCCTGAAAGTCTCTAAATTCTTTATAAAATGGTGGTTGTGAGTATACTCCTCCAGAAATTCTGAATAATATATCTTTTTCCCATGCAGGTTTTATAGCTAGTTGCGCCCTTGGGCTAAAGATGAATTGTTTAACTACTGAATCTTCATTAGCATTAACAGACCAATAATGACTTCTTAACCCAACATTCCACCATAATTTATGATCTCCAATAAAACCTTTTTCACTATATTGAATAAAACCTGAGACCCTATTAGTTGTTAAATTGTTTTCAGCTCTAATATTTTGAAACGGTACAATGGGGCCTGTATATGGAGTATAAGGTTGATCATTAATAAAATTTAAGTTTAATGGTCTAACAGAAAATCCAACAGAATCTATGATCTCCCATTCACGAATCCGATCTTTACTGTTTTCGGATTGATATTTAACTCCAAATTCTATTTGACTTTCATTTTTCTTGTAAGATCCTCTTACCTGTATATTACTTATTAAAGCATCTAAATCATTTCTAGAGTGATTTAATTGTGATCCAATTCCTTCAGAAAAAGTTACATCTCCAAATGTTTCTGAGCCAATATTAGTGTCTACCTCACCTAAATTATATGAAGCTGCTATGTCAAAATACTCTTCTTCTTGAGTATTAAATACACTAACTGTTGTAGTAAGTTTTAAATAATCATTTACTATGTAATCCGCACTTACAGCTCCAAAAGCAGTTAAATATTCATCCTTTTCTTGCCCATCATAAAATACAATTAATTCTAAAGGGTCTGAAACTGTACCAAAACGAGTTCTTCTGGTAACTGGTTGGTAATCGTATTTGTTTGAGGAGAAATTTCCTAAAAAATTAAGAGTAAGTTTTTTATTTTGTTTGTATGATATGAATCCTTGAACATCAGTAAAACGAGGTTTGAAATTTGTTTCAATCTGTTTAGAATTTACAAATAAACTATTATCTCTATACCGAACTCCTACAATAGCGCTTAATTTATTATCTAAAAAAACATCTTCAATTGTGATACTTCCACCCAGTAAACTTGCATTTATAGTCGCTGAAAATTCAGAAGGTTTTCTATAGGTGATATCCAAAACAGATGATAGCTTGTCTCCGTATTTCGCTTGAAATCCACCAGCAGAGAAATTAATATTTTGAACCATCGATGAATTAACGAAACTGAGTCCTTCTTGCTGTCCGGATCTTATTAAGAAAGGCCTGTATATCTCTATTCCATTTACATAAACTAAATTTTCATCAAAATTTCCACCTCTAACATTGTATTGGGTGCTTAATTCATTATTGTTGCTTACTCCAGGTAAGGTCATTAAAAGTGTTTCTATTCCGGAGTTTGCTCCAGGAATTCGTTTTATTTTTTCGGTATTAATGGTTGTAATTCCTTGAGCATCATTTTTATCATTTTTAATAACTACTTCATCTAATAGTTCACCTTGTGGTTGAAGAGTAGGTGAAAATCTTATGATTGTTCTTTTCTTGATAAAAAACTCTTTAGAAAGAGACTTGTAGCCCACATGGCTAAATTCTAAAACAACTTTTCCTTTTACCGGAACTCTAATTTCATAATATCCATTATTGTTTGAGTAAACTCCAATGGCTCCATAGTTAACAGAGACATTTTTGATCGAATTATTTTGAGGGTCTTTTATGAAGCCTTTAATGATAGAAGTTTTCTGAGCGAAAAGTATCGAAGGTAGTATGAATAAGAATAGTAGTAAATTTTTCACTTAGTTGTTTTACTTATTTTCTATAAAACGTAGATTTATAGGTATTGGTATTTCCAACGTTATCATAAACCACAAGTTTAAAGATATGTTTACTGCCTACCAATTTTTTATCATTAAAATTATAAGATAATTTTTTTTTCTTAACATCATACTCCATCAATATCCATTCATTATCTATGTAGGCTTCATAAGATTTTATCCCAGATTCTAAATCTGAAATTTTAATCGTTAAATACTGTAATCTACTAGTCCAATCATTATTTTTAAAATTACAATCATATATTTTAGGTTGTTGATTGTCAAATAATAAAGTGTATTTACCTAAATCTTTAGTTGTAGTAAATATTTTATCTAATTTTTTTCTAGTTTTTTGATAATAAGGATATTTTTTATTATTTATGTTAGCAATATAAATTTTATCTAATTCAGTTTTTTTATACATGGTACTATCAAAACTAATTGTAAAACTCTTATTTAGAGGAATTATTGGTTTATGGATATTTGCTTGTTTTTCATTAACAGAAAAGTTTAGATAAATGTCTTCATAGAAAGTGTTTTTAGGAAACGCTATGGTTACTCCGTTCTTGGAGAATTTGTGAAACTTGTTTTTAATGATTTTATAATTTGTAGTGTCTTGCTGTTGTGAAACCATAGATTCACTTCTTACACCTATGATAGGGATTTTAATAGAAGAGCTATTCCCTTTATAATCTTTAGCTATAATCTCCACTCTGTAATTTAATCCCTCCTTAATATCTATGACACCGTCATAAATTAAATCTTTATAAATACTGAGTTTGTTTGCATTTTCTTTGAAGGTTTTTTGAATCCTATTTTTATAAGTTTTGTAATAAGGATAGTCTATCAGTAAATTTATGAATTTACTTTCCGCAAATGAAAATGTTTCTAGATTATGAAAATAGTGTCTTTTTCCATTCACAAGCATTTCTATACTAAACACACCATTTTTATTTAATTCCTCTCCTAATAAATCATAAACATTTAAACCAAAACCTATTTTACCTGAGGCACTTATTCTATTAGTTCTGTAGGTGTTTAATGAATCTCTTTTGATACCTAGAGTTTGTTTTTTTGCACTTCTATTGACTCTGGAGTTCATTTCGATTGGATAAACCATGATTCTTTTAATCTTAGGAGCTATTGAATCCTGAACTTTTAACCCAAAAAACAGAGGGTTAATTATATGCTCGGTCTTCGTATCTCTTATTTCGTAGTGTAAATGCGGTGCAACAAACCCACCAGTTCTTCCAGAATAGGCGATGATATCTCCTTTTTTTACAAAAATTTCATCTTCTCCTGGATATATATTTCCTGTTTCATAACTTTCTTTTTCGTATTGAATATTTTTAACATAGTTCTGAATACTTTTTTCGAACCTACTTAAATGAGCATAAACAGAGGTAAAGCCATTATTATGTTTAACATATAAGACTTTCCCATAACCCCATATAGCCACTTTTATTCTTGAAACATAGCCATCAGCAGTTGCATATACGGGTAGACCAACTTTTCTATTAGTTTTAATATCTAAACCTGCATGAAAATGATTATTTCTCAATTCTCCAAAAGTACCTGAAAGTTTAATTGGAATATTTAGAGGGCTTCTAAAATAGTCTTTAGGGTATTTGTTCTGAGCTATAGTTGAAATACCAAAAAATATAGCAAGGGTTAAAAAATAATTTTTCAAATTTCAGTAATTTTTAACTAAATTAATAAAACTATTTAAATCAGTATTCAACTTATTTCCAATATTAAAGCGATTATTTATTAAAGTACCAAATAGTTGTTAAATATAAAACAGAATGCTAACTTTGTAGATATAGTTTTATAAATAGAGGTATAGATGAGTAACACTATAGAAGCGGTAAATTTATTAGAAATTAAGTTAAAAAACTTACTTTCAAATTACGACTTTTTATTAAAAGAAAACGAATTACTGCTTCAAAATTCATCAAAGTTACAACATCAACTTCTAGAAAATAAGCAATTATTAGAACAACGAGATGAACAATTTAAGTTGCTAAAGATTGCAAAAACTATAGAAGGCAGTGACAATAGTACAAGAGATACCAAATTTAAAATAAATGCTTTAATTCGAGAAATCGATAAATGTATCGTTCAATTGAACGAATAATAGTTTATTAGTATAGTGGAAAAATTAAAGATTAATTTAGTAATAGCAGGTAGATCTTATCCTTTGAGTGTTAACAGCAACATCGAAGAAGAAGGGATGAGAAAAGCCGCAGCTAACATTAATCAACTCATTAGTAAGTATGAAAAAAACTACGCAGTGAGTGACAAACAAGATGTTTTAGCCATGTGTGCTTTACAATTTGCATCAAAATTAGAAATTTCTACTTTAGATACTGAAGAAACCAATACAGAAGCATTAGATAAGATTAATGAACTTACTAAGTTGGTAAGTGCTCATTTAGAATAAGTTCTCTTACAATACAATAATATACTGCCTACATTAGTTATTTGTTTGATAAACTCAACACGAATCTATTATGAAGGACGAGTCTTAATTGCTAAAGCAAGCCTTAGATATTGAATCAATTTCATTATCAAGAGGATCCTTGATCAGTTAGTTAGTTCTATACATGTCATAATGGAGTTTATATAAACCTCACTAGTGTAGGTTTTTTTATACAACCAAATCAAAACTATGGACGACATGATCATTCCTATTGTAACAGGATTAGCTGGATTAATTTTAGGCTTAATATTTTCAAAAATTTCAGAGAAATCAAAGGCTAACAAAATTTTATCAGCTACTAAAAAAGAGAGTAATTCTATCATAAAACAAGCCAAAGTAGAGGCAGAAGCTCTAAAGAAAGACAAAATATTACAAGCAAAGGAAAAATTTATAGAGCTAAAGTCTGAGCATGAAAAAGTAATATTAAATAGAGAAAAGAAAATTTCTGAGGTTGAAAAAAGAACTAGAGAAAAAGAATCTCAAATTCAGTCTCAAATGGATAAAACCAAAAGACTAAATACTTCTCTAGAGCATAAGGAGAAAGATTTAAATCATAAATTAGAACACCTTGACAAAAAGGAAGATGAGGTTTCTAAATTACATATGAGGCATGTTGATTTATTAGAGCAAATTTCAGGTTTCTCTGCAGATGAAGCTAAAAAGGAATTAGTAAATTCTTTAAAAGATGAGGCTAAAACAGATGCAATGGGCTTTATTCAAAGTACTCTAGAGGAAGCTAAACTTACAGCAGAACAAGAAGCTCGTAAAGTAGTGCTGAGTACAATTCAAAGAGTAGGAGTAGAACAGGCTGTAGAGAACTGTGTGTCTGTGTTTAATTTGGAATCAGATGATGTTAAAGGTAGAATAATAGGTAGAGAAGGAAGAAATATAAGAGCTTTAGAGGCTGCAACTGGAGTTGAAATTATTGTAGATGATACACCAGAGGCAATTATTCTTTCCTGTTTTGATCCAGTAAGACGTGAAATAGCCAGATTATCTATGCACAAGTTGGTTACAGATGGAAGAATACATCCTGCTAGAATTGAGGAAGTTGTAGCAAAAACTGAAAAACAAATAACTCAAGAAATTATTGAAGTAGGAAAACGTACTGTAATTGACCTAGGAATTCATGGATTACACCCAGAATTAATAAAGACGGTTGGTAGAATGAAGTACAGATCATCTTACGGTCAAAACCTTCTACAGCACTCGAGAGAAGTTGCTAATTTATGTGGTATTATGGCCTCAGAATTAGGTTTGAATCCAAAATTAGCAAAAAGAGCAGGATTACTTCATGATATCGGAAAAGTTCCAGATACTGAAAGTGAGCTACCACATGCATTATTGGGAATGCAATGGGCAGAAAAATATGGTGAGAAACAAGACGTATGTAATGCCATAGGAGCACATCACGATGAAATAGAAATGAAATCTCTTTTTGCGCCAATTGTTCAAGTTTGTGATGCCATATCTGGTGCTAGACCAGGAGCAAGAAGACAGGTTTTAGATTCTTACATTCAGCGATTAAAAGATTTAGAAGATATTGCTTTTGGATTTTCAGGTGTTCAAAAAGCGTATGCAATTCAGGCAGGAAGAGAGCTACGTGTGATGGTAGAGAGTGGTAAAGTTAATGACACTAAAGCTGCTGAATTATCATTTAGTATTAGCCAAAAAATACAAAATGACATGACCTATCCTGGTCAAGTAAAAGTAACAGTCATAAGAGAAACGAGAGCTGTTAATGTAGCTAAGTAGCCATTAATAATTTATAAATAAAAAAATAAAAACCCCACTTTTAAACTTTAAAAGTGGGATTTTTCCATTTATGATTTTCTTGGATGATATCTCTCTACTATTTTCTTTAAATAACTAGTGTCTAAGTGAACATAGACCTCAGTTGTTGTGATGCTTTCATGTCCTAACATTTGCTGAATAGATCTTAAATCTGCTCCATTTTTCAAAAGATGTGTAGCAAAAGAATGTCTAAAAGTGTGAGGGCTAATTTTTTTATTTAGATTAATTTTTATGGCTAAATTTTTCAAAATTACAAACACCATTTGTCTGGTTAAAGATTTACCTCTTCTATTTAAAAATAAAATATCTTCATAACCTTTTACAATGGATATATGAATTCGGTAGTGATTCATATAGAACTCAATATATTTTTGTGCTCTATAATGAATAGGAACAAAACGTTCTTTACTTCCTTTACCTATTACCTTGATAAATCCTTCTTCAAAAAATAAATCTGATATTTTTAAAGTAATGATTTCACTAACTCTAAGACCACAGCTGTACAAAGTTTCTAGTATAGCTCTGTTTCTTTCCCCCTCAGGTTTACTTAAATCAACGGCTGATATTAGTTGATTGATTTCAGATTCTGATAAAGTATCTGGAAGTTTTCTACCAATTTTTGGAGCCTCTATTAAATCAGTTGGATTGGATTCTCTGTATTTTTCAAAAATCAAATAATTAAAAAAACTTTTTAAACCGGATATAATTCTAGCTTGACTTCTAGCAGTTGATTTTTTTGCAACTTCATAAATAAATTGCTGTATGATATCATTTTTTATGGTGATAGGTGAACAAGAAATATTATTATTTTCTAGAAAAAAAATTAGCTTTTTTACATCCAAAACATAACCGTCTATGGTGTTAAAGGAGAGTCCTCTTTCAATATTCAAGTAATGGTTATAGTCTTTTATAGCTTGTTTCCAATTCATTTTAGGAAGATACTTAAAATCTCTTTTTGATTCAAAATTTTATAATTAATCTTTTACAAATTAGTTTTATTTTAAAATTAATTAATTATTTACTATATTTAAGTATTAAACACTTAAATATCAATTAATTAAAAACTTTTATTATGAAAAAATTATTTTTAACAATTACATTATTAGCTTTTTGCTAAACTGCTAGTGCTCAAGATTCTAAATTTGGAATTACTGCTGGTTATCAATCATCAAGTTTTGAGTTTTCCGGTGATGGGTTAGATTTATCTACAGATGCTTCTGGATTTTACTTAGGTTTCTTCGCACAATTTTCAGTTTCAGAAAGTCTTAGTATCCAACCAGAACTTCATTACTCTTCTGTTTCTGATAGTGACAGCGATGATGATGATGAATCAGTAGGTGATATTATTATCCCTATTATGTTAAAGTTTCACGTGTCAGATAAATTTAATTTAATGGCTGGTCCACAGTTTGACTATATAACTGAAGAAGATACAGAGGGTATAAAGAAATTTGGTATGGGGCTTGGTCTAGGGCTTGGTTATGATATTTCTGACAGTATATCTTTAGGTGCTAGATATTCATTAGGTTTTGATAGACTTGATGATGAAGGAGAAGATGTTGGTGACACTTCTTTTAAAATAAATGTTCTTCAAATAGGTCTTAGCTATTCCTTTTAATACAAACTCATAATTTAATTAAAAAGTGGACTTAAGGGTTCACTTTTTCTATTTAAAATTAATTGTATTTTAGCCGCATGAAAATATTAATAATTAACGGTCCAAATTTAAATTTACTAGGCAAAAGAGAACCTGAAATATATGGTGCTCACTCTTTTGATGATTATTTTAAAGTATTACAAAATAAATTTTCGGCTATAGATATATCTTATTTTCAATCTAATATAGAAGGTGAAATTATCGATAAATTACATGAAGTTGGTTTTAATTATGAAGGTATTATTCTAAATGCAGCTGCCTATACACATACTTCAGTAGGTATTGGTGATGCCGTAAAGGCTATAGAAACACCTGTTGTAGAAGTACATATTTCAAATGTACATGCTAGAGAAGAGTTTAGGCATCATAGTTATATTGCTGCAAATGCAAAAGGTGTTATAGTTGGTTTTGGTTTAAAAAGCTATGAATTAGCTATTGAAAGTTTCCTGTAAATAACTTTATGATAGTTTTAAAACCATTTTTATATTAGCTCTATCATAGTGAACATCTGGTTCTAATTTAACTTCCTTGAAACCTACTTTTTTATATAAATTAATTGCTGGTTTTAATATTGTATTTGAATACAACATTATTTTTTTCCACCCTTGTTGTTTGGAAAACTCTATGCAATAATCAATTAGCTTATTACCAATTTTTAACCCCTGATACTCTGGAGAAACAGCCATTTTACTAAGTTCATAACATTCTTTTTCGTTAATTAAAGCAACAGTTCCAACAATTTTAGAATTAATTTCAGCAAAGAAAATATAACCTCCCTTATCTATGATATAGGATTGAGGATCCCCTAAAATTTTATGGTCATAGGGTTCTACATAAAAATATTTTTCTAACCATTCAATATTTAGATTCCCAAATATTGATGAGTTTTCTGGATGAAAATCAATAATTTTTACAGGAGTTTCCAATTAAATTTTAGTATCAATTAATTCAATAATTTCTTTTTCTAACATGTTGGTTTTATCGTAGATTTCCTTTGCCATAGAAAGTATTTTCTCAGCAAATACCTTGTCTTTAATATCTTTCGCATTAATTCGGACATTAAAATAAGCTCCAACGACGGCAGTTCTTGCGCACAAAGCTCCAACACCCGCATCAGATAATGAGTTCTGTAGTCCTTCTTTAGCCATAGCTATCATAACTTCCATAGAATTGTATGCGGTTTCCATCACTTTAAAAGGAATTTCTGTTGCGTATTTAGTAGCGTTTTCAATGGCTTCTTTTCTTAATGTAATTTCTTCTACATTAGATTTAGGCATTCTAAAACCATCTATAATTTTATTAAATGCATTGGTATCTTCATCTACTAAGAAGAGTAACTCCTTTTTATATTGTTGTCCTTTTTCTGCCCATTTAGAATAAAATTCCCATTTTTCGTCCCAACCTGGCTTATTTGCTGATAAATTGGCAACCATTGTTCCAAGAGAAACTCCTAGAGTACCAACATAAGCAGCTATTGATCCACCACCTGGTGCCATAGACTCAGAAGCAGTTTCATCAGCAAACCCTTTTACAGTAAAATCTACCAATTTTTTAGAATGGTTAGCACTCATTACATATTCAATAATTCTTTCCTCTGGATTAAAAGGTTTTAAATCGTCTAATCCAAGAGATTTTATAGCTATTTTAATTTTATCGGTCTCACTAATTCCAAGTGATCGATTTTGTTTTTGTAAAAAGTAATCTGCTGCATCTAGCATGGCTTGTAATGGAACTAAACCAACCAACTCAGAACCTGTAACTCTAATGCCTCTTTTGTCTGCAGCTTTGAGCGTTTCATCGAATGCCTTATGCATCGAGGTAATTGAAATATTGGTTAGATTGTATGAAATTTGCGCAATACCATATTCTTCTATGTACCAGCCAATCCCTTTTACAGCCTTTAATTTTCCTGGTATTCTTTCAGGTTCTCCATTTGCATCTACTACTTTTTTACCAGTAATAGGATTTCCCACTCGTTTTACCCTTCCAGCTTCTCTAATGTCAAAGGCAATGGCATTGGCTCGTCTAGTAGAGGTGGAGTTTAAATTTATATTATAGGCAACTAAAAAATCTCTTGCAGAGATAGCAGTTACTCCTGCATTTTTTGTCTTTGATGTATAGGTTGTTGGGCCAAAATCTGGTTTCCAGTTGGTATCAGATAGTTTATTTTCAAGACCTTCATATTCACCAGATCTAACTGTAGCTAGATTTCTACGATCTTTTTTAGTGGCTGCATTTTCATAATAATAACCTGATATTCCCAATTCTTCACCAACTCTTTTTCCTAGCATATGAGCATAATTAGCCGTTTCCTCCATAGAAATATTTGCAATAGGAATTAAAGGACAAACATCTGTAGCTCCAAACCTTGGATGCTCTCCTGTTTGTTTACTCATGTCTATTAGTTCACTTGCTTTTTTAATTAATCTGAAAGCAGCTTCTATGACTTTTGAGGGTTCTCCTACAAAGGTAATTACAGTTCTGTTCGTAGCTTTTCCAGGGTCTATATCTAGGAGTTTTATTCCTTCAACCTCAGTAACAACATTGGCAATTGTGTTGATTTTTTTTAGATCTTTTCCTTCACTTATGTTTGGAACACATTCAATAATTTGTTTTTTCATACCGGCTGTTTCTTTAATTCATCGTAAAAATAGGACGATTTAACGAAAAAACATATGATAATTTTTAAAATAAAATTATATTTGTGAGTACCCTGAAATAAATTTATTTATGCAACAAAAATGGCTTTTCGTCATTACTCCTAAAACCAAACTTATAGATCTAAACTTGAAAGAAGTTTGGCAGTATACTAATAAATTTTTCATAAATTTTATTTTTTTTATTAATAATATTTCAATAGATATACTAATAGTATTTTTTATTGTAAGCATTAGTGTTATAATTATTTAAATAATGTCCTCTAAAAAAAAAATATCTAGTGCATTGTCTTTAATGTTTGGACAAAAAATATTTGCAGGTATCTTAAATTTATTTGTTTTAGGTTACCTAGCTAGAGTTGTTAGTAAAGAAGAATTTGGTATTATCGCAATTTCAAGAGTTTTATTTGCATTTGTTGGTTCTGTTGGGTTAAGTGGTTTAACCGAGTATATAATTTATTATCAAGGAATAAATAAGAAAGAAGTTTATAACTCAACTTTTTGGTTAAACTTCTTTTTAGCGATTTTAATTTCTTTGTGTATCTTCATTTTAGCACCTTATTTTGCAAATTATTATCAAGATACTAGAATTACAAATATTACATATTTGTTGATAGTTTCATTTTTTTTTGGAGCTTTATCTTCTATACCACTGAGCTTATTTAAAAAACAAATTCAGTTTAAAGAGATTGTTTTACCAAAGTTTTTTTTGGGTATAATTACTCAGATATCAATGTTAATAATGGCATACAAAGGATATGGTTTATATAGTATTGTAATACCTCCTGTATTTGCGTCCATACTTAGTTGCGTATATTATTATTACATATCAAGTTTTAAACCGAGTTTTAATTCACTAGGATTAAAACAATGGAGAAAGATATTTTCTTATACAAAATATATAATAATTAATATGTTTTTTGCTAAAGTCTCTAATGAAGCAGATACTCTAATTATTGGCAGGAAGTTAGATCTAAAAAATCTTGGATTGTATGACTTATCATTTGTTTTTAGCAATTTAGTATACACCAATACTATGCCAATAATCAATAATATTACATTTCCAATTTTTTCAAAAAATCAAAATGATTTAAATAAAATTAAAAATTACTTTTTAAGACTAATTTCTATATCGTCCTTTATTTATGTTCCATTAACAATCTTTTTAATTTTGTCGGCACATATAACTATTGGAATTTTATATGGTCCAAAATGGACTGATATGGTAATTCCCTATCAAATATTATCAGTATATATAGTTTTTAGGAGCATATCCGCACCAGCTTCATCATTATATAATGCCTTAGGAAAACCAAAGATTAGCACTTATTATAATTTAATTTTTACTCCAGCATTAATTATAGGAATATTTTTTTTTACCTCATACGGGTTAATAGCTACCTGTATTTACATAATGGCTATAAGATGCTTAGGTTCAATATACCACATATATAAATGTAAACAACTTATATTTTACACTTATAAATCTATTTGGAAAAATATTCGTGCTTCATTGGTTCCATCTATAATGTCATTTCTAATAACTTTAGGTGTTATAAATCAATTAGAAAATCAGTTTTTATGCTTGGTTTTTCCATTATTATATCTTCTGTTTTGTTTAATTTTTTATAAAAAATCACTATTTGATCAATTTAATTATATTTTATCATTTTTAAAATCAAAAAAATAAATGTTTGTAATATTAGTAGAATTTACTTTTGAATATTTTTTTGACAGAAAGTTTTTTGGAGATAATATTTTAGAGGTAAAATCTAAAAAAAAATATGTTAAAGACTTTTATATGAGAAACACGATAACTAATGGTGTTTTTGGCATATTTATGCTTGACAAAATAGGCGAATACATGTAAATTAATTTTGTAGTATGAAAATAATCATATTTGACGGCTCTTTCAACACCACCACATTTATCAACCGTTTGATAAAAGGACTTTCAATTAATCATGAAGTTTTTGTGTTTGGTTTTGATGAAAACATACAAAATAAAATTTCAGGTATAAAATACATAGGATTGGGGACTAATAACTCTCGTTTCTTTTTTTTAGTTAGAAGTTTTCAGTTAAGAGGTTTTAGTATTAGAAAGCTAGTTGATTTATGTGTTGGTTTAGTTTTTAGAAATAAGTCTATGATAAGACAACAAAATATTCAATTTGCAATAGACTCGATTCAACCTGATATTTTACATTTCCAATGGTTGAGTGTTCTAAGTTATTTTAAAGATTTACAATTACCAACTCACACCAAAACTATTCTTAGTCAACGAGGATTTCATATCAACGTTCGTCCTTTTGTTAATATTGAGAATAAGCTTTTCTTGGAGGGAGTTTTTAAAAATATTGACGGATTCCATTCCGTATCAAAAGCCATCCAAGAAAAATCAAATGAGATTTATGCATCTCCTTCAAAAATTGATCATGTTGTCTATTCCGGATTTGACACTGATTCATTTCAAACAAAGACAACTTGGAATATTTCAAAACAACTACAGATTTTATCTATTGGTAGAGATCATTGGAAAAAAGATTACAGGACAGCCTTGTTAGCGATGTATCTGTTAAAAGAGAGAAAAATTCCATTTCATTATACTATTGTAGGAGTTAAAAATTCTGAAGAATTATTATTTTTGGTAAATGATTTGCATTTAAAAGACAACATCACTTTTTTGGATTCAATATCTCAAGGAAAAGTATATGAAAAAATGTTGGATTCAGACTTATTTCTTTTACCATCTGTAGAGGAAGGTATTGCCAATGTATGTATAGAAGCCATGTTATCTAAATTACCTGTACTGTCTACTGATTGTGGCGGTATGTCAGAATTGATAGTGGATAGCGAGACTGGTTTTTTGGTACCAACGAGAAACCCTATAGCCTTAGCTGATAAAATTTCAATCTTTTCTAAATTACAAGAAATAGATATTTTACAATTAGTGAACGCTGCTTATATAAAAGCAACTACACAGCATACTAGTAAACAAATGGTGGATGGTATGATTTCACTTTACAATAAAGTGTATGAAAACAATTAAAACTCCTATTATTCCTATAGAACAAACTTTCATAAACGTGAAAGATGAACCTCATGAGTTAGACTATAAAGCTATTTGTATGTTTGGTGCTTTGGGTTTTTTCTTGGACACGGATACATATTGGAAAGATAAAAAAGTATTGCCTCCTGCGAGTATTAATAAAATAGATGCTGATGGGTTTTTAGTTTCTTCAGAACCATGGTTTAAATGGTATTATAAACCAAAACAAATTAGTTTAAAAGAAGCTACAGATAGTTTTGGCGAATTGCTTGAAGAAATTATTAAAGAGCAATGTAACGAGAAAAAGGTTATTTTACCTATCTCAGGTGGTTTAGACAGTCGAAGTCAAGCTGTTGCATTGCATAAATTAGGCGTTGAAGTAAATACCTATAGTTATTCTTTTGAAAACGGATATAATGAAGCAGGAATCTCAAAACAAATTGCTAAAAAATGTAATTTTTTATTTCAAGAATTTACAATCCCTAAAAATTATTTATGGAATAAAATAGATGAATTAGCAACAATTAATAAGTGTTATTCAGAATTCACTCATCCAAGACAAATGGCAGTTATTGATGATATTGAAAAACTAGGTGATGTTTTTTCACTAGGGCATTGGGGAGATGTATTGTTTGACTCTGAAAATTTACAACAAAATTATTCTGATAAGGAAATACTTCCCTTGGTTAAGAAGAAAGTCATCAAAAAAGGTGGGCTTGAGTTAGCAATATCCTTATGGAAAAATTGGAAACTAGAGGGAGAATTTGAAGACTATCTCGATAGAAGAATATTAACTTTATTGTCTAGAATTAATATAGTGAACTCCAATGCCAAAATACGTGCCTTTAAATCTATGTATTGGGCGCCAAGATGGACATCCATCAACTTGTCAGTCTTTGCAAGGAACAAAGAAATATATTTACCTTATTACGATGATCGTATGTGCCAGTTTATATGTGAAGTTCCAGAATCACTTTTAAATGATAGACAAATTCAGATTGAATACATCAAACGAACCAATCCTTCTGTTGCTAAAATTGTTTGGCAGGATACCAAACCTTTTAATCTATTTAATCATCATTTGGCAAAAACTCATTTACGATTGCCATTCAGAGTCGTTGACAAACTAAAACGCGAATTTGAAAATTTTCAAGGTAAAAAATTTATGCAACGTAATTGGGAACTACAATTTTTAGAAGCTGACGATAAAGGTAAATTAATTGATTACATACAATCAAAAGAGCTAACATATCAGATTGATATTGATTTGATCAAAGATTATCTAAACTTATTTTATAAAGAAGATCAAGTTTATTATTCTCACTCAGTGAGTACATTATTGACATTGTCCTTATTTTTTAAAAACGTATAATTATGTGTGGTATTTACGGGGAATTTTTTCCAAACACTCTACTTTCAGAGAAAGAACAATTTCTTAAGGCCAACGATTTGAACACAAACCGAGGTCCTGACATGTCAGGTTATTGGACAGATTCTAATAGTGTCCAATTAGGATTTAGACGCTTATCAATTATGGATGTTTCAGAAAATGGAAACCAACCTATGGTTTCGATGCATCAAAAATATGCCATGGTATTTAACGGAGAAATTTATAATTTCATTTCATTGAAGGAGGAATTGCTCTGCAAAGGTTACATATTCAAAAGCGAGAGTGATTCAGAGGTTTTGGTAAATTACTTTGAATGTTTTGGAATTCAAAAAACCTTAGATGTAATAGAGGGAATGTTTGCCATAGCATTGTTTGATATTGACGATCAATCAATTTCATTGATTCGTGATTTTGCGGGTATCAAACCATTGTTTTATTCCTATAACATAGGAAATGTTGTTTTTGGAAGTCGTTACGATCAGGTCGCCAAACATAAAAATTCTATTGACAATGCAATAGATCAAGAGGTCTTAAAAACCTATATAAAAATGCACTATATACCCGCACCTTATGGTATCTTGGAAGATACGTTTCAGGTATATCCTGGGGAATATGTGAACATTGACTCCAAGGGAAAGCTTTCAAAATATATCTATTGGGAATTTCCTGCGCTTTCTGAAGAAGATTTAATATCTGATAAGGAAGAAGCTTTACAGTTTTTGGACAGTAAACTTAAAGAAAGTGTCAAAGATCAATTAGAGGCGGATGTTCCATTAGGGACATTTTTGTCAGGAGGTATTGATTCTCCATTGGTGACAACTTATGCCAAAGCCAGTAAAGAAGATTTAAAAGCATTCACTATTGGAAGTGATAGTAAAATACACGATGAATCTGAAGATGCAAAAACATACGCTTCTCTTATTGGAGTTGATATATTACTTGAGAAGATGGTTGCTTCAGACGCAAAAAAAATTCTCAAAGATTGCATGCGTAATTTACAAGAACCTTTTGCAGATTATTCTATCATTCCTACATACGAATTGACAAAAAATGCTTCTAAGTCTTTTACAGTAATGTTATCAGGTGATGGGGGAGATGAATTGTTTTTTGGATATGAACGATTTCATTCTGTCTATAAAAATTTCAAGTTTACTTGGCTACCTCATAGACTGCGATATTTAGCTTACGGTTTGGATAAATTGATTTTTAAAAACAAATATATTAATTCCTGCATTCTTGCTGATAATTTAGCGCAAGCTCACAAAGAATTACATTCAAGAACTAATTCAAGTATACTTGAAAAAGTATTTCCTTCAATGGTAGGTATTGATGAAAAGACTTTACCGTTTTACAAATATTCAGAAAAATTGACCAAAAATCAGTTTTTACATGAAATGCGTAAAACTGAGTTTTACGGGATGATGCAAAAGACATTGACCAAAGTAGATCGTATGAGTATGGCTAATTCTATTGAAGTTCGTGTACCTTTTCTTCAGAAAAAAGTCATAGAAGCAGCATTGAAAATACATCCTAAATTATCACTGAAAAAAACTCAAAAAAAACAAATTTTAAAAGATTTATTACGGAAATTAGTTTCTAATCCTCCTATTGATAACAAAAAACGTGGTTTTTCTGTTCCCTTGTCGAAATGGTTGCGTGAGGATTTAAAAGAAGAAATTAGCAAAGGTATTTTTAATACTACTTTCATTAAGAAATTTAATATTGATACAAACACATTACAAGTTGTTTGGGAAGAACACCAACAAGGAACAAAAGATCATAAATGGTTTTTATTTACTATTTATTCATTACAACAATGGCACGAAAATCTAAAAAAATAAAAATTCTATTTACCATACCCAATTTTGACACAGCAGGTAGTGGTAAAGCTTTGTTAAAAGTAGCGCTTTCATTGAACAAAGAACTCTTTGTTCCTGAAATACTTTGCATGCACGACAGAGGTAAATTTTTTGAAGTG